>JGI24770J26754_10000083_pt1 | contig 56692 bp, 53 predicted proteins | sample LakOneMetagenome_FD_26754 | JGI IMG/M metagenome (IMG submission 26754) | reverse complement strand
GCGCCGACCTGATTTTGGCATGAACGGCTTGCGGCGCGGCAGAAAGCGGCGTGGCGCCAAGCCAGTTCAGGCCGTTCAACGGCACCTCATGCTGAAGAAGCGCCTCACGCGGCCCCACGATCACGCGTTTTGCCGCTGCATCCAGCCGCACCACGTAAAGCGGTTCGCCGCCCGAAACGCCAAGGCCCCGGCGCTGGCCGATGGTGTAGTGAATGATTCCCTCATGCCGCCCCAGCACCCGGCCATCGAGATGCACGATGTCGCCCTGCTCCGCCGCATCCGGCCTGAGCTTGAGAATGAGATCGGCATAGCGGCCTTCCGGCACGAAACAGATGTCCTGGCTGTCCGGCTTCTGCGCCACGCCGAGGCCCATCTCCGCCGCGATGGCGCGGGTTTCGGCCTTGGACAATGAACCAAGCGGAAATCGCAGGTAATCCACCTGTGCCTGGGTGGTGGCGAAGAGAAAATAGCTCTGGTCGCGCGCCATGTCGGCAGGGGTGAAGAGATCGCGGTGGGGCGAGCCGCCGCCACGTGGCCGGCTTTCAATATAATGCCCCGTCGCAAGCGCCGCCGCATCGAGATCACGCGCGCGCTTCAGAAGATCCGCGAACTTCACCGTGCGGTTGCAGGTGATACAGGGCACGGGCGTCTCACCGGCGAGATAACCGCCAACAAACTCATCGATCACCGCTTCCCGGAAGCGCGATTCGAAATCGAGCACGTAGTGCGGAATGCCGAGCGCCGCCGCCACCCGCCGCGCATCATGAATATCCTGCCCCGCGCAGCAGGCACCTTTGCGCGCGATCGCCGCGCCGTGGTCATAGAGCTGCAGGGTGATGCCCACGACATCGTAGCCGGCCGCCTTGAGGAGACCCGCCACGACGGAACTGTCCACCCCGCCCGACATGGCGCAGACGATCCGGTGCTGCGCGGGCTCCCCGGGCAGCCCCACGCTGTCGCGCACACGATCGAGAATGGCGGGGTCGATGGTCATGGAGAGACTAGATGGGACAGTGGAACCGGGATGTAAACCGCTTTTGCAGGCCCAATTGTCCTGAAATGAGGCAGGCCAGGCGGCATATTTGCCAATCCTTCACATCAGCTTATCCGAATTTTAAACCCGGCGGGCTAGGGTCGGTGCCAGTGAGTACCTGCGTATTAGGTTGAGTTCAGTCAATGAACGGTCAGTTGCGTCCCCGCGTAAATTACGTCATCGGGCCCGATGGCAGCCCTCTTACGATCGCCGATCTACCGCCGCCCGGCAGTCACCGATGGGTGATCCGCCGCAAGGCGGAAGTCGTGGCGGCTGTGCGCGGCGGCCTGTTGAGCCTTGAAGAGGCCTGCGAGCGCTATGTGCTGTCTGTTGAGGAATATCTGAGCTGGCAGCGCTCCATCGACCGTCATGGCCTTGCGGGCCTGCGCACCACGCGCATCCAGAAATACCGTCAGTAAGCGTTGCGTTCATCGAATTCTGAAAGGCCGGACAGCGATGTCCGGCCTTTTGCATTGTGCGCCCGCGAAGATGGCTTTACCTCCCCAGGGCCGTCCGCCACACTGCGCGCATGCATCTGGAAGACCTTCTTGTCGGCGCCTTTGTGTATCTCGCCGCGGCCGTCATCGCCGCGCCCCTCGCCGCACGGGCGGGGCTCGGCTCGGTGCTGGGCTATCTGATCGCCGGCATCGTGATCGGGCCTGCCGTTCTGGGTCTGGTGGGAAGCGAAGGCCAGGACGTGATGCATTTTGCCGAATTCGGCGTCATCGTCATGCTGTTCCTCGTGGGCCTCGAACTTCAGCCCTCCAAACTCTGGTCGCTCCGAAAACCCATTCTCGGCATGGGCGGCCTGCAGGTGGCCGGCACCGCTCTCGTGGTGGGCTTCGCCGCTTACGCATTGGGGGCGGATTGGCGCGCGGCACTGGCGGCGGGCCTGATCCTTGCCATGTCGTCAACCGCGATCGTGCTGCAAAGCCTGGGCGAGCGGGGACTGCTGAAATCCACCGCCGGACAGGCGTGTTTCTCTGTCCTCCTGTTTCAGGACGTGTCGATCATTCCCATCCTGGCGCTGCTGCCGCTGGCCGCCACCGCCGCGGCCGCCACGGCGCAGGAAGGTGAAACAGCCACGCTGATCGCCACGCTGCCCGCCTGGGCGCAGGCACTGGCCGTCTTCGGGGCCGTGGCCGCCATCATGCTGGCGGGGCGGTACCTGATGCGGCCGCTCTTCCGATTCGTGGCGGAAACCGGCATCCGCGAAGTCTTCGTCGGACTTGCGCTGGTGATTGTCGTCGGCATCACGCTTCTCATGCAGTTTGTGGGGCTTTCGGCCGCGCTTGGCACCTTTCTCGCCGGTGTGATGCTGGCGGAAAGCGAATACCGCCACGAACTCGAAATGGATTTGGACCCCTTCCGGGGCCTGCTGCTGGCGGTCTTCTTCATCGCCGTGGGCGCCGGCATAGACTTCAAGCTGATCGCCAGCCAACCGGTCGTGCTGTTCAGCCTCGTTGCCGGCTTCATGCTGCTGAAATTTGCCACGCTGTTCGGGGTGGCAAAGCTGTTTCGCATGTCCCCACCCGATTCATGGCGGTTCGGCCTGTCATTGGCGCAGGGCGGCGAATTCGCCTTCGTGCTGATTTCATTCGCCGCCGGCTTGGGACTGCTGGCGGCGCGGCAATCGTCCCTGCTCGTGGCCATGGTGGCAATTTCCATGGCGCTCGCCCCCTTGCTGATGATTGCCGACGAAAAATTGGTGCAACCGCGCTTTGATGGGGAAGAGGACCGCGAGGCGGACAAGATCGAGCGCGAAGACGGCGTGCGCGTCATTGTCGCGGGCCATGGCCGCTATGGCATGACGGTGGGCCGTCTGCTCGCCGCCAGCGGCTGCCGCGCCGTGGTGCTTGACCATGACGCGGAACAGATCGATGCGCTGCGGAGATTGGGGTTCAAGGTCTATTATGGTGACGCAACGCGCGTTGATCTTCTGGAAGCCGCGGGCGCGCGCGAGGCGGAAATCCTGGTGATCGCCATCGACAACCCCGACAAGGCGCTGGAAATCGTCGAGGCTGCAAAGCTGCATTTCCCGCAGCTCAAGATTCTCGCCCGCGCCTTTGACCGTGTCCACGCCTACCGCCTGATCAACGCCGGTGTGCCCCATGTTTTCCGCGAGGTCTTCGCATCTTCCGTCGATATGGGCGAAAAGGTGCTAGAGCTTCTGGGGCGCAGCGCCCATGACGCGGAGCGGGCAGCAGCCCTGTTCAAGAAATACGATAAAAAAATGATGCTGAAATCCGCCAAACATGCCGACGACACGGACAAGCTGATCGACATTGCCCGCACCGCCCGCGCCGAAATAGCCAATGTCCTGCAAGCCGACTCAAGCGGCGAAACGCCACCCGAATGAACCAACGGAAAGACTCATGAGCAATTCGATTCACGACATCAAGATTGATCCGCGCAATCTCGACATTCTGATTTCCGTCAACGGCGAACTGGTGCCGCGCGCCAGGGCGATGGTTTCGGTATTCGATTCCGGCTTCATTCTGGGAGACGGCGTGTGGGAAGGCCTTCGCGTCGTGAACGGCGGCGTGCCTTTCCTGCGCGAACACATCGAGCGCCTTTATGAGGGCGCGAAAGCCATCTTCATGGACATCGGCCTGACGCCTGGAGAGCTCGTCGCGCAACTCATCGCCTGCATCGACGCAAACAGCATGACCGACGGCGTGCATGTGCGCCTGATGGTCACCCGCGGCGTCAAGGCCACGCCCTATCAGGATCCGCGCGTCACCGTATCACCGCCCACCATCGTCATCATTCCCGAATACAAGATGGCGTCACCCGAAAAGTTCGAACGCGGTCTTTCGCTCTTCACCGTCAACGTCCGCCGCGGCTATCCCGACGTGCAAGACCAGAAGCTTAATTCACATTCTAAGCTCAATTGCATAACCGCTTGTATTCAGGCGGCAAATGCGGGCGCGGATGAGGCCCTGATGCTCGATCCGCACGGCTTCGTCGCCACCTGCAATTCCACCCATTTCTTCATCATCAGGCGCGGCGAACTCTGGACCTCCACAGGGCAATACTGCATTCCCGGCATCACGCGCGGCAACATGATCCGCCTGGCGAAAGAAAACGGTATTCCCGTCTATGAAAAGCCCTTCTCGCTTTATGATGTCTATGGCGCCGATGAGGCCTTCGTCACCGGAACCTTCGCAGGCCTGATCCCGGTACGCGTCATCGACGGAAGGCCGGTGCGAAATCCTCTGTCCACGGAGGAATGGAGTGGCGCCGGGCCAATCTCCCTCAGGCTGTCGGCGCTCTACAAGAGCCTTGCCGCCGCCGATGCGCGGAGGTCGCTCGCATGACCAACATCGCCATGTGGTCGGGCCCCCGCAACATTTCGACCGCCATGATGTATTCGTTCGGCAACCGGGCCGACTGCGTGGCATGGGATGAACCCTTCTATGCCTTCTCGCTGATCCATCACGGCAATGACCACCCGATGCGGGAGGAAATCATTGCCGCGAACTCGAGCGACTGGGATGAGCTTGTGTCTCGCTGCACATCTCCCGCAGCGAAGCCGGTTTTCTACCAGAAGCACATGACCCATCACATGCTGGAAGGATATGACCGCTCCTGGATCCTGAAACTCACCAACGCCTTCCTGATCCGCGATCCGGCGCGCGTGCTCGCAAGCTACACCAAGAAATGGTCGGACGTTTCCCTGCGCGACATTGGTTTCGTCGAACAGGCGGAGATTTTCGACATGGTGGCAAACCGGCTGGGAACCGCGCCCCCCGTCATCGACGGCGATGATGTGCTGAATGATCCGCGCCGGGTGCTGGAAAAACTCTGCGCCGCCTGCGGCATCCCGTTCGATGCGGCGATGCTGTCATGGCCCGCAGGGCCAAAGCCCTTTGACGGGGTGTGGGCGCCGCACTGGTATAATGCGGTGTGGACGTCGACCGGCTTTGCCAAGCCGCCGGCTTCAGCGGTGGAACTTCCGGCGCATCTGCAGAAAATCGCCGACGCGGCCCTTCCCTATTACGAGAAGATGCGGCCGCACCGGATCATTTGAGGCTGTATCAGCGCGCGTGCGCGCCAGTCGCGGATGATGCCGGTTGAGGCGGAAGCGCTGCCGTTCCGGTTTCCTTTTCCACCAGAAGCTCGACGCGGCGCAGTTCCTGCTCTTCCTCGGCAAGCTGCCCCTGCGCATCGGCAAGCTGGTCGCGCAATTCGGCGATCGAGCGCATCAGATTGTCGCGCCGGCCTCGCGCCGCCTTGGCGGAAAGCGAATAGTTGAAATGATTGGGGTCGGATACGCCGTTCCGCCCTTCCTCAAGCTTGACCTGTGCATCCAGATCATCGTACTTCCGCATGAAATCCTGGATCATGCTGTCGATATCGGCCGCCTGGCGGCGTTTTTCCTGGGTGCGGAAGCGATGAAGCCTGAGCAGCGTATCGCGTGAACGCATAATATCCTCACTCATACAAACTATCGGCAGGGAGAATACGCCTCCCCTTTTCACGATTCTCCGAATCAACTACGCAGAAGATTCCGGTCGTCGCAGAGACATGATGAACGGGTAAGCTTAAAGTGCGGTAAACCGGAGCGAAGCAGCGGGATGAGCCGATTGATTGCAGCGATGCCGCGAGAGCATACTGCATTTAGTATGTTTCATAAAACAGCCCCTGCATCTTGTGGTTTCGTCGTAAGAATTGGCGGTAAGGGGATTAGGTTTTGTTAACCTTTCCCGGAGTATCTTAAGCATTACGATTAACGGTTCTTGGCGGCGGGACGGCAACTCCCCGGCGCTGGGCAGACAGATGGACTCCGGGCGGGGTTCGGGACGGATAGGGGATTCGAGATGAGGGTACTGCTGATCGAGGACGATACCGCGACGGCCCAAAGCATCGAACTGATGCTGAAGTCGGAAGGGTTCAACGTCTACACCACCGATCTGGGTGAGGAAGGCGTCGATCTCGGCAAGCTCTACGACTACGACATTATTCTTCTCGACCTCAACCTGCCTGACATGTCGGGATATGAAGTTCTGAAGACGCTGCGTGTCGCCAAGGTGAACACGCCAATCCTCATTCTCTCGGGCCTGGCCGGCATTGAAGACAAGGTGCGGGGCTTGGGCTTCGGCGCCGATGACTATATGACCAAGCCCTTCCACAAGGATGAGCTGGTGGCGCGCATCCACGCCGTCGTCCGCCGCTCCAAGGGCCATGCCCAATCGGTCATTCACACCGGCGAACTCCTGGTCAATCTCGACACCAAGACTGTGGAAGTGGGCGGCCAGCGCGTTCACCTCACCGGCAAAGAATACCAGATGCTGGAGCTTCTCTCGCTCCGCAAGGGCACCACGCTCACCAAGGAAATGTTCCTGAACCACCTTTATGGCGGCATGGACGAGCCCGAACTCAAGATCATCGACGTGTTCATCTGCAAGCTGCGCAAGAAGCTCGCCAGCGCCGCAGGCGGCAAGAATTTCATCGAAACGGTGTGGGGCCGCGGCTATGTGCTGCGCGAAGGAGCGCCCCCGATGCATGATGACGAGGACATGCGCGAAAGCGCCTGATCGTTCCGCATACGGAATTTTATGGCCGGCCTCCTCGGAAGCCGGCCTTTTTATATGCGCATGTGCAAGCGCATTTTGAAAAAGGAGAGGGCGGCACCCGGATTTCTCCAGGAACCGCCCCGCTCTCAACGCCCCCTCAGGCGTTTAGCATTAGACCTTCTTGACCGGCTTCTTGGTCGTCTTGTGGGCAACCGGCTTCACCGGGGTGCAGACCTTGTGGCTCTTGCCGTCCTTGCCCTTTTCCATCTTGCAGTGCTGGGCGGTCTTGGTGGATTTCTTCACAACGTGATGGGTGTGAGCGGGCTTGGCGGGCGCCGTGGCGGCTGAAGCATAGCCAACCATCGGAGCGAGGGCCAGCGAAGCGGCGAGAGCGAGAGCGGAGAGCTTGGTCATGGTAATTCCTTTCAAGGGTTTGCCGGCGGGGCCGGTCAGGGTTTCGGCAGGTTCGGCTGGGCGCCCATGAGATGCAGGCTCTTCACGTAGTAGCGCAGTCCCTGTGCCGGCTTGCCGGAAGCACACAGGCTCCGGGCTTTGCCGAGTTCGGCCTGGGCCTTGTCACCACCGAGATCCGGATGGATCTTCAGCAGGCCAGCGGCCTGGGCTTCCAGGGCCTGACAGCGTTCCACCGGCTTTGTCGGCCGGGAGGCCGCCTGCTGCGCCACCGGCGCTGCAAGAACGGTACACACCGTGAGGAGCAGGCAGAGGCCGGATAGGATCACCGGAGCTGCCTTGCGTTTCATGGATCGTCTCCAAATCAACCGAGTACCGTTCTAGGCCTGCCGTTTTTCTGCCGTTTGTCTGGCGCACCCGGTTTTTGTAACAAAGTGTTTCCACTCACCCCGCCCGTTGACGGGCGAAACCGCCGCAGGCAACTCAAGCCATCATGCGTGATACTCACACTCCGATTCTGATCGTCGATGACGACCGCGAAACCTGCGCATTGGTGCGCCAGTACTTTGAGCGTCATGATTTCGCCGTCGCCGTTGCGCATGACGGTCAGAGCCTGATGCGGGAACTGGAACGCGCCAAGCCTGCGCTCGTGATTCTCGATGTGATGCTTCCCGGCAAGAATGGATTCGATCTCTGCCGCGACATTCGCGCCGCTTCCGATGTGCCTGTCATCATGCTGACCGCGGTCAACGATCTGACCGACCGGGTCGTGGGCCTTGAAATTGGCGCCGATGATTATGTGCCGAAACCCTTCGAGCCGCGCGAACTCCTTGCCCGCGTGCGCGCCGTGATCCGCCGCAAATCCGGCGCCATGTCAGCTAAGCCTGATGAGGACCTGCGCGGTTTCAGTTTCGACGGATTTTCGATCAGCCTCGCCACGCGCGAAGTGAAAGCCCCCGACGGCGTGGTCGTTCCCCTGACCGCCGCCGAATTCGATCTCCTGGCAGCCTTTGTGCAGAACCCGCGCCGCACGTTGACGCGCGACCAGCTGCTGGAGCTCACCACCGGCCGCGAGGTGCTGGCGTTCGACCGCAGCATCGATATTCTGATCAGCCGCCTGCGTAAAAAGCTGGAACGCAACGCAACCGCTCCCTCGCCCATCCAGACCATTCGCGGCACGGGATACTTCTTTTCGGCCTCGGTGCAAAAGACATGATGCGCTTTTGGCCACGTTCGCTGCCGAGCTGGATCCTGATCCTCCTGGTGCTCACGCTCGCCGCTACGCAAGCCCTCACACTGATCACCGTGTCGCGCGAAATCACCCGCACCAACCGGATGCAGGATCTCTTCCGCCTCGGCGAACGCATGATGGTGATTGCGCGCGAAATCGCCGACACCCCACAAACCCAGCGCGATACATTCCTCGAAAACATCGATGGCGTCGGCCTTGAGGCCAGCATCAGCCGCGAACCGGCGGTGAGCGCGGTTGTGGCGCCCGATGACGAATTGGCCGAACTGGAAGATCTTCTGATGGCGCGGTTGTCGAAGGAAGGAATTCTGGACCTGAGGCTCGATGAGTTGAGCCCCGGCACCTTGCCGCCGGCAACCAGAACGGCGCCGGCATCGGGCGATGGCGTGGTGGAACAGGAGCTTTCCGAGATCAATTCCAGATTTGCAGCCTCAAGCCGCCACCTCGTGTCGATGCAGTTATCAGATGGTGCATGGCTCAACATGTCGGTGCCGACGACGCCCGGGCCTTCGATCATCAATGTCAGCAGCCTGCCGCTGTTCCTGGGTCTGCTGGCCGCCATCATTGCATTGTGCATCTGGGGCGTGCTGGCGCTGGTGGCGCCTTACCGCCAGATGGAACGCGCGGCGGCGAAGATTGGCGATGATCTGAATGCGCCGCCGATTGCCGAGAAGGGCAGCAGCGAGGCGCGCGCCGCAATCCGCGCCATCAACGCCATGCAGGAACGCCTGCAGGACTACGTGGCGGACCGTGAACATCTGGCGGCAGCGCTAGCGCATGATTTGCGCACGCCCCTCACTCGTCTCAAGCTACGCTGCGAGCTGATGAAGGACGGGCGCCAGAAGACCCAGCTCCAGGCAGACGTGCAGGACCTCGAAAACATCATCGCGTCGGTCATCGATTTCGCCAGCATGACGCATGAAGCGGAGGCGATGTCGAAGGTGGATGTCATTTCATTGCTGCAAACCGTGTGCTCCAACTATCGCAAGGCGAAGGTGGCGCCTGAAACCGAAGCGCTTGGCCGCCGCGTCGTGCTGGCGCAGCCCGTAGCACTCGGCCGCTGCATCACCAATCTCGTCGGCAATGCCGTGCGCTACGGCGGTTCAGCAGTGGGATCCGTGCATGATCACGGCACGATGATCGACATCTGGATTGAGGACCCCGGCCCCGGCATTCCTGAGAGCGAACTCACCAATGTCCTGAAGCCGTTTAACCGCCTTGATGCCTCCCGCAATCAGGCCTTCGGCGGAACCGGGCTTGGGCTGACGATCGCCGAAACGATTGCCCGCGCTCACAAGGGTGCGTTGAAATTGGAAAACCGCGCGGAGGGCGGTATACGCGCGATCCTTTCTCTCCCCTCGGAGCGCCTGTCAGGCAGCCTGTGACACGCCGCGCGACAGCGGAAACCATGCCGTGAATGTCGCGCCCTTGTTGGGCATTGACGCGATATCGAGCCCGCCCCCATGCAGCTCAAGAATTTTTTCCGTCGACGGAATGCCAAGTCCGGTGGCGAATTCCTTGGTGGTGAACAAGGGCTCCCTGATTTTCTCCATCACGTCGGGGCTTATGCCGGGCCCATTGTCGGCAATGGATATCTCGACGCCGCGGGCCGAGAGGCTGGTCGCCACGCGGATACACGGATCGTTGCGCACCGGCGCATGCGACACCCACAGCGCATCCGCCGCATTGCTCAAAAGATTGTGGATCACCCGCCGCATCCGCGCACTGTCGAATCCGGTCACCAGCCCGTCCAGGGCAAGATCGCATTCAATGCGGATCTGCTCGGGAAGGGCCTTTGCTTCTTCTTCAATGGCCCCGGCAAGCCAGCCATCGACATCGGCCGGCGCCAGATCGGGGTCCTTTTCATAGGCGAAATCCAGCAGCTTCGTGATGATCAGGTCACAGCGGGTAATGCCGCCATCGATGCGGTTGAGATAGGAGTCGAGATCAAGCGAACTGGACTTGAACTTGCGCCGCATGGCGAACAGCGTTGTGCGGACTCCCGCCATGGGATTGCGCAGTTCATGTCCCACGGTTGTGATCAGTGCGCCAAGCTGCGCCATCTTGCCTTTGCGCAGAATATCCTCCTGCGCCTCGCCAAGCTGGCGCATCTTTCCCGCCAACTCGATATTGAGCCGCGTCACATCATCATTGAGATCGCGAAAAAGAATAGCCATCTCGTTGGCGTCGGACTCTGCCCTGACGGCATCATCACGCGCTTTCAAAAGCGCTGAATTGGTGAGTTCGGCCCGCTTCATGCTGCGCGTGATAAAGAACCAGGAGAATGCTGCGGCGAGCGCGAGTGCGATGACAATTGCGGCGGCGCCTGTTTGCAGCGCCTGGGCAGATAGCGCGGAAAGCTTTTGGAAAAGCTGCGTCAGCCGAAATTGCACGGCCAGCAAAGCCGCTGCTGCGGTTGCCGCAATTGCTCCATAGCCCAATGCCAGCAAGCGGCGAGTCATGATATCCTGCCGTCCAATCAGCGGCAGTCCATCATGACAGGGTTAATTTTCTATGAGGGTCAGGGTTCGGCTTTTACCAGGACGTCGGCCCCGTCCATCTCCATGGAGAGCTTCAGCCCCGCCGATTGCGCCAGAAGGCGGGCATAATAAGGCTGCACCAGACGCGCATCGAGCATCGTCAGGTCAGCCGTGCCCGTCACCACTTGCGAGATAGGCTCCGGCACTTTGGCGCGGTCTCCCTGGGCCCGGGCGGTGAATGTGCCGCCGTCCAGCGCCATTGTCACAGTCCCGCCGCGCGGCACGCCTGCCATCGCCATCAGCAGCATGTTGAGAGCGAGTTTCACTTCCTGCTTGGGGCGGTTTTCCCGTGGCATCTGCCAGTCGAGTTTCACCTTCTCCGAGGCAACGAAGCCTTTGGCCATTTCCCCCGCCTCGCCCATGTCGACAATGGCCCCGGCAGAACCCGCCGCGCCAAAGGCGATGCGGCAGAACTTGAGCTTCGCCGCGGCCGTGCGTGCGGAGGTGCGCACCATCTCGAGCGCCGTCGCCCGCGTTTCGGCATCCACCTCCGGATCGTCATAGAGTTCCAGGCCATTGGCAATCGCGCCCACCGGCGAAATGATATCGTGGCACACGCGGCTGCACAGCAGCGCGGCAAGGTCGAGGTCGGAAAGGCGGGGCTCGCTCATGGCAACTCCGGCAAGTGATTCGGAACTTTCCTTCTAGCATCTGGCGTCATGATTTTCCGCATTGACGGAAGGGGTCTTGCCGCCCATAGAGCGCCTGATTTTCACGAACCGAGTAGTGCTGATGACCCCCTCGCCTTCTGCTGCCATGAGCGGACTGATCCGCCTTTCAATCTCTGCCGGCCGTGAAATCATGGCAATCTATGCCGGCGATTTTTCCGCCAAGGCCAAGGGCGACCTGACGCCGGTGACGGAAGCCGACGAAGCGGCTGAAAAGGTTATTCTGGCCGGGCTCGCCAAGATGGACCCCTCAACCCCGGTGATTTCCGAGGAGGCCGCCTCCGCCGGCCGCATCCCCGACGTGGCGGAACGCTTTTTCCTTGTCGATCCGCTTGATGGCACCAAGGAATTCATCTCCAGGAACGGCGAATTCACTGTGAATATCGCCCGGGTGGAAAACGGCGTGCCGGTCGCGGGCGTGGTGTTCGCGCCAGCCCTTGGGCGCCTGTTCTGGGGCGAACGGGGTGCAGGCGCGGCCGAAGGCCGGGTGGATCATGACCGGCCCGGCACATGGCAGTCCATGCATGTCAGGCCCTGCCCCGCGGATGGCGCCACCGTTGTTGCCAGCCGCTCTCACCGCGACGCCGCGACGGATGATTTCCTGAAGAAAGTTCAGGTCAAATCCCTCTGTTCGGCGGGATCATCCCTCAAATTCTGCCTGATTGCGGCGGGTGAGGCCGATCTTTACCCCCGTTTTGGCCGCACCATGGAGTGGGATACGGCGGCGGGCCATGCCGTCCTGCTGGCCGCCGGCGGCAAGGTTCTCACCACCGAAGGCGATCCGCTGGCTTACGGCAAACGCGCCCGGGGCTATGACAATCCGGGCTTTATCGCCAGCGCCTGAGTGGTTTTGAGGAAGCATTAACCATCCCGTAAGCCCCCTTTGTTAGGGTCCAGGCAGGGCGGAGGGCTGCCATGCGGCTGCCACAGGCTTGCGCCATCTGTGTTCAAGCCCATGAACTGACGAGGTGATATCGATGACGAAGAAGCTTCTCGCCGCAGCGTCGCTGGGCCTTTCACTTGCGCTGGCCGTTCCCGTTGCGTCCCAGACCACGGGTTCCATTTCCAGCTCCACGCGCCCAGCTCATTCCACCTATACGACCGAAGAGGTCATGGCGGCGGGCCATCAGTTTTTCGGCAAGACCACGCGGGGGCTTGCGGAGGCCGTGGAATATGTCTTCCAGAGCCAGGGCGAACCAACCGCCTACATTGTGGGTGAGGAAGGTTCCGGCGCCTTTGTCGGCGGATTGCGCTACGGCGAAGGCACGATTTATTACAAGAACGGCACCAGGCAGCATATTTTTTGGCAGGGCCCGTCCGTCGGCTTCGATTTCGGCGGCAACGGCTCGCGCTCCATGGTGCTCGTCTATAATTCGGAATCGCCGAGCGATCTCTATGCCCGCTTCGGCGGCGTTGAAGGATCAGCCTATTTCATCGGCGGCCTAGGCGTGAATTTCCAGAAGCGTGGCGATATCGTGCTGGCGCCCATCCGCACCGGCGTGGGCGCGCGGCTCGGAGCCAATGTCGGCTATCTCAAATATTCCGGCCGCTCCACCTGGAACCCATTCTGATCTGAAGCCTTGATATGGCCTGAATGTCACTGCAAGACGCGCTCTTACGCTGTCTGCTGAAAGGAAGGCCCATGATCCGACTGTCCACTACCGCCGTGGCAATGTCAGTGTTGGTGGCAGGCTTTGCGGTTTCCCCCGCAATGGCATCGGATGCCGTCGGCCTGTGGCGCATGCAGAATGGAAAAGTCACTGTGCGGGTCGTCGATTGCGGCGGCACCATCTGCGGCACCATTGCGGGCCTCAAGGAACCGATCAGCAAGATCGACGGAAAACCCAAGGTGGACCGCGAGAATCCGGATCCTTCCAAACGGACCCGGCCGTTGATGGGCCTTCCCGTTCTGGGCGGCATGAAACCGACAGGCGACGGGCAGTGGAAAGGCACCATCTACAATCCGGATGACGGGAACACCTACAGCGCCACCGTGACGATGAAGGGCGACGTCATGAAAGTGAAGGGTTGCGTCGCCGGATTTCTCTGCAAAACCAATGTTTTCGCCAAAATAAACTAGAATGGCGGTCCGTGTGGTGGCCGCCTTTTTGCAAAGCCGGGCACAATTGCGTTAAGTCTAGCGCATTGCCGGAGGTTTTATGTCTCAAACCGAAACGCTGCTTCTGGTCGTTCTCGGCTTTTCCCTTGCAGCACTGATTGCGCTGTTTGCGGGCCGTTACCTGTGGAAGTGGGCTGTGCGCATCGGCGCACGCCGGATGCAAAGACAGGCCCCCACTACCATGGCGGAACTGCACACCGAGCGTGACAGGCTCCGCGCCGAATACGCGCTGATTTCGCAAAAGCTCAGTTCGCGTCTTGAAAGCGTGAAAGGCCACATGGCTGAACAGACTGCGGAAGTCTCGCGCACCCGCAATCGCATTGAAGCCCTGACGCTGGAATTGAATGACAAGGATGCCGCGCTGGCAACTCTGAAATCCGAGAAGGACGCATTGGCGGAAAAATTCACGGCCGTTGAAGCAGAGGCCGCCAATCTCAGGCGCGAAACCGCGGAACAGGCCTCGCAGATCACAGCGCTTGAACAACGCCTGCGCGAAGCGGCTGTATCTCTTGAACCTGAAACTGCATCCTTCGCCACCCACATGCCGCAGCTGATGGACGTGATACCCGCGCGCCTTGATGCACATGAACGACCTTCGCCCGCCCCCGCGGATGAAACAAATGCTGAGCCGCTTGACCCGCTCGCAGTGGCGGAGCGTGAAACCGAAGATATCCAGCGCGAGCTCGCACGGCTGGACGCGGCATGGAATGAGAAGCTTTCCGAATTGTCCGCCAGCGGTGCCGCGGGAACGCCCGGTGCGGCCAACGTGGTCTCGCTGGCCAAACGCATCAACAAGAAGCGGAAGCCTCACGTCGCCAAGACGTAAATCTCCCATCGGACATGCGCTCCACCAACAGCCCAGCGGGATGCTGCGGCGGCCCTCGCTGATTAACGCAACGTTCCGCGCTGCTACTCTACCAAATTCACGAGCACCCGATAAGCCGCCTCGATGTCGGCGCGCAGCGCCGCTTCCATTTTTGCCTCATCACGCAGCCGCAGCGCGTCGACCATCACTTGATGATAGGTATTTGCCTTGCCGTAAGTGCCGCGCAGCAGATTGAAATAGGGGCTGATCTGCAGCCAGAGATTCTCGATGACGGCGACCAGCCGCGGCGACCGCGAAGCCCGGTAGATCGAGAAGTGAAAGGCATGGTTGGCGCGCAGATAGGATTTCACATCACCATCGCCATCGGCGTTGGAGGCTTCAAGCCGCCCGCACTCTTCCTCAAGGCGCGTCAACTCCGCATCGGTGATATGGCGCACAGCCCATTTCGCCGCCAGCGATTCAATCTCCAGCCTGACATTGCGGAGATCGTCGAGCGTGGCGCGGCTGAGACGGGGAATGCCAATCGAACGGCCGGAGACGACCGTCAGCGCATTGGCCGCCGTCAGCCGCTTCAGCGCTTCGCGCACCGGCATGTGGCTCACGCCGCAAGCCTCGGAAATTGACTGGATTGTCACCAGGCGTCCCGGCGCGATCTCGCCGTCGAGGATCATGTCGCAGATGCGGCGATAGACGCGGTCCTGCAGCGTTTCGCGATTCAGCGGAACCACTTTCAGACTGGTTTTCAGCTCCGCCGCTTCAGCCATTTTCTGTCGCACCTTGTTCACCAAAGCCGTCTCCGCAAATTAATCATTGATCTTTGATCAAAACAACGAGAATATCTCGCAAGCCACCCAAACAAGAACGCGGCATCGAGCCGGAAGGGGGGCGCGACGGCCAATTTCCTGGGAGGATGAACATGAAAATCTCGAATCGACTGAAGAAACTTGCCGCCTGCACCGCGCTGGCGGCCGGGCTGATTGCCAGCGGCAGCGCCGCGGATGCTGCCGGCAAGCACAAAATCTACCTCAGCATGAGCTACATCGGCAATGATTGGCAGGCCGAAGCCGCCAACATGGTCAAGGCCATGGCGGCACACAAGAGCCTCGCCGACAAGGTGGACCTGCAGGTGCAGGTGGCGGGGCCGAACGCCCAGCGCCAGATCCAGCAGATCAACGCCATGGTGCAGGCCGGCGCCGAAGCCATCGTGATCTATCCCATCTCCCCCACCGCCTTGAATCAGGTGGTCAAGAACGCCTGCGACAAGGGCGTCAAGATTTTCGCCTATGACGGCGAGATCACCGAGCCTTGCGCCCACAACATTTCGATTGATCAGGAAGAAGCAGGCCGCGTCACCGCTGAATGGCTGGCGAAGAAGCTCAACGGCAAAGGCAACATCGTGGTTCTGACCGGCGTGCCGGGCACCTCCGTCGACCAGTTGCGCACCAAGGCAGCGAAGGAAGTCTTCGCCAAATATCCTGACATCAAGATCGTTGCCGAAGCGGTCGGCATGTGGAGCCAGGCCGTCACCCGCACCGAACTGTCGAAGATCACCGCAACCCATAGCTGGGACCAGATCGACGGGCTGTGGTTGCAGGTCGGTTGCTACACCGCGAATGCCATGCAGCTTGAAGCCGGCAAGAAGATCGAACAGCTCCTTCCTTGCGCCGGTGAAGGCTCCAACGGCGGCCGCATCCAGATGCTGCCGGCAGGAACCGAGGTTGAAGGCGCCGCATCACCCTATGCGCCACTCGGCGCCCCGCGCATCTCCTACGCCTCTCCGCCCTATTCCGGCGCTCTGGCGTTGAAGCTTGCGGTGGAAGCGATTGAAGGCAAGGACGTGCCGATGCGCGTGACCCTGCCCCTGCCGCTGGTCACCAACGAAACCATCAAGCTCTGCAAGGAAGGCACCTGGGAAGAAATGAAGGCGGGCTGCAATGCCTTCCTGCCGTCTCTCGTGTCGAATCCCGGCTGGTTCGCCTCGATCTTCTCGGACCAGACCCCCGAGATCGGCCTCGCTGCCGCTCTTGTCGGCCAGCCTGAAGAGTGATCACCTGATCGATCGGGGCGGCGCACTGCCGCCCCCATTCGCCACACCTGCCAGGAGAACGCGAGGGGGCAGCCACTTGCGTCCGCGATCGGGGTTGATTGCATGAGCATAGGGAACGGCGTCCCCGCCGTGAGCGTCAAGGGTGCGCGCAAGGCTTTCGGGCCGACTGTCGCGGTGGACGATGTGTCGTTCAACATCGCCGCCGGAAGCGTTCACGCACTGCTTGGCGAAAACGGCGCCGGCAAGTCGACGGTGGTCAAGCTCCTGTCCGGACTCATCCAGCCCGACGCCGGAGCCATTGAGATCGCCGGGCGCCCGGCAAGCCTCACCTCGCCACGCGCCGCGCACCGCCACGGCATCCAGACCGCCTTCCAGGAAATGACCCTGGTGCGCGATCTCACCGTGCTTGACAACATGATGCTGCCTTACGCGCCCCTTGGGTTCACCGGCGCCATCCGCCGCCGCAAGGCCCGCGCCGAAATCATGGCGCATCTCGAGCGCCTGGGATTCTCCGTCGATCTCGACGAGGAGGTGGGCCGCCTCGACCTGGCGCTGCAACAGAAGATCGAGATCGCCCGCGCCATCTACCGCAAGCCGCAGATTCTGCTGCTCGACGAACCAACCTCCACCCTGTCCGGCAGCGACGTCGACTGGCTGGAACGCCTGATCGCCGGCCTCAAGGCGGACGGCAAGACCATCGTCTTCATCTCCCACCGGATGCGCGAGGTGCGCGCATTCTGCGACCGCCTCACCATCCTGCGCAACGGCAAGCACATCATGAGCGGCGCGGTTGCCGGGGTGTCCGACAGCGACGTGATCGAGAAAATCGTCGGGCGCAGCATCGCGCAAACCTTTCCCCCGCGCCCGGCTGACGCTTCAGCATTCGGCCCTCCCGTGCTGTCAGTACGCGGCCTGAAAGCTGGCGCGAAGCTCGAGGACATCAGCTTTGATTTGCACAAGGGCGAGATTCTCGGCATCGCCGGATTGCAGGGCATGGGGCAGCTCGACCTGTTCCGCGCCTGCTTCGGGATGGCGGAAATCGGCGGCGGCCATTTGCTGATCGACGGCCAGCGCGCCAGCATCACATCCCCCGTCGATGCAATGCGGCCCAACGTGTCCATCGGCCTGGTGCCGGAAGACCGCAAGACCGAAGGCCTGTTCCTCAAACTTGACGGGCGCACCAACGCCTCGATCCCGGTGATCGACCGCTTCGCGCCGCGCCTCCTGATCGACAAGCCATCGGAAGAAGCGGCGGTGCGCCGTGCTTTCGAAACCGTCGAGGTCAGCGAGCGCGCGCTATGGACGAGGGCCGGAGCGTTCTCCGGCGGCAACCAGCAGAAGATCGCCATTTCAAAATGGCTGGTGGCGCAAAGCCGCATTCTTCTCCTGTTCGATCCCACCCGCGGCATCGACGTTGGCACCAAGCACGAGCTCTACGTCATGATGCGCGATTTTGCCAATGCCGGAGGAAGCGTACTGTTCCATTCCACCGAGGCGCCGGAGCTGGTGCATCTCTGCGACCGTGTGCTGGTTCTCTATGCCGGGCGCATGGTCGCCGAGATCCCCGGCAGCAAGCTGAGCGAGGGCGCCATCATGCGCCCGGCACTCGGCCATGAGACGGGCGAGAAAGCCGCATGAGCGAAGCAGCCGCCGTTCCCTCCGCCTTCCGCCGCATGCTGTCGACGCATCGCGGCGTGATCGTTGCCGCCGTGGTGTTCCTTATCCTCTTGGCCACGGTTGACTTCATCAACGCCGGGCCGCTCAGCTATTTTGACATTTCGTTCCTGTCGAGCGGTGGCGCCACCTCGGCTCTCGCCTCGATCGGGCAAACCATCGTCATCCTGTCGGGCGGCTTCGATCTTTCGGCGGGCGCGGTCATCTCGCTGGTCAACGTGACCCTGGCCCGCGCCATGGATCCCGCCGACATGGAGGCCAATATCGCGCTGTGGACCAGCGTTGGTATCGGCATCGGCATGCTGACGGGCGCGTTCAACGGCTTCTTCATCGCCGTGCTGCGGCTGCAACCCATCGTCGTCACGCTGTCCACCATGTTCATTATCCAGGGCCTCACGCTGCTGGTGATGGACAAGCCCGGCGGCTTCGTTTCGCCCTCGCTCGGCAATTTCTATCTTGGCGATGCCATACCCGGCTTCCTGCCCATGCCGCTGGTGGTGGTGGGCGTCACCTTGCTCGCCTGGCTGTGGCTGAAGAACACCCGCCTCGGCACGGCGATCTACGCGGTGGGCAGTGACGCCGATGCCGCTGCCGCCGTAGGCGTGCGCGTCGTGCTGGTGCGCTTCATGGTCTATGTGATCGCAGGCGGCTGCTACGGCCTTGCCGGCGTATTCATCAGCGCCCAGACCGGCAGCGGCGATCCACTGATCGGCAATCCGCTGTTGCTGTCGATGTTCGCGGCGGTGGTGGTGGGCGGCACGAGGCTTGGCGGCGGCCGCGGCGGGCCGCTCGGCACGGCCATCGGCGCCTATATCCTGATGATCGTCGTCAACATCCTGCTCGTCCTCAATGTCTCTGCCTATTATTCCACCATCGCCGAGGGAACCATCCTTGTTCTCGCCGTGCTGGCGGGGTCGGTCACCCGCAACTCGACATTGGCGAAGCAGCTGCGTGCGCTTGCCGTGCGCCTGAATGCCAGGCGCGCCGGAACGCTGGTCTCGCAATTGCCGCAGCAAGACCGCCGCATGGCGCTGGTGCGGCAGGCAAAACCCGTCACCGCTGCCGAACGGCCATCATTCTTCGCCCGCAACGCCGAAGTGCTGCGCTATGCGCTGCCCGCCTATGTTTGTTTCGCCATCGTGGTCATCGTCACCGAGGTCTGGCTGGGCGGCGCCATCCTCAATCCGAGTTACTGGAATTCGCTTGTCGTTCTTTCCTGCTTTCTCGCCATCCTGGCGCTGGGCCAGGGCACCGTCATCCTGACAGGCGGGCTTGATCTCTCCGTGCCGTGGACCATCGGCTTGTGCGGCATCATTCTCGCCGGCATGGTGAAGGGCTCGGATACGGCGCTCATCTATGCGCTCCCCACGGTACTGCTGCTCGGCTGCCTCATCGGCCTGATCAATGGGCTGGGCATCGTGTTTCTTGGCCTTTCGCCCATCGTCATGACGCTCGCCACAAACGGCCTGCTGCAGGGTGCGGCACTCCTCTACTCGAATGGCACACCGGATGGCTTTTCCTCGCCGATGCTGCGCTGGTTCATGACCGGCAAGATCGGCTTCATCGCGCCCGTCGTGCTGTTCATGGTGCTGTTTGTGATCGCCGCCGTCACGCTGCTTGGCCGCACGCCCTTCGGCCGCCGCGTCTATGGCATCGGCAATGGCAGCAAGGCAGCTGAAATTTCCGGCATCGCCGTGGGCCGCACCCTGGTGCTGGTCTATGTGCTCTCGGCCGTGTGTTCGTGCCTCGTCGGCATATTGCTCACCGGCTTTTCCGGCCAGGCGAGCCTTGGCATGGGCGATGACTATCTGCTGCCGTCGATTGCCGTCGTGGTGGTGGGCGGCGCCCTCATCACCGGCGGGCGCGGCCACTATCTCGGCATGCTTGGCGGTGTGCTGCTGCTAACCGGCTTGCAAACCCTGCTGGCCGGAACCACCCTGCCCTATGCCACGCGCGCCATCCTGTTCGGGCTGGTTGTGCTCGGTGCCGTCATCGCCCTGCGCGATCGCAAGACCTGAGGAGTGAAGACATGAGCAACAAGGCTCCAACATCAGCCACGGATTTTCTCGGCGGCATCGCCGGCCAGCGCGTGCTTGTAACGGCGGGCGCCGGAGGCATCGGCTTCGCCATCGCCGAAACGCTTGCCGCATTGGGCGCCCGCATCGCCATCTGCGACGTGTCGGACGCAGCCATTACGCAGGCGAGGAAGGCGCTGCCCGGGATCATCGCCTGCAAGGCCGACGTTTCCTCCGATAAGGATGTGGACGCGATGTTCGCGCTGGTGGCGAAGGAACTGGGCGGCCTTGATGCGCTGATCAACAATGCCGGCATCGCAGGCCCGACGGGCGGCATCGACGAGATTTCACCCGCCGACTGGCGGCGCTGCATCGACATCTGCCTCACCGGCCAGTTTCTGTGCGCGAGGCTTGCCGTACCGATGCTGAAAGCGGCGGGCGGCGGCTCGATGATCAACATGTCATCCGCCGCGGGCCGCCATGGCTATGCCTTCCGCACCCCGTATTCCGCCGCCAAGTTCGCCGTGGTGGGTCTGACCCAGAGCCTCGCCAAGGAACTGGGGCCGTCGCGCATCCGCGTCAACGCCATCCTGCCCGGCATCGTCGAGGGCCCGCGCATGGACAAGGTGATCGCCGACCGCGCCAAACAGGTGGGCATCAGCCACAAGGAGATGGAAACACGCTATCTCGAGAAGGTGTCGCTGCGCCGCATGGTCAGCCCCTATGATGTCGCCAGCATGGTCGCCTTCCTGCTGTCGGATGCGGGCATCAATGTTTCGGGCCAATCGCTGGGAGTGGATGGCAATGTCGAAACCCTCTGAGGCGGCCATGAACACCGCCATTGTCGGATCGGGCTTCATCGGCCGCGCCTGGGCCATCAGCTTCGCCCGCGCCGGAGCCAACGTCAGGCTATGGGACCAGGCTGATGGCGCGGCTGAAAAGGCCGTTACTTACATCGCAGGCGTGCTTGATGATCTGGCGGCGAATGATCTTTTGAACGGTCAGGCCACAAGCGCCGTCCTGTCGCGCATCTCCGCCGTTGCAAAGCTTGACGATGCATTGGCGCTGGCGACCCATGTGCAGGAGAACACGCCGGAGATTCTCGACATCAAGATCAAGGTGTTCCAGCAGCTCGACGCGGTATCGCGCCCCGATGCCGTGCTGGCCAGCTCCACCTCGGCACTGCTTCCCTCGCGCTTCACCGAAGGGCTGAAGGGCCGTGGCCGCTGCCTCGTCGTTCACCCCATCAACCCGCCCTATCTCATCCCCGCCGCCGAAGTGGTGCCGGCGCCCTGGACAACACCCGAGACAGTGGAGCGCACGCGGCAGTTCCTTGTCTCCGCCGGGCACGCGCCGCTGGTGATGAAGAAGGAATTGGACGGCTTCATCATGAACCGCATGCAAGGCGCACTTCTGGAAGAAGCCTTCCGGCTGGTGGCCGATGGCTATGCCAGCGTCGAGGATGTCGATATCGGCATCCGCGATGGGCTGGCGCTGCGCTGGTCGTTCATGGGGCCGTTCGAAACGATAGACCTCAACGCGCCGGCGGGCGTGCGCGACTATGCCGAGCGTTATCAGGGCATCTATGAAAATCTGTTTCCGCAAATGCAGCGCCGCGTCGATTGGGTTGGGCCGGTGATGGATCAGGTGGAGCCCGAGCGCCGCAAGCTGCTCCCCGCAACAAAGCTGCAGGAGCGCCAGGTGTGGCGCGACAAGCGGTTGATGGCATTGGCGGCGCACAAGCGCCGTGCCGCAAAGGAGATCGGCAAATGACAGCGCCCACCGGAAAGGTCATCATCACCTGCGCCATCACCGGCGCCATTCATACACCCACCATGTCGCCCTATCTGCCGATCACCCCGGAGCAGATCGCCAGTGAAGCCATCGCCGCCGCCGAAGCGGGCGCCGCCATCCTGCATCTTCATGCCCGCAACCCGGAGAACGGCAAGCCCGACCAGACGCCGGAGGCCTTCTTGCGCTTCCTGCCGCGCATCAAGGCGGCGACCGGTGCTGCCATCAATATCACCACCGGCGGCAGCCCCTACATGACGATCGAGGATCGCGTGAAGCCCGCCGCCACCTTCAAGCCCGAGGTCGCCTCGCTCAACATGGGCTCGATCAATTTCGGCCTTTACCCCCTGCTCGACAAATTCAAGACCTTCAAGTTCGACTGGGAGAAGGCCCACCTCGAAGCCACGCGCGATCTCGTGTTCCGCAACAGCTTCAAGGATATCGAGTACATCCTCAAGACCTGCTACGACAACGGAACGCGCTTCGAGTTTGAATGCTACGATATCGCGCATCTCTATAATCTCGCGCATTTCGCCGCCCGCGGCCTGGTGAAGCCGCCGTTCTTCGTGCAGTCGGTGTTCGGCTTGCTTGGCGGCATCGGCAGCCATCCCGAAGATGTGGCGCATATGAAGCGCACCGCCGACCGGCTGTTCGGCGACAGCTACCGCTGGTCAGTGCTGGGCGCAGGCGCCGCCCAGCTTCGCGTCGCAGCCCAGGCGGCGGCACTCGGCGGCAACATCCGCGTCGGGCTGGAGGACAGCCTGTGGGCGGGCAAGGGCAAGCTCGCCAAATCCAACGCCGAACAGGTGCAACTGGCGCGCAAGATCATCGAAGGTCTCGGCATGCAGGTGGCGACGCCCGACGAGGCGCGCGCCATTCTTGAGCTCAAGGGCGCCGACAAGATTTCATTCTGAGGGCATCTCATGCTGCGCATCGAAGTTTTCAGCGAAGACCGCAACGCCCTTGGCGAGGGGCCATTGTGGGATGTGGAAGAGCAGCGCCTGTACTGGATCGATTCCTATGGCCCCGCCGTTTATTCCAGCGATGTCAAAGGCGGCGATCGCAAGCACTGGCCACTGCCCGAACCAGTGGGCTCGCTGGCGCTCCGCCGGAAGGGCGGCGCCATCGTGGCGCTCCGCTCGGGCTTCCACGCGCTCGACTTCAAGACCGGCAAGGTCACCCTGATCGCCGAAACCCAGCCCGGTGAACTCACGCCGCGCCTCAATGACGGCAAGGTGGACCGTCAGGGCCGCTTCGTTGCGGGCTCGATGGACTTCGAAGAGCGCAACGGCGTCGGCAAGCTGTTCCGGCTCGACCCTGATTTATCTGTGCATGAACTCGACAGCGGCATTATCTGCTCCAACGGCCCATGCTGGAGCCTCGATGGCAAGACGCTCTACTTCGCCGACACCGGTAAGCGTCTGATCTATGCTTATGACTATGACACCGCCACCGGCAATGTGCGCTCGCGCCGGGTGTTCACCAGCTTCGAGAAGCTGCGTGGCCTGCCCGATGGCGCGACGGTTGACGCCGAAGGCTATGTGTGGAGCTGTGAAGTCTATTCCGGCCGCCTCATCCGCTTTGATCCCAACGGCGTCGTCGACCGCATCGTGGGCCTCCCGGTGCAATCAACCACCAGCCTGATCTTTGGCGGGCCAAATCTCGATATCGCCTTCGTCACCTCGATGGCCCGCCCGCATGACAATGCCTATCACCGCGAACGTGAAGCCGGCTGCGTATTCGCGGTGCACGGGCTGGGCGTTCGCGGCGTTCCCGAACCCCGCTTCCAAGGATAGAGGAGATAGACCCATGAAGATCGAAGTCCTGGTGGACGTGAAAACGACGCTCGGCGAAGGCCCGCTGTGGGATGTCGAACAGCAGCGCCTGTACTGGATCGACGCGGCGGGCATGCGGGTCTTCCGGGCCACCGCGCAAGGGGCCGAGATCCGCGCCTGGGACGTGCCATCGCGCGTCGGCTCGATCGCCATCCGCAAGGATGGCAAGGGCGCGATCTGTTCTCTGGCCAAAGGCTTTTACGCGCTTGATTTTATCACCGGCGAAACGTCGCTCATCGCCGAGATCGAGCCCGACCGCCCCACGAACTGGATCAATGACGGCAAGGTGGACCGCAAGGGGCGCTTCTTTGCCGGCACCATGGACAGCCAGGAGTCCGGCCCCAACGGCGCGCTCTACCGGCTTGATCCGGATTTCAAGGTCACCAGGGTGGAAACGGGAATCATCGTGTCGAATGGCCCGTGCTGGAGCCCCGACAACAAGACCTTCTATTTCGCCGATTCATGGTCGGGTGAAATCTGGGCCTATGACTATGACATCGCGAAAGGCACGCTCGCCAACCGCCGTACCTTCACCAAGGTCAACACTACCAATGGCGGCGCTGCCGATGGATCGACGGTCGATGCGGAAGGCTGTGTGTGGAACGCCAATGTCTATGACAGCAAGCTTTACCGCTATACGCCTGACGGCAAGGTCGAACGCATCATCGAGATGCCGGTGAAGAAGGTGACAAGCGTGATGTTCGGCGGCCCCAACCTCGACGTGCTCTATGTGACCTCGATGGCCAAACCGCCACTGCCGCGCTTTCCCGCCGACGGCGTGCTGCGCGGCAGCCTGTTCGCCATCACCGGCCTTGGCATCAAGGGTTTGCCGGAATCCCGCTTCGGCGGCTGAGGCGATAGGCCTGCCGCAGCACCTTGCGTAAAAACAGCTGCGCGAGTTGCGAGGTAAGCGCTGCGGCAGCAACGCCCCAATTTTGGAGAGAGACGCGGGGCAGCGCTCTCTTTAAAGTTTTGATTGGGAAATTTTGGGATGGCGCTCCCGACGGGAGTGCCGAAAATCAATGAAACTGGCCTTTTCTTGCCGAAAAGGTGTACACCCTGCTCCATTGCTTTTCATAGCGTTATGGATCGAGTGCACACCCTTATGAATGTCGTGTGCGATCCGGATGTTCCCGTATGCGGCTGTCCGAACTTGCTGAGCCGCTTCACTTCAAGTTGCCTGGGATTTGAATTTCTCTCTCAGCACGTTCTTCTGCACCTTGCCCATCGTGTTGCGCGGCAGGGCATCGAGGAAGAACACATGCCGGGGGTGCTTGAACTTCGCCAGCCGCGCCGACAGGGCTGCTCCGATGTCCGGCCCTTCGATCTGCGCGCCCTTGGAGCGGACGATGGCCACCGCAACGCATTCCCCGAAATCCGGGTGCGGCAGGCCGAACACCGCGCTTTCGTCCACGCCCTCGATCTGATCGACGGCAAGTTCGATTTCCTTCGGGTAGATGTTGAAGCCGCCCGAGATGATGAGATCCTTCGACCGGCCGATGATCGAGAGATAGCCGTCTGCGTCGATCAAGCCCAGATCGCCGGTGATGAAGAACCCATCGGCGCGCAGCTCGGCCGCGGTTTGCTCAGGGAGCTGCCAATAGCCCTTGAAGACATTGGGCCCACGCACTTCGATGCCACCGATTTCGCCCTGCGGCAGGGGTTTGCCATCGGCATCGGTGATGCGCACCTCCACCCCCGGCAGCGGCAGCCCCACGGTGCCGGGCTTCCGCACGCCATCATAGGGGTTGGACGTGTTCATGCAGGTTTCCGTCATCCCGTAGCGTTCGAGGATGGCGCGGCCGGTCTTCCGCTGCCAGGCCTTGTGCGTTTCGGCCAAGAGCGGCGCCGAGCCGGACACGAAGAGCCGCATTCCCGACAATCTCTCCGCCGCAAGCTCCGGCAGTTCCAGAAGCCGCGTATAGAAGGTGGGCACGCCCATGAGCACGGTGGCGCGGCCAAAATCCGCGAGGATCGCGCGCGCGTCGAACTTGCTGTGATAGATCAGCGATGAACCGGCGATCAGCGTCACATTGACAGCCACGAACAGGCCGTGAGTGTGAAAGATCGGCAGGGCGTGGATCAGAACATCCTTGGCGGTGAAGCGCCACAGATCACACAGGGCCGCGGCATTGGAACTCAAATTCGCATGGGTGAGCATTGCGCCCTTCGAGCGCCCCGTCGTGCCGGATGTATAGAGGATGGCGGCGAGATCATCGGGCCCGCGTGGCACGGGCGCGGTAATCGGCGCACTTGCGGCGATCGCCTCGGCAAAGCTGCCAGCACCCTTGCCGTCCAGCGTGAACATCGCCGCAACACCAGCCTCATCCGCCATTGGCCGGAGCGCCGCCTCCTGGGCTGGATCGCAGACGAATATGCGCGGGCCCGCGTTCTGCAGGAAATGCGAGAGCTCCGCTGCCGTGTAAGCGGTGTTCAGAGGCAGAAACACGCCCCCGGCGATGATGGTGCCGAGATAAAGCGCCAGCGCCTCCAGCGATTTTTCAACCTGAACCGCAACCCGGTCACCCGGCTGAAGCCCGGCGGAGATGAGCGCGCTTGCGGCCTTCTCCGCACTTGTCCAGAGATCGCCGTAGCTCCAGCTTCGGCCACCCGGCACGGCGGTGGCGAAGTGATTGCGCTCACGCCCGGCCGAGCCCTTGCGGAGCGCCGCGGCGAGATGATTTCCTTGATACATTGTTCAGCCCTTTCGCATCATATCGGTGACGAGGCGCCTGACGCTTGCCGAGACGATGATTTCGCCACGGTTCGAATAGGCCTCGTGATTGCGTTCGATGTCCGACGGTTCGTAGAGATAGTTCACCATCACGCCCCACGAACCCTCGATCCCCTTGGCGCTCGTGTCGGCCTGGGTGTGGATCGCTTCCAGCCTTGCGCCGTTGCCCAGATGGAATCGCGCCACCGGGTCGAAAGCGCCGCCGTTCTTGCCTCTCGCCTTGACGAGATACTGGGCCGCCAGTTCGATCAGTCCGGGATTGGCGAGATCGCCCTGCTCCAGGGCTTGCGCGGCCGCCAATTGCCGCGCTGACAGCGCGCCCTCCCTGACCTGCTGGCTCACCCATTTGCGCAGGCCCGGAACCGGCGAGAGGGTGACGAAGGTCGTGATCTGGCTAAACTCCCGCTGCAATTCCTCGACCACCTGCTTGATCAGGAAATTGCCGAAGGAAACCCCGCGCAAGCCGTCCTGGCAGTTGGAAATCGAATAGAAGACGGCGGCGCGGGCCGAGACCGGGTCCAGCACCGCGCGGCTCTCGCTGAGCAAATCCTGGATCCGGTTCGGAACCTTTTCGGTGAGCGCCACCTCGACGAAGATCAACGGGTCGTCATCGAGGGCGGGATGAAAAAACGCATAGAGCCTCCGGTCAGCGGCCGCGACGCGGCGGCGCAGATCGTCCCAGCCGGTAATTTCATGCACCGCCTCATACTGGATGATCTTTTCCAGAATGGAGGCCGGCGTTGACCAGTCGATGCGGCGCAGCTCCAGAAAGCCACGATTGAACCAGGAACTGAACAGGTGCCGGAAATCCGCATCGAGCGGTGCGAGTGACGGATCATCGGCAATGAGCGCCAGCAGATCATTGCGCATCACAACGAGCCGCGCGGTGCCGCCGGGCGCGCGGTTGAGGCGTCTGATCACTTCCTGGCTGCGCGGTTCGGAGGCGAAATGCACGGCCCGCAAGGCCGCCGGTCCCTGGCTCTTCCAGCGCTCGATGGCGTTTGTGACCGCGGCTGGATCAGCACCGAACCGGTCGCGCAGATCGGCAAAGAAGCCGCGCCGCTTTTCCTCGGAGAGTTTGGCATAAGCATCGAGGATTGCCGAGGCCTGCGCCAGCCCCGTGGCTTCGCCCTTGCTCGACAGAAGCCCTTCGCACATTTCGGTCAGGGTGGCCGCTGGCGGCTGCGGCGCAAGCAGGCCACGGCCGGTGTCCGTGATGCGGGCCAGAAGATCGCGTAGAAATCCGATGTCGCGCGTCATCCGATCGTTCCCTTGTCTGTTTCTAGCGGCTATGCGCAGCGCGGGCGTTGCCGCCGTCCTTGCAACGGCGTGGCGAAAGCCTATGGGGTTTGGCGCGCGCCGGTTTTGGCGGTAGCCGGTTGCGGCACCCGCTGGTTCGGCCAATCGGTGGCGCGATGATAGGATTGGCCCATCGCGAGGATCCGCGCATCGGCCCCGGTTGGCCCGAACAGCTGCATCCCCATGGGCAGGCCATTGCCGCCAAAGCCTGCGGGCAGGCAAAGCGAGGGCAGGCCGATCAGCGACACCGGCACCACCACCTCCATCCAGCGATGATAGGTATCCATCGCCTTGCCGTTGATCTCCTTCGGCCAGCGCCAGTCTGCGGGGAAAGGCCAGACTTGTGCGGCGGGCATGGCGAGCGCATCGAAGCGTTCAAAGAGCCGCGCGGCCCCGGCATACCAGCGCGACCGGATGAGGGATGCCTGATAGACTTCGGCGGCGCTGAGGTTCCGGCCGCGCTCGATCTCCCAGATGGTTTCGGGCTTGAGCTGCGCGCGCCTCGCGGGATCGTCGTAATTCGCCTGCATGCCGCTTGCATTCAGCATGGAGCGGAGCGTCAGCCATGCGTACCAGAGTTCCTCCGCGGGGAACGGCGGCGGCAGCGGCTCGATGATCGCGCCCAGTCCTTCCATGGTTTTGAGTGCGGCTGTGCACTGATCGAGAATGCCCGGCTCACAAAGATAGGCGCCGCCCCAATCAGCCACCCAGCCGATGCGCTTGCCGCGCATATCCGCCGTCAGAAGATCGGCGAAGGGCTGGCTTGGGCGCCCGAACGGCGCTTGCGGGTTTGGCCCCGAAAGCGTTTCGAGAAGCCGGGCGAGATCTTCGATGGTGCGCGCCATCGGCCCTTCGGTCGCCAGCGTGTGAAGGAACATTTCGCCATTGGCGTCGGGCGGCACCAGCCCATAGCTGGGGCGAAAGCCATAGACATTGCAGAAGGCCGCCGGGTTGCGCAGCGATCCCATCATGTCGGATCCATCGGCGACCGGCACGAGCCGCGCCGCCAGGGCCGCCGCCGCACCGCCCGACGAGCCGCCGGCACTGCGCGTGGTGTCATAGGGATTGCGCGTCGCGCCGAACACCGGGTTGAAGCTGTGCGATCCATGCCCCCATTCGGGCGTATTGGTCTTGCCGATGAAAATTGCGCCCGCGGCGCGAATCCGCGCGGCGACGAGATCGTCCGTGTCCGGAATGAAATCGGCAAAGAGCGGCGAGCCCCAGGTGGTCCGCAAGCCCTTCGCCGCCACCAGATCTTTGAGAGCAACGGGAATGCCGTGCAGCCAGCCGCGGCGCGCTGAGCGATCGGCGGCCCGTGCCTCGGCCATCAGCTCGTCACGCGGGCGCAACGATACAATGGCATTGACTGCCGGATTGACCGCCTCGATCCGGTTAAGGAACGCCGCCATCACATCTTCGGCGCTGAAGCTCGCCTGTGTAAGGCCGCGTGACAGATCGGATGCGCCAAGCGCTGTAACGTCCACTCGTCCAATCTCCCGCTCACATCATTCAGATGGGCCGGGGGGCGGAAAGCCCCCCGGTTCGTTTCGCCGGGCAAGGCCCGCTTATTTCTGCAGCTCGGTCCAGATCGCCTTCACATATTCCTGCGCCTTGCCGCTGCAGGTCGGGATGAAGTGCGCCTTGGCGGCGAGTTCGGGCGGCGCCGTCAGTTCCGGCGCGTCCTTCATGTCGGCCGGCATGAAGGGCTCCGACCCGTCGATGCCGTTGGCATAATGGGCGAAGGCCGAGATCAGCGCGGCGTTTTCGGGCTGGGCGATAAAGTTGAGGAACTTGTAGGCCTCATCGACATTCTTGGCATCCTTCAGCAGCGCCACGGAATCCATCCACAGCGGATAGCCTTCCTTGGGATAGCCGTATTTCACGTCACCCTTGGTGTTGATGCGGATGCGCATGGTGGAGCCGTTCCAGTTGACCGAGGCCGCCCAGTCGCCGTTCGACATGTGCTCGGTCGCGCCATAGTCCATCGACATCCAGTCGGGCTTGGCGGCGATCAGCGCATCGCGGGCCTTCTTCAGCACCGCCGCGTCCTCCGTGCAGGGCTCGCCACCCGCCCACATGACGGCGAGGCTGACAACGTCGTTCATCTCCGGAACGACGTTGATCTTGCCCTTCAGCTCCTTCGGAACGTTCAGGAAGATGTCGGAGGTGTTGATGTCACCCGAATAGACCTTGGTGTTGACGGCCATGCCGGTCGTGCCCCACTGCCACGGGATCGTGTATTTGCGGCCCTTGTCCCAGGCCACGTCCATCCACTTCGCCGAGATGTTCTTGTGGTTGGGGATCTTCGACAGGTCCAGTTCCTGCAGCAGGCCCTTTTCAACATAGATCGGCACGTAGTTGGCCGAGGGCACGACGAGGTCGAAGCCGGCGCCACCCGCCTCGATCTTGGCCATTGCCGCATCGTTCGAATCGTAATCGGTCACCGTCACCTTGATGCCGGTTTCCTTTTCGAATTTCGCAAGAAGGTCGGGGTTGGTGTAGTTGCCCCAGTTGTACAGCTGAAGCTGGCCTGCGGCATTGGCGAGCGTCGTGCTTGCCAAGAGAACGGCTGCGGCAACGAAGTATTTCCTCATGGTCGTCTCCCTGTTGGTTGTCTGTAAAGGTCAGTCTTTCTTCCGCGTCAGCACGAAGAAGGCGGTGAGCATGGCCACGGTCACGGCCAGTAGCATGGTGGAAATGGCATTGATCTCCGGCGTCATGATGCGGCGCATCTGGCCGAGCATGTAGGTTGGCAGCGTATCCTGCCCGCCGGATTTCACGAATTCGGTGATCACCACGTCATCGAGCGAGATGACAAGCGCCAGCATCGCCCCTGCCAGGATGCCCGGCAGAAGCAGCGGCAAGGTGACAAAGCGAAAGGTCTGCCAGGCGGAGGCGTAGAGATCGGACGCCGCGGTTTCGAGCGTCGTGTCCATGCCCTCGAGCCTGGCGCGGATCGGCAGATAGGCGAAGGGAATGCAGAACGCCGAATGGGCGATGATCAGATAGCCGAGCCCCTGATAGCCGGTGGCGATCTTGATCATCGCGAAGAGGATCAGCAGGGCCACGGCGGTGACGATCTCGGGCACCATCAGCGGCTGGTTGATCATCACGTAGATGAACGTCTCGCCCTTGAACGATTTGCGCCTCGTGGTGCCGAGCGCCGCAAGCGTTGCCGCCGAGGTTGCGATCAGGCTTGCCGAGGCGGCGATGATGAGCGAGCGCATCGTCACGTCCTTCACCTGATCGTTCGCCCAGGCTTTCCGATACCAGTCGAGGCTGAGGCCGCCCCACACCGACATGGTTTCGCTGCCGTTGAAGGAGAAGGCGATCAGCGTGAGGATCGGCACATAGAGCGCGATAAAGACAGCGACGGCCATCACCGTGAAGCCCGGTATATGCGCAATCGAGAAGCGGCGCTCAGCCATTTTGGGCACCCTTGTTCGCGTAGCGGACGTAAATCAGAAGCGCGGCGGTCACGATGATCAGCAGCGTCATCGACAGCGCGGCGCCCAGCGGCCAGTTGCGGCCCTGGCCGAATTGCAGCTCGATGAAATTGCCGATCATCATCTGCTTGCCGCCGCCCAGCACGCGCGGCGTCACATAGGCGCCGAGCGAGGGCACGAACACCAGGATCGAGCCCGCGATGATGCCGGGCTTGACGATCGGCAGGATCACATGCCGGAGAACCTGCCAGCGGCTGGCGTAAAGATCATAACCCGCTTCCAGAAGGCGCATGTCGAACCGGTCGATCGCCGCGAACAGCGGCAGCACCATCAGCGGCAGATAGACATAGGTCATGCCGATGAACACCGCGGCATCGGTATAGATGATGCGCAGCGGCTCGGTGATGATGCCGAGCTTCAGCAGCACCGTGTTCAGCAGGCCCTCGACGCGGATCACCTCGTTGATGGCGAAGGTGCGGATGAGCAGATTGGTCCAGAACGGAATGGTGATCAGGAACAGCCAGAACGCCCGCGCCTTCGGCGGGCGCGTGGCGATGAACCAGGCGGTCGGGAATCCGGTGATGAAGGTGAAGATCGTCGTCAGCAGCGACAGCTTCACCGAACGCAGGAAGATCGTCAGATGCGCGTCGGCCAGCTTCAGTGTGCCATCGAAAATATCGCGGTTGAAGATGATCTGCGTCCAGCCGTCGGTGGAGAAAATCCACTCGACATTGCCATATTGGCCGGGCGTCAGAAACGAATAGACGGCGACGATGAGCAGCGGCCCCGCCGCCGCGATCGTGAGTATTATCAAGGCGGGCGCGGACAACAGCCAGCCGTTGCGCGCCGAGCGGGCGGTCTGGCGTTCTTCGAGGCTCGCCATCTCAGTTCCCCAAAACCTGCGCCGCGCCGGCGGCGAATTTGATGCCGACCTCGGAGCCTTCGCTCAGGCCGATGTCACCGGAGGCCGGGCATTGCAGGCGCGCCATGAGTTCGGATTTGTCGGCGAGCGTCAGATGGCAATGCACGTCGGTGCCGAAATAGACGAGATTGCGGATGGTGGCGGGCAAGGCGCCGGCTGAGCCTGGCGGTGAAATGCGCACCTGTTCGGGGCGCACCGTTACCGTGACATCGCCCGTCTGCCCTTCAGCACCCATCGCATCGATGAGGCCGCCGGCCGCCAGCGTCACTTTGCCATTGGCCACCCGCGCGGGCAGGAAGTTCGTTTCGCCGACGAAGGACGCCACGAAGCGGTTTGCCGGGTGCGTATAAATATCGCGCGGACTTCCGGTCTGCTGGATCTTGCCGGCGCTCATGACCGCGATGCGGTCGGACATCGTCAGCGCCTCTTCCTGGTCATGGGTGACGAAGATGAAGGTGATCCCCGTCTCATGCTGGAGGCGCTTCAGTTCGATCTGCATTTCCTTGCGCAGCTTGAAATCGAGCGCCGACAGCGGTTCATCGAGCAGCAGCACCTTGGGCTGCGGCGCCAGTGCGCGGGCCAGCGCCACGCGCTGCTGCTGCCCACCTGACAATTGGCTGATCTTGCGTCCCGCCAGCGCCTCGAGGCGCACCAGCGCAAGCATTTTTTCGGCCGTCGCGGCGATTTCGTCCTTCGGCTTGCCCTGCATCTTCAGCGCGAAGCCGACGTTCTCCGCCACCGTCAGATGGGGAAACAGCGCGTAACTCTGAAACACCGTGTTCACGGGGCGGTGGTTGGGCGGCAGTTCGGTGATGTCGCGCCCCTCGAGGCTGATCTGCCCGGCGGTCGGGCTCTCGAACCCGGCGATCATGCGCAGCAGGGTTGTCTTGCCGCAGCCCGATGGGCCGAGCAGCGTGAAGAACTCACCCTTTTTGATTTGAACCGAAACATCATCGAGCGCCCGCACGGCATGCTCGCCCTGGCCAAAATGTTTGGCGACGTTTCGAACGTCAATCGCGATGTCGTTGCTCAAATTCTGGCCCCTGACCCGGTTTTCACGATCCACACCCTGATTTTAAAGACGTTTCGCCGCTTTACTGGCGGCCGCCTTCACTTCTTTATTGCATTTCTTGTATACAAACTCATCTGATATGTATACATTAACAGAATGTGAGTAACCACGCAAGCCGAATTTGCAGAACAATGCCTACTGGCCAAAGTCTTCGCCCATCGCCCCCCGCCACGGCCCCCAGTTTCGGGACAGCCCGCACGTGGAAGCACGATCATTTGCTTCATTTGCCGCCGGTTCAAGCCCCAACCCGCCGCGCTCGCATCGGGCGCGTGGCCCCCGGCGGTGCGGTGCGCGCGAACATTCAGCACTTTGAGCCTTGCACGACGGGCCATCGCCTGTTGCAGGCATGGCGCGAACAGGCGATACGAGTGCCTATCCCCTCCTCACATCAAGCACCCGGCGCACCCCTTCCGCTCATGACGGACTGCACGAGATGACGAAGACAAATCTTGCCGTTGAAATCCGTGACGCGATCGAGCGCGACATTGCGACAGGCGGAATCGATCCGGGTTCCCGCCTGGACGAAGTCAGTCTCTGCAGCAGGTTCGGCGTGTCGCGAACGCCGGTGCGCGAGGCGCTGCGCCAGCTCGTCGCCTCCGGAATGCTCGAGATGCACCCCAACCGTGGCTGCTTCGTCCGCAAGATGGACGTCACCGAACTGATCGAGATGTTTGAAGTCATGGCCGAACTTGAGGCGTTTTGCTGCCGGCTGGCGGCGCGCCGGGTGTCGGAACAGCAGCTGGATCAATTGCAGCAGCTGAACGAGGCCTGTGTCGCCGCCCAGCAGCAGGGCGACCCGGATGGCTATTACTATGCCAACGAAAAGTTTCACCGCTACATCTACGAGCTGAGCGGCAATGCGTTTCTCGCCGAGCAGGCGCGGCAGCTGTCGCTCAAGCTCCGGCCCTACCGGCGCCTGCAATTGCGAATCCGCAACCGCATCGCGGCGTCATCGCAGGAGCACGCCGAAATCCTCGAAGCGCTGCGCTCCGCCGACGCGGAAACGAGCGCCAGCCGCATGAAGTCGCATATTCTGGTTCAGGGCGAGAAATTCTCCGACCTCGCATCGCAGCTCAGGCAGCGTCAGGCCGATCAGCAATAGTTCCAATCCAGCGGCAGATATGCCCGCCTGCTTGCCTGGATCAGGCACAACTCGACGTCCTGGGATCGGTCGAGCACCTGGTGGAGCGTGACGTCCTGGAGGATTTGACGGCTCGCCAGGGAAATGCCCTTTGTGCCGGCGTCACCGGTCGGCCGCCGCTTCCCGGCCTCCAGGAACTCCTTCGACCAGCAGTGATAGAGACTCTCAGCGATCCACTCCCGCCGGCACAGTTTGGCGATGCTGCATTCGTTGTGGAGCCCATCCAGCATGATCCTGACGTTCTCTTCGGCCGAACGCTGATTGCGTGTCGCCCGGGAAGCAGGGATAGACAAGAGCGCGCATGGGCCGCGTAAGGCCCGCGCCACCGCGATGGCCCATGCTGGCGCAACCCCTCACCAGATCGCCGTATGGACGGGGCATCACAGCCTTGCTGAAGTGGCGCACTACACGGCGTCGGCGGATCGCCGCCGCGCCGTCAGGGGGACGGAACAGAAACACAATACTGTAAAATCACCGGATCGGGCTGTAAAATCCAATGCAAGAGGCTGCTATGCATAGAGCGATTTTGCGGGATGGCGCTCCCTGCGGGAGCGGCAAAATTTGGCAACTTCAATAACTTAAGCCGCGGGTGGGACAGAAAATCGTCTCGTATGATTTCGGGGGCTTACGTCGAAAAAGTCCCACCGATTTCACACGACAAGATGCTTCATTACTCCAATCTGCCGCACTGGACTGCGTCGTGTTTCAGCAAGCCGAGGATCGTCTCGCCAGATCGTCCTCACTACGGCTCTGTCGTTCCTTACATATGCGTCGCGCGACCTACTCGGTATCGTCCAACTCTTCGTGCACGGCGGCGATGATATCGAGCCGTTCGCCGGCGGGATCGCCAATGAGTTCGGCGTAGGCGATGGCGATCAACCGCATGATGCTCGCCATCGCGGTGTGCGAAGGCCCTAGCACATGGCTGGCGGCATGTGCGGGCAACACAATTTTCGCGTAGCGCTGCGCCCACAGGACGCTGAGCTGATCGGTGATGATGACGGTACTCATGTGCGTGGTCCGCGCATATTCGAGGATGGGCCGCAGGATGCGTGGGCGCGGCTTGAGGGTCACCACGATCAGCGCGTCACGAGGGCCGGTCATCGCCAGATCTTCGGCCCAGGAGAACTGTTGCTGGCCCAGGAGTTGAACGTCGTGGCGGAGCCGCGACAGCAACTGCCGGCCCAGCCGGGCCAGCCCCTCTTCCGCGCTGAATCCCAGAAACCAGACTTTCGGCGCCTCCTTCAACAGCTCCGCCACCTGCCGCAGCCGATCCGGACGCAGTTCCTCGAAGCTGCGAGTGAGGTTCGATATCTCAAGTTCGAGATGGGCACTGATCGAGCGGCCGGACCCGCTCTGCCGGCTGGGGGCCACCGACAACCGGTAGGGCTCGGTGCGGTTGCGCTCTTCGCGCGATTGTTCGCGCACTTCGTTGAAATCGGCATAGCCCAGGCTGCGGAACAGCCGCGCGGCGGTGGCTTTGGAAACCTCCGCCATCTCCGCCATTTCGGTCGCCGAATAGGTGAGAATGTCATCCTTTCGGTCCACCAGCAGACGGGCGAGCTTCTGCTCCGCCGGCGACAGCTTGTCGAAGCGTTCCTGAATGCGGAGGGTCAGGCGGGTCGACATCGTGCGGTCAGGGTTCCTTCGCGATTACGAATCTTAATGACAGAGTTTCGGAACTGTGAAACACTCGTTTCAATAATACGAAACAAGGAAACACAGGAGGCCCGGATTGTCCACGTCCAAGATCATTCGGCAGCGAATCTGGTCCAAGCTGCATGATGTTGCCAAGCCGGACACACGCTTTCACCTGAATTTTGGCGAAGTCATCCCGGATTTCGAAGGGTCCGAGGCGGCCACCGAGAAGATCGCGGCGATGCCAGAATACAAGGCCTGCAAATATGCCTTCATCACGCCGGACAATTGCCTGGTCGATCTCCGCCGCCGGATGATCGCGGCCGGCATCCCCTTCGTCATGTCGACCTACGGAATCTATCGCGGCTTTCTATACATGGAGCCGGGTCGGGTGCCGAAGGGCGACGAGCTTTATGCCGCCTGGCTCGATGGCATGGAGCATTTCGCGCGGCCCATCTCGCTCGCCGAAATCTCCAGGATGGGCCGTTTCGACCTGATGGTGACCGGCGCTTCGGCGGTTTCGATGGATGGCGTGCGCTTCGGCAAGGGCCACGGTTTCTTCGACCTCGAATGGGGCATGTTCACCGATCTCGGCATCGTCGATGAGGCAACGCCCGTGGTAGCGATCGTGCATGACGTGCAGGTGGTGGAAGACCGCCTGCACCCTAGCGCCACCGACATTCTGGTCGATCACATCGCCACCCCGACCCGGTTGATCAATGTCGAGCGCCGCGCCAAGCGGCCACATGGCGTGAAATGGGAACTTCTCGACCCCGAACAGCTCAAGGCCACGCCGCCGCTGCAGGAACTGCAGAAGCTGCACGGCCTTGCCTGATGTCGCAACTCTGACCCCAGCCTGACGGAGATTGTCATGACGCTTACCGTAACCCGCCGCACCTTCCTGTCCGCCGCAGCCGCCGGCAGTGCCTTCGGCCTGATGGGCGCGCGCGCCCATGCCGCCTCGCCCCTCTCGATGCAGGCGTCGTGGATCAACGATGCCGAATTCACCGGCTACTTTGTGGCGATCGACAACGGCTATTACCAAGCCGAGGGCCTCGATCTCACTTATCTGCCGGGCGGCCCCGATGTGATCCCCGAGGGCTCGCTCATCGGCGGCAAGGCCGATCTCGCCCTGACCACGCCCGACACGACCGTGACGGCGATCACCACCCAGGGCGCCAAGTTCAAAATCATCGGCGCGCAATATCAGAAGAACCCGATCGGCATCGTGTCGCTGGCATCGAAGCCGGTCAAGTCGCCGGCCGATCTGGTGGGCAAGACGCTGGCCGTGCCGCCAGTCAACGTGATCTCGATCGAGGCGATGCTGAAGATCAACAACATCGACAAGTCGAAGGTCAACATCGTTCCCTATGCCTACGACCCGACGCCTTTGATCAAGGGCGAGATCGACGCCTCGCTCGATTTCACCACCAACGTTCCTTACACGATCAAGACGCAGGGCGCCGAGGCCACATCCTTCCTGCTTTATGATTTCGGCTACACGCTCTACAACGACACGGTGGTAGTGACCGAGGACACGCTCAAGGCGAAGCGAAAGGAACTGGTGGCGTGGCTGCGGGCCAGCCGCAAGGGCTGGGCCGAAAATCTGAAAGACCCGGCTGCCTATCCACCAAAATTTGCCGACAGCTGGTTCAAGGGCAATGGCCGCAACAACGACAACGAGGTGTTTTTCAACACCGCCCAGAAGCCGCTGATCGACACGCCGGCCGGCATTTTCGCGATGACGCCCGAGGATATCGACAAGAATATCGCGGCGCTAGGACAGGTCGGCATCAAGGCCACCAAGGATATGTTCGACGCCTCGCTGCTCGCGGAAATCTGATGGCCGGTGACCGGAGCATCAGGCTTTCCGGTGTCACCAAGAGCTTTGTCACGCGCGGCGAGCCGTTCGTCGCGCTTGACAATGTGTCGCTCGATTGCGCGCCGGGCTCGTTCACGGCGCTGATCGGTCCCTCGGGCTGCGGCAAGTCGACGATGTTGCGTCTGGCGCTGGGGCTCGATGCGCCGGATCGCGGCACGGTTGAAGTCGGCGGCCTGACGCCGGCACAGGCAATCTCGACAGGAACGACCGGGGTGGCGTTTCAGGACGCGGCCCTCCTGCCATGGCGCACCGTTGAGGCCAACATTGCGCTGCCCCTCGATGTGCTGGGCCAGCCGCGCGGCAAGTTCACAACCCATATTGCCGATCTGATCAAGCTGGTTGGCCTCAAGGGCTTCGAGAAATCGCTGCCGGGCGAACTGTCGGGCGGCATGCGCCAGCGCGTGGCGATTGCCCGCGCGTTGGTGACCAGCCCCGGCGTGCTGTTCCTCGACGAGCCATTCGGGGCGCTCGACCAGATTCTGCGCCGGCAGATGAATATCGAGTTGCAGCGCATCTGGTCGGAAGCGCGCGCCACCACGCTGCTGGTCACCCACGGCATCGATGAAGCGGTGTTCCTCGCCGACCGCATCGCGGTGATGAAAAGCCGGCCGGGGCGCATTGCCGAGGTGATTGACGTGCCCTTCGCGCGGCCTCGCACCAGTGATCTGCTGACCGATCCGGCGTTCCACAAACTCAACGATGTCGTTGCGAAAGCCCTGCATGGCGGATGACAAGCGCCAGCGCTGGCACATGCTGCGCAATGCCGTGCTGGGCCTGGCGCTGTGGGAGCTGGTCGGGGACTTGAAGCTGGTGGCCGGCGGGGCGCTGCCGTCGCCCTCGCAAATCCTGATCCGCTTCTGGGCCGACAAGGCCGACTACCCGCCGCATGTGCTGGCAACCCTGGAAGCGGCGATTGCGGGCTTTGTCATCGGCAATGTCATCGCCATCGCCGCCGGCATCGCCTTCGCGCTGTCCAACACCGCGCTCCGATTGTTCCGTGGGCTGAACGTCGCGATTTTCGCGCTGCCGCCGATTGCCATAGCACCGGTGCTGGCACTCACCCTTTCGGGCATGACCCCGCGTGTGGTGCTGGCCGCGCTCGGCTGCTACTTCACCACCATGACGGCGACGGCAATCGGCTTGACCCAGGCCGACCCGCGCGCCCTCGACGTGGTGCGCGTCTATGGCGGCGGCAAATGGCAGCGCCTGCGCCTGGTGCAGCTGCGCAGCGCCCTGCCGGTGATCCTTTCCGGCTTCCGGGTGGCGGCTCCCGCCGCGGTACTGGGTGCCATTCTCGCCGAATTCGGCAGCGGCGGCCGTTATGGTCTTGGCACATATCTTCTGGGATCGCTCGGCCGCGCCGACCCGGCCCGGCTGTGGGGCATCGGCCTCGTGGCGACTGTGATCGCCGGCCTGGCCTATGCCGTATTTGCGGTGGCGGGCCAGCGCATGCTTGGAGCGTCGCGGGCCGTCACCATCGCCGCCGCACCGCCGAGCCTGCCACCGGCGCGATCGATGATCGGCAAGCTCACGCTGTCGCTCGCCTCCGCCATCCTGCCGCTGGTCATCTGGTGGCTGGTGCTGAAACTGCTCGGCGCGCCGGAGATGATCGCCAAGACGCCGGCCGGACTCTTCGACTATCTGGTTCTCGCCGACAATGCGGCCAACAGCTGGCAAAAGCTTCTCACCGCCCTGTGGCAAACGCTGCCGATCACCGTTGTCGGCTTGCTTGCCGGCCTCGCCTTTGCCTTCCTGCTGGCGATCTGTTCCGATGTTTATCCGGGTATCACCCGCAATCTGATGCCGGTGGCGATGGTCACCCAGACCATGCCGCTTGTGGCGCTCACCCCGCTGCTGGTGCTGCTGCTCGGGCGCGGCACGGCGCTCACCATCTGGATCACCATCTCGGTGACCTTCTTTCCGGCCTTCGTCACCATTGCCCAGGGCATATTGATGGTGCCCCGCGCCGCGCTGGAAGTGCCGCGCGCCTATGGCGCCTCGAAGCTTCAGGAACTGCGGCTCGTCGCCATCCCCGCGGCCCTTCCCTACCTGTTTGCGGCAATGCGCCTCGCCGTGCCGCGCGCCCTGCTCGGCGTGATGATCGCCGAATGGCTGGCGACGGGTAAGGGCCTCGGCAATCTTCTCAACCAGAGCCGCGGCTATCTCGACTACGGCATGATCTGGACGGTGGCGGTGGTCTCGGTACTGCTTTCGATCGCATTCTACCAGGCCGTGGTGCTGGTCGAGCGTTGGACCCTTTCGCGGATGGGCATGGAAACCACGGAATGACGACCACTCAGGTGACACTCGCGCGGCGCATCGCGCAAGGGGCCGGCGATGAGCCGGCGGATCTTGTGCTCAAGGGCGGGCGCTATTTCGATCTGGTGAGCGGCAAACTCGTCGCCTCCGATATCGCCATGTGCGGCGATACGATTGTAGGGGTCGGCACCGCTTATCGGGGCACGCGCGAAATCAACATCACTGGCAAGGTGGTGGTGCCGGGCTTCATCGACACGCATCTTCATGTCGAGTCCTCGCTGGTGACGCCTTTCGAGTTCGACCGCTGCGTGCTGCGCCATGGCGTCACCACGGCGATCTGCGACCCCCATGAAATCGCCAATGTGCTGGGGGCGGATGGCATTCGCTACTTCCTCGACAGCGCCTCGGAAACGGTGATGGACCTGCGGGTACAGCTCTCAAGTTGCGTGCCGGCCACGCATCTCGAAACATCGGGCGCCAAGCTAACCGCCGAAGACCTGCAAGCCTTCATGAATCATCCCAAGGTGATCGGCCTTGCCGAGTTCATGAACTTTCCCGGGGTGATCAACCGTGATCTGCAGTGTCTCGACAAGCTCGCCCTGTTTGCCGGCCGCCACATCGACGGGCATGCACCGCTGCTGCGGGGGCAATGTCTCAACGCCTATCTCGCCGCTGGCATCCGCACCGATCATGAAACCACCACCGCCGAGGAGGCGCTGGAGAAGCTCTCCAAGGGCATGCACATCCTCATCCGCGAGGGCTCGGTGTCGAAAGACCTTCATGCCCTGATCCCGATCATCACCGACAACAATTCGGCTTTCATCGCCTTCTGCACCGACGATCGTAATCCGCTCGACATCGCCGAGGAAGGCCATCTCGATTTCATGATCCGCGAGGCGATTGCCCATGGCACATCGCCGCTCGCTGCCTATCGCGCCGCCAGCATTTCGGCGGCACGGGCCTTTCGGCTCACCGATCGCGGCCTCGTTGCGCCCGGCTGGCGCGCCGATCTGGTGATCCTCGATGATTTCGAGGCCTGCAGGGTCAATGCCGTCATTTCGGCGGGCCGGATCGTTGAAGACAGCCTGTTCACTGCGGTGAAGCGCCGTCCGGCGGTCGGCCGCGGCAGCGTGAAGATCCGCAAGATTTTGCCGGGGGATTTCGTGATCTCCGGCGATGGCCGCGACACCCGGGTGATCGGCGTCAATCCAGGAAAAATCATCACCCAGTCGTTGCGCATGAACCTGCCCGCTGGCAATGGCGTGGTGAATTGCGACCTTGCGCAGGATGCGATCAAGGTCGCGGTGATCGAGCGCCATGGCATCAACGGCAATATCGGCCGGGCCTTTGTGAACGGCTTCGGGCTGAAGCGCGGCGCCATCGGCTCAACCGTAGGGCACGACAGTCACAACATCTGCATTGTCGGCGCCGACGATGCCGACATGGCGCTGGCCGCCAACCGGCTGGCGGCGATCGATGGTGGTTTCGTCGTGGTGCTAGAAGGCAAGGTGCTGGCGGAACTGCCGCTGCCCATCGCCGGCCTGATGAGCGATGAGCCTTATGAATCCGTGCGTGAAGCCCTGATCCCGCTGCGGGCTGCCGCGCAGTCGCTCGGCACGGTGCTGCCGGAACCGTTCCTGCAAGTCGCCTTCCTGCCCCTGCCGGTGATCCCGCACCTCAAGATCAGCGATCGTGGGCTGGTCGATGTGGACCGCTTCGAACTCGTGTGAGTGTGACCTGATCAACATTTCCTGCGAGGAGGAACGGTAGGCAATTGCGCGACGGAGCGCCTACCAGCTTCGCCGCCGCTGCCGTGCCTCTGGCAAAACTCAGGCACGGGCTATCACCTCCATCCAGGTGCAGTATCGAAACAATCCACGCTTCCAGGGATCTGATCTTCCTATGCAGATCCTCCCGTACTCATGTCCGAAAAATTCTATATACGCCCCTCTCCAAGTGGCGGGACTGCCACGCCCGTAACGCACCTGATCATATAAGCGGTCAACCGGATGAGACATTTCAGCTCCCGATTGCGTACAGCAAATCTTAGCTTAATGAGGCCTTCCTGGTCACAAACTGATGCGGGTGCGATTCCCTGAATTGGAAGTGGGACAATTATTCGAATTTACACAATATTATCAATTATTTAGAAGAGGCTTGGCGCTCCCTGCGGGAATCGAACCCGCCTTTGCAACGTGAGAGGCTGCCGTCCTAACCGATAGACGAAGGGAGCCGCGCCGGAAGTCCGCGTCTATAGCGGGCCTGTTCCGGCGGCGCAAGCCGTCAGGGCGCCTTGAGTTTCAGCCGCGAGACAATCTGGTTCTTCTTGAGATCGACCACGATGATCTGGTTCGTTGTGGTCACCGCCAGCCTGTCGCCGTCCAGCGAAACTTGCGAAACGCTTTCGCCCGCCGAAAGCCCCAGATCGAGCGCCGCTTCGGCCGGAACCGGAGGGGTTCCTGCGGTGTGCGAGGCTTTCCAGACAATGCCGATGATCAGCGCCAGAACCAGCAGCACAAGGATCACGCCCATGATATAGACACTGCGCAACAGCATGCGCGCGCCGGGCGGAAGTTCGGCCGCCTGAGGGTTCTCCGTCTCCGTCATGTCCGCATCACCTTCCCAAACCCTTGAAACCACGGCCAGCGCCGGTGAGCGGCTGGATCGCTTTCTCGCCCAGACCTTTCCCGCCATCAGCCGGTCGCGCTTCCAGAGCCTTATTGCGGAAGGCCTTGTGCAAGTCGAGGGTCGCGTCACAACCGAGGGCCGCCTGAAACTGAAAGGCGGAGAGGCGATCTCCGTCGCGATCCCCAAAGCAGCCCCCGCAGACCCTCAGGCCGAGAATATTCCGCTGCCGATCGTCTATGAAGATTCAGACCTGATCGTGATCGACAAGCCTGCGGGCCTCGTCGTCCATCCAGGTGCCGGCAATGAAACCGGCACGCTGGTCAATGCCCTGATCGCCCATTGCGGCGACAGCCTCTCCGGCATCGGCGGCGTGAAGCGGCCCGGCATCGTGCACCGTCTGGACAAGGATACGAGCGGCCTGCTCGTGGTGGCCAAGAATGATGCCGCCCACAAGGGCCTCTCCGAACAGTTTGCCGCCCATGGGCGGGATGGCAGGCTGGTGCGCGCCTATCTGGCCGTTGTCTGGGGCGCGCCGGAGCGCCATCAGGGCACAGTCTCCGCCGCGATTGACCGCAGTTCCGCCAACCGGCAGAAAATGGCGGTGTCGCGCTCGAGCCTGGCCCGCCAGGCCGTGACGCATTATCAGGTGCTGGAACGGTTTGGCGCTCCCCCCGTGGCGAGCCTCGTCAGGTGTGAACTGGAAACCGGCCGCACCCACCAGATCCGCGTGCACATGGCGCATATCGGCCATCCCCTGCTGGGCGACGGCGTCTATGGCGGCGGCTTCAAGACCGGCCTTCACAAGCTGCCGAAACCGGCGCAGGAGGCGCTTAAGTCATTGAACCGGCAAGCCCTTCACGCTGCGGTATTGGGATTTGAACATCCCCGGACGGGCAAGCCCTTGCATTTTGAAAGTGCCCCCCCAGATGATGTCAGCCGGCTTATTTCAGCTCTGGCTCACCCCCTCACGCGCTCGTGATTATCTGTAACCGAACCGGTGTCTTATTTTCGGCGTTATCCCCACATATATAGGTGCCTTAGAACAGGGAGAGGATAAGAACATGGCAAAAACCACATCGCTTCCAGCACTTGCTTCGGGTGAAGGCGGGCTCAATCGTTATCTGCAGGAAATCCGGCAATTCCCGATGCTTCAGCCGGAGGAAGAATTCATGCTCGGCAAGCGCTGGAAAGAGCACGGCGATGCCGAGGCAGCCCACAAGCTCATCACCAGCCACCTCCGCCTCGTGGCCAAGATCGCCATGGGCTACCGCGGCTACGGCTTGCCCATCGGCGAGGTGATCTCCGAAGGCAATGTCGGCCTGATGCAGGCCGTCAAGAAGTTCGAGCCGGACAAGGGCTTTCGTCTCGCCACCTATGCCATGTGGTGGATCAAGGCCTCCATTCAGGAGTTCGTTCTGCGCTCATGGTCGCTCGTGAAAATGGGCACCACCGCCAACCAGAAGAAGCTGTTCTTCAACCTGCGCAAGGTGAAGAGTCAGATTCAGGCGCTGGACGACGGCGATCTCAAGCCCGATCAGGTGAAAACCATCGCCCATCGCCTCGGCGTCACCGAGGAAGACGTGGTGTCGATGAACCGCCGCCTTGCGGGCGACAGTTCCCTCAATGCGCACGTCCGCGAGGACGGCGAGGGCGAATGGCAGGACTGGCTTGTCGATGAGAGCGACAACCAGGAGCAGATGCTGGCCAACAATGAGGAGGCCCACCTGCGCCACGGTCTCTTGACCGAAGCGCTGGACAAACTCACCGACCGCGAGCGCCGGGTGTTCGAAGCCCGCAGGCTGCAGGATGATCCCGCCACACTGGAAGACCTGTCGCAGGAGTTCAGCGTCTCGCGCGAGCGCATCCGGCAGATCGAGGTCAGGGCCTTTGAGAAGGTGCAGAAGGCGGTGAAGAACGCGGCGCAGAAGGCCTTGGCGCCGCGCACCCCGCAGATTGCCTCCTCAGCCGCCCTGTAATCCCCAGGTACCATAAAGGCCTTTGTCGCGGGGCTTGCCCCAGAAAATCTGCACGGCCCATATGTTGCCCTGGCGCTCAATGACACCGGTCGACACAAAGAAATAGTCCAGGCTGCGCAAGGTTCTTGCGTGGCTTGAACTGTTGACCCATTGCTGGAACAGCCGCTGCCCCTTGGCCTGATCGGCGGCCCCGCCCAGCGTATCGCGGGCGGCATTTTCAGCCATCGCCGGATATTTCGTCACATCGCCCACGAAAGCCCGCATGCGGCTGTCGAAGTCCTGTCCCGTGCTGGCCCGGTGGCCCATGAAATTATGCAGCATCATGTCGGCGGCATGGGCGCGGGCGGCCACCAGAAAGTCTTTGGAGGCCGCGAGCGGCCCCTTCCCTTTCTGGGCCCGGTAGCCATTGGCGAGGCCAAACAACTCCGCCTCGAGGTCTGGCCGGTAACGCGATCCGGCCGGAGGATGTGCCGTCAGGGACTGGGCAAAGCTGACATAACCAGCCGCGTATCCCGCGCGGGGAACGAGCAGGGATGCCCCTGCACAACCTGCGAAATACAGAATATGGCGGCGAGAGTAACCATACGTCATCTTATCTCCTTGATGGTCATCAAAAATCAACCAAACCCGGTGTAATTCAGCCTCGGAACAGGAAGATTCACTCTTATTTCCCTAACGGCGCTTTAAATTTCGAACTTGGGGAAATTTGTGAACAGCAGGGTACGGCGGGTGGCTGGCACGTTCGAAAAATTCAGGGGACGGCATTATTTGCCGGTGGGAGCGTTTTTGCTGCTCACCCTTCTGATTGGCCTGGCCGGTGTCGCCTTTGTTCAGCAGGTGACAGGAAAGCTTCTGGAAAATGAGGCCAGGCTCGAGGCCGAGCGCTGGGCTGCGTATCTGTCGCGCAACATCACCGACATCGCCGCCGTTGCCAATGGCTCAGCACCCTCCGAAGAAACTTTGCGGTTCATCGCCCAGGCGCGTGACGCAGGCCGCATCTATTCATTCCGCATCTATGACAATGCCGGCAATCCCATGCTGCGCTCGGACCCGCGCGACCGTCCGCTCGACCGCGGCCCCGCCAAGGATCAGCTCGACACCGCGGTGGCGGAAGCACTGGCGTCGGGTGAGCCTGAAACATTCGTCCGCACGGGCACCCGGCCAGGCGAACCGGCCTACTACGCGATCAGCATCATCCCCATCACCGCCAATGATGGAAAGGTAACGGGCTGGCTGGCTGCCAACATCGACCAGACCACGCGCGAAGCTCTGTTCTTCGACATGGCGCTCCATATTTCGCTGGGCGTCGGATGTTTGCTGATGATCGCCTCCGGATTTGGTTTCTGGTATCGCGCCCGTCAGCGCGCCTTTGTCGAGAAGCAGATCGAAACTTTCTCGGCCCATGACCAGTTGACCGGGCTTCCCAACATGTCCAGCCTTCTGGACAATGTCGGCAACGCGCTGGAAACATCGGCATCCGCCAAGGCCCAGTGTGCGCTGGTGGTTTGCGAAATTGCCGGCTTGAGCGCCAATGGACAGCTCGACGCCGACAGTGTTGTGCTGGCTGCATCCCGGATTTTGCAAACTCTTCAGCCCGCAGGAAGCTATGCCGCCTATCTTGGCCAGGGACGTTTTGCCTTGTTTCTGGAAGACGTGAGCGATCCCATGACGGTTCTGAGCCTTGCGCGCAATCTCACTGTCAAAATCGGCAAAGCACAGCAAGCGCTGGGAAGCCCTGTCGCGGCACCGGTCTACGCGGGTATCGCCCTGTCGGCTTCAGACGGGAACACTGCGGCAGAATTACTGCGGAGCGCCGAACTCGCCCTGCAGGCAGCGCAAGAGCAGGAAACGCCGGGCTACGGCTTCTTCAATCCCGACATTGCCCAAACAGCGCGCCGCCGGAGCGCGGTTCAGCGTGCTCTGACCGAGGCGCTGGCGAATGAAACATTCCGCCTCGATTTTCAGCCCGTTTATACCATTCGCTCGGGAGAGCTGAGCGGCTTTGAGGCGCTGCTGCGTCTGCATGATCCTGAACTCGGCAATGTTTCACCCGCCGAATTCATTCCCGTTGCCGAGCAGATGGGAATTATCAACCGCATGGGCGGCTGGTGCCTGTCGGAAGCCTGCCGGATCGCTTCGCAATGGCCTGCCCACATCATCGTGGCCGTAAATCTTTCGCCCTTCCAGTTCTATTCGGGCACGCTGATTGGCGACGTGCGCCAGGCGCTGGAGCAGAACCGCTTCCCCTCATACCGTCTCGAAGTCGAAATCACCGAGGGAACACTGCTCAAGGATTCCGAACTCGTCCTGCACCAGCTTCGCGCCTTGCGCGACATGGGCGTGGCTGTGGCGCTTGATGACTTCGGCACCGGCTTCTCGAGCCTCAGCTATCTCTGGAAATTCCCCTTCTCGAAATTGAAGATCGATCGGAGCTTCATTTCCGCTTTGGATGAAAGTTCAAGCGCCCGCGGAATCCTGCGATCGATTATCAAGCTCGGCCATGGCCTGGGGCTTTCCGTGACAGCCGAAGGCATCGAGACCACGAAGCAGATGTCGACGCTGCGCGAACTCGGCTGCGATCTGGCGCAAGGCTTTCTGCTTGACCGGCCGGCACTTGTCACCGATCTGGCCGCGATCATCCTCAGGAATTTTGCCAGCGGGCTGACGCGCCGCCAGACAAGGGCCGCCGTGACCACGCCAAAGGATTTTGCGCAAGGCTGAGGCCCATTGCGTTTGACCGGCGTTCGCGTACCATCGTCTTGAGAGGCGGGCCAGACTTCGGAGGAAACAATGTATCGAACACTCTTCGGCGCCGTCGCATTGGCTGGCACGGGAATGGTTTTTATTGCTCAGCCCGCATCGAGCGCCGATCCCGTCTTTTGCGCCCTTTATGCCCAGAAGGCCGTGAAACAGCAGAAGAAAAACATCAACATGGATTGCGGCTTCTTTGGCCCGCGCTGGCAGATGAACTATGATGCGCATTTTGCCTGGTGCCTCGGCGTGCCTCCCGGCGCCGCGGAAGCGGAAACCCAGGCCCGCATCAATCAGCTCGCCGCCTGCACCGCCGATTCGGGCGGCGGCGGCCCGCCTGCACAACAGACCTTTACCGACCCCAAATACCAGGGCATGCGGCTGGATTGGTGCTTTGTCTGGGGCAACCAGTGCGGCGCGCCTGCGGCCAATGCCTATTGCCAGTATCGTGGCTTCAGCAGCGCCATGACGTTCGGCGAGGCGCAGGATATCGGCAATTTCACCTCCACGAAGGTAATGAGCACGGGCCAGGTCTGTAACGGGCCCTTCTGCGACGGTTTCACCTTCATCACCTGTCACTGAATTCTCCAGCCCCGCCGGTTTCCGGCGGGGCTGGACTTTTGTTCCAATCAGTGCCATATTGTACATACAATAGACAAAATGGCACCAAGATGAAAAGCGATCTCAAACTTCCAGCCGGGCCAGAACAGGATTATGCGGGCTTTGCCGAACAGCCTGCACAACCCTTGGGCGCGGTTGAGCGGCTGGACGGCATCCTTCAGGATGCCTTGCAGCATGCGCTGAACGGTGATCCCGTTGAAATGAAGCCGGCCCAGTTCAGGGTGCTGCAGCAATTCTACAGCGCGGCTGAACTCAATGATCTGATCATCCCGAAGCGCACACTGGCGCGCCGGACGGCTGGCAAGAAAAACCTGACCGTTGATGAATCAGACAAGGCGTTGCGTGTGGCCCGCATCACGGTGGAAGCCGAGCGGGTTTTCGGAAACCCTGAAAAATCCGGCCGCTGGCTGAGGCGGCCGACCACCGCGCTGGCGGGGCGGGCACCCATCGAACTGCTCAAAACCGAAACCGGCGCCAAGGCGGTGGAGGAATTGCTGGCGCAGATTGATCACGGCATCTTCGCCTGACGTCTGCGCATGAAGCTCTGGCGCATTTCCAACCACGCCGATCTGACTGGCGAAGGCGGCAGGCGCGCCGCAGGCCGATGGCACAGCCGCGGGCGGCCCATCATCTATGCGGCGGAACATCCAGCCGCCGCGCTTGTCGAAATCCTCGTGCATCTCGACCGTGACCTGCTGCCCGACCGGTTTCAGCTCATTGCCATTGAGGCTCCCGAGTCAATCCGTATACAGAACATTCCCCAGGATGTGCTGCGGGCGGACTGGAGCACGAATGACGCCGTGACGCGCAAGCTCGGCGATGCCTGGCTCGCGGCCCGCTCAAGCCTGCTCTTGCGCGTGCCATCCGTCATCCTGCCCGATGCCTGGAACGTGCTGATCAATCCCGCCCATCCCGATATCAGCCAGCTGGTGATCGAAAAGCGGCAATCCTTCCCGCTCGATCCCCGGTTGACGGGCGTCAATCCTCGAACGGGTCGCGCATGAGAATTGTATCATCGCGCTCGGGCGACGTTGAAAGCAGCGCCACCGGGCACTCGATCAGCTCTTCCAGATACTTCACATATTTGATCGCCTGAGCCGGAAGCTGCGCCCATGAGCGCGCGCCCGCCGTTGTGCCCTCCCAGCCCTCGAAGCTTTCATAAATGGGCACAACACGCTTCTGCGCTTCCTCGGCCGCCGGAAAGCGGTCCATGCGTTTGCCGTCAAGCATATAGCCCACGCCCACCTTGATCTCTTTCAGGCCATCCAGCACATCGAGCTTGGTCAACGCGATACCGTGAATGCCCGATGTCTTGATGGCCTGCCGCACCAGCACCGCGTCAAACCAGCCGCAGCGCCGCTTGCGGCCCGTGACAGTGCCGAATTCCCGCCCCCGCTGGCCGATGTATTCGCCGATTTCATTGTCCTGCTCGGTCGGAAACGGCCCCGATCCCACGCGCGTGGTGTAGGCCTTGGCGATGCCCAGCACATAGCCGATGGACGATGGGCCAAGGCCGGAACCCGAAGCCGCCTGCCCCGCCACCGTATTCGAGGACGTCACATAGGGATAAGTGCCATGGTCGATATCAAGCAAGATGCCTTGCGCCCCTTCAAACAGGATGCGCTTGCCTTCGCGCTTCATGTCATCGAGCAGCGACCACACCGCATCGGAATAAAGCAGCACCTTGGGCGCCACTTCGGCCAGTTGCGCCAGCAAATCGCCTGCCTTCACCTCTGGCTGCCCAAGGCCGCGGCGCAGCGCATTGTGATGCGCCAGCAGCCGCTCGATCTTGGGGCCAAGTGTTGAAAGATCATTCAGGTCGTTCACGCGGATGGAGCGGCGGCCCACCTTGTCTTCATAGGCAGGCCCAATGCCGCGTCCCGTGGTGCCGATCTTGTTCGATCCCGCAGCCGCCTCGCGCAACTGGTCGAGTTCGCGATGCAGCGGCAGGATCAGCGTGGCATTGCCGGCGATGCGCAAGTTCTCGCGCGAAATGGCCACGCCCTGCGAAGAGAGCTTGTCGATTTCGGCAATCAGCGCCCATGGATCAATCACCACGCCATTGCCGATGACGGAGAGCTTGCCGGGCCTGACGATGCCGGAGGGAAGCAGCGACAGCTTGTAGGTAACGCCGTCGATCACCAGCGTGTGGCCGGCATTGTGGCCGCCCTGGAACCGCACCACCACATCGGCGCGCTCCGACAGCCAATCCACCAGCTTGCCTTTGCCTTCGTCGCCCCACTGGGCGCCGACCACTGCCACATTCGCCATTGTCGATCCCTCTTGAACAGGAAAACGGCTCCGGAGCCGCAAAGCCCCGAAGCCGTTGACAGTCCATACACGGTTCGATCCGGTGCTGCAAACGCAGCGTGGCGCTAGTTCACTAGAGGCGCCATCGCGGCATCCTTGGGCCACGTCACCTTGAAACCGTGCTTCACGGCCTCCTCGCCCGCGGGCGCGACGGTCAGATTCCACGCCAGCACACCGCGCTTCTTCTCGAAATCAGTTTCGCTGGCCGGCGTCATGCCGGGAAGAATCTCGACCGTGACCCTCTCGTCCGTCGAGAACGGCATCTGATCGAGAATCGTCACGGGAACGGCGAAGTCATGCAGGTTCTTGACCGTGATATCATAGGCGCGCGTTTCGGCATTCGAGGTTGTCAGGAAGCCTTCCTCCCCGGCGAGGCGCTTCACCTCGGCGCGCTTCACCTTGATCAGGTCATCCACGCCAAATCCCAACTTCGTGTCCTCTCCCGGCGCTAGAAGGGGCAGCACGCCCTGCCCCATATAGACGCCGTCGCGATAGAGCATCACCTGCCCCGGCAGCAGCGGAGTATCGCCCTGGAGCTTAAAGCTTGCCGTGAGATAGGCAGACGGATCGAGTTTGGGCACCGCGCGGGCCGAAAGTGCGGCATCAAGCGTATCCTTGCCGATCTGCACCGCCTTGGCCGTGCCGATATTATCAACCGTTACAGCACCGGGAATGGCGTAAAGCGCCTGAAAGCCTGCCATCTGGGCAATGGCATTCAGCTCAGCCGCCGGAGAGTCCTGTTTATCCTTATCGCCTTCCTCCTGCAGTGATGGCGGAGAGGCGACGGGTGCGGCGGATTTTTTCGCCGTCATGTCGAGGGCATCACGCACTGTCATGCCGCTTTCGGTCTCGCCGCGGCCATAGGCAAGGATCGCATAAGGGTCGAGATCAGGTGCGGTGGTGGCGCCCAGGGGCCTTGCGGTGGAAAGCGTGAGCTTCACACCCGTCCAGCTCTCGCTCGTCGACTGCATCACTTCGGCACGCCGCACCAGATCGATCCGCGCCTTTCCATCCTTGGCGGGCGAAGTGAGCCGTGCGTCATAGACGGGAAGCCATCTCGCATTGGCAATCCGGTACTTGAGATGAAAAGCCCCGGAATTCTGAACGGAAGAAGCCAGATTCACACTCACACGGAAGCGCTGTTCGTCACGCGGAGCCATCTGGTCAAGCTGAAGCTGAAGATCGGCAATCTGCCGGTCAATCGTCCGCTGGCGGATTTTTGACTCTAACGTCAATTTCGACACGTCCTGCAGCTTTCCCCCAACCAGATCAACCAGATTTGTGAGGTCTTGCGGGTTGAAAGGCCGGGCATCTCCGGCTTTGGGCGGCGGGTTGAACGCATTGCCCGCCAGTTGCTGCAGCAGGGTGCGCTGATATTCGGCATCCGCAATCACCTGGTCGAGGCGGCCGCGCTCATCCTGAAATGCTTCGATCTTGTCCTCGACCGCCTTGCGGTCCGCTTCGGTTGCCGTCGAAGGAATGGTCACAAGCTTCGAATCGACGGAGCCGATCTCGATGCCTGCGCCGCCCGCCCCCTCGACCCGCAGCGTCGCGGGGTCGAGTTCGCCCGGCAGGCCCTCAAACACCAGCGTCGTCTCTCCGGCCGGAAGGGCGATATCCGCCACCCGATCCACTTCCGCGCCGAAGGGATAGACAGTCACGGCATCAATATGGGAATTGGCGGTAATATCCCCGGCAAAAGCGGGAGTAATGGTGGTGGCTGCCAGCAGCACCACGGCAAGACGCAAACGCATGGATGGTTCCTCCGGTTGTGCCCCCGCACTAACCCCGCCCCAATAGATCAACCCTGTCACGGCAAATTCAGGGCCAAACTGCGCCGAAACTATTGACCGGGCGCGCCCGCAATGCTTGCCTCCGCCCTCAACCAGAAAGAGGTTTCCCCATGACGCTGCGCGCTGCCCTTGTCTGCCTGCTTCTCGCCTCCACCAGCCCGCTGGCCCTGGCCGGAGAAGCAACGCCCGATGGCGCAAAGCATCTGACGGATGTTTTCCAATCCTATCTTGGCAAGGTGCCGGGCGTGGTATCGGTGGTGCCCGCAGGCGATGCCTATACCCTTACCCTTGACTTTGCGCCCCTCTTCGCCAGGAGCCCCAGGAAGGACATGACGGCGGCGCTGACGCCGCTGGTGATGAAGCTCGCGGATCAGGGCGGCGGCAAATGGCTGGTCACGCAGGACCAGCCGGTCAATGTCAGCATCTCTGTTCCCGAGGCGCTGGACCTCAAGGTGAACGTCCAGCAGTACAAGAGCAGCGGCATCTTTGATGAAGCCATCGCTTCATTTGAATCGTCCACCTCCGATGTCACCGGCATGACTCTCGATGAAACGGTCCATGAAGCCGGGCAGATGACCAGCGTCGCCTATGCGATTCAGTCCATGCACAATGAGATCAAGTCATCCGCTGCCGCCAGCGGCGTGGATACGGTGGTTCATAGCACCGGATCTGGCCTCAGCGAGGTGATGCAGATTCCCTCAGGCCCCGGTGGTCCTCCTGTTGGCATCACGCTCAATGCGCAATCTTTCGTACAGGATGTGGAAGGCAAGGGCTTCATGATGAAGCCGATCCTCGACCTGCTGGCCTTTGCGATCGAACATCCCGATCCCGAATACGCAAAAGCCAATCAGGCGGAGATCAAGACCCTGCTGACGGCCGCGCTTCCGGTATTCAATTCGCTCAACGGCACCTTCAGCATGAAGCAGCTCACCGTGATGACCCCGATCGGGCCGGTGAAGATCGCCGAAGCCGGAGGAACCGTTGCCATGAACGGCATCATCTCCGATGGGCTGTTCGGTGAAAGCATCAAGGTGACAGGGCTGGAGCTGCCGCCCGGTATCGTGCCGCCCTTTGCCGCATCCTTGACGCCCAAGGCACTCACCTTCGATTTCAAGGTGTCGGATTTCAATCTCGACGCGCCCGCGCGCATGATCATCGACAAGATGGACCTGTCGAAGGACAAGCCATTGTCTCCCGAGATGGATCAACAGCTGCTGCAGGCACTTTTGCCCAAAGGCGCGGTCACCATGACGCTGAACCCCAGTTTGATTGAATCCGACGCGGCGACGCTATCGGGCGAAGGGGCGATGACGGCAGGCCCCATGCAGCCGCCCGCGGGTTCCGCACTGGTGAAGCTCAAGGGCTTTGACGCCATCATGCAGGCCATCCAGTCCGCCCCGCCGGAGATGGGCCTTCAGCAAGGTGTTGCCATGCTGATCGCCGCCAAGGGCATGGCAAAGCCTGAGGGCGACCTCCTGACGTGGAAGGTGGAGTCGACGCCGAATGGCCGCGTCACCATCAACGGCATCGACCCCGGCAAAATGTAGCTTTCAGAACTTCAGCGGCTTCGCCTGCTTCACGTGGGTGAGGCCGCGCACCTTTTCGAGCACGCTGCCGGGCAGCGGCTCGTCAAGCTGCACAATGCAGATCGCCTCGTCGCCTTGCGCCTTGCGGCCCATGTTGAAGGTGGCGATGTTGATGCCGGAATTGCCCAGCAGCATGCCCAGCGAACCCACGAAGCCCGGCTTGTCGAGATTGGTCACATAGAGCATGTGATGGCCGAAATCGGCTTCAAAATCGATGCCCTTGATCTGGATGATGCGGGGCTTGCCGTCCGAGAAGGTCGTGCCCGCCACCGAACGCTCAAGCCCTTCGGCTTTCACGGTCAGGCGGATATAGGTTTCATAGGCGCCGCGCTGGCTCTGCCTGACCTCGTCCACCTTGATGCCGCGCTCTTTCGCAACAACGGGGGCTGACACCATGTTGACGGTGCCGAGCATGGGTTGCAGCACACCGGCAAGCGCGGCGGAAGTGAGAGCGCGGGTGTTCATGTCACCCACCTCGCCCGCATATTCGATCACCACGCCCTTGATCGGCGTATCGGTCAGCTGGCCCGCGAAGGACCCGAGCTTCTCCGCCAGCGCCACGAAGGGCCTGAGGCGCGGCGCTTCGTCCGCCGTGATGGAGGGCATGTTGAGCGCATTGGAGACAGCGCCGGTGAGCAGATAATCCGACATCTGCTCCGCCACCTGCAGCGCCACGTTTTCCTGCGCCTCGCCGGTTGAAGCACCCAGATGCGGGGTGGCGACAACATTCTCAAGCTCGAACAGCTTGTGGGTGGTCGCCGGCTCCACCTCGAACACATCAAGCGCGGCACCCGCCACATGGCAGGATTTCAGTGCATCATAAAGCGCATCCTCGATCACCAGGCCGCCCCGCGCGCAATTGATGATGCGCACACCCTTCCGGCATTTCGCCAGCGCCGCCGCATCGATGATGCCGCGCGTCTTGTCGGTAAGCGGCGTATGCAATGTGATGAAATCGGAGCGGCGGAAAATCTCATCCAGCTCGACCTTCTCAACGCCGATCTCGATGGCGCGTTCGGGCGAGAGGAAGGGATCGAAGGCGATCACCTTCATCTTGAGGCCCAGCCCGCGATCCGCCACGATTGAACCAATATTGCCGCAACCGATCACGCCCAGGGTCTTGTTGAACAGTTCGACACCCATGAAGCGGTTTTTCTCCCACTTTCCCGCATGGGTCGAGGCATTGGCTTCGGGGATCTGGCGTGCCAGCGCCATCATCATCGAGATCGCGTGTTCGGCTGTCGTGATGGCATTGCCGAAGGGCGTGTTCATCACCACGATGCCGCGCGATGTCGCGGCGGGAATATCCACATTATCGACGCCAATCCCCGCACGGCCGATCACTTTCAGCTTCGATGCGGCAGCGATGATCTTCGGTGTCACCTTGCTGGCCGAACGGATGGCCAGACCGTCATAATTGGGGATCGCCGCCAGCAGCGCATCCTTGTCCTTGCCGAGATCGGGCTGGTAGTCGACGTCCACGCCGCGGTCGCGGAAAATCTGTACGGCGGTTTCAGAAAGCTTGTCGGAAACGAGCACACGGGGAGCCATGAGGGCCTCCTTGGATGAAATAATCAGACGGCGGATGAATCAGGCAGTGGCCTGGGCATGGGCCCAGTCCAGCCACGGCAGCAGCGCCTTCACGTCGGATGTCTCGACGGTGGCGCCGCACCAGATGCGAAGGCCTGGCGGTGCATCGCGATAGGCGCCGATATCAAGGGCCACGCCCTCCGCCTCCAGAAGCTTCACCATCTTTTTGGAGACCGCTTCATCAGCGTCGAGCGTCAGGCAAACCGACGTGTTGGACTGCGTATCCGGAACCTTTGCGAGATTGTGCGCCCACGGCGTTTTCTTCACCCAGCCATCAATCGCCGCTGCATTGGCATCGGCCCGCGCGCGAAGCGCCGGCAGGCCGCCCAGCCTCTGCGCCCACTCCAGCGCCAGAACATAGTCCTCAACGCACAGCATGGAGGGCGTGTTGATTGTTTCGCCTTCAAAAATGCCGACACTCAGTTTTCCACCACTGGTCATGCGGAAAATCTTGGGCAGCGGCCAGGGCGGAGAATAGCTCTCGAGCCGGGCCACCGCACGAGGCCCAAGAATGATGACGCCGTGCGCGCCTTCGCCACCCAGCACTTTCTGCCAGGAGAAGGTCACCACATCGAGTTTGGAGAAATCGAGATTCTGCGCGAAGGCGGCGGAGGTTGCGTCGCAAATCGTCAAGCCTTCGCGGCTGTCCGGAATGAAGCCTGCATCCGGCACGCGCACGCCCGACGTCGTTCCGTTCCAGGTGAAGACCACATCGCGATTGAAATCGACCTCGGCGAGATCGGGCAGTTCGCCATAGGGCGCCTTGATCGTGCGCACATCCTTGAGCTTGAGCTGTTTGACAACGTCATTCACCCAGCCTTCGCCGAAGCTTTCCCAGGCAACCATATCCACGCCGCGCTGCCCAAGCATCGACCACAGTGCCATTTCGACAGCGCCGGTATCGGAAGCGGGAACAATGCCGATCAGGTGGCTCTGAGGCACCTCAAGCACCTCACGCGTCAGCGTGATGGCCCTCTTCAGGCGCGCCTTGCCGGGGCTGGACCGGTGCGAGCGGCCAACCAGTGCACCAATGAGGAGTTCAGGGGACCAGCCCGGAAATTTTGCGCAGGGGCCGGAAGAAAATTGCGGATTGACCGGCCGCAATGCCGGTTTTTCAGTCGTCATCTTGTGCTCCATCCTTACAGATGGACTGGCCCTCGGTGGGGAGGGCTAGCCCGGCAACGCGTATGGCGCAAATGACCGGAAAGAGCAACTTACAAAATGAAGCGGCGGCGGATCGCTCCGCCGCCACTCCTCACACCGAGAACTCTCGATCGAGTCTCAGAACTTGAACTGCACGCCCGCCAGGATGGAGTG
>JGI24770J26754_10000077_pt1 | contig 58701 bp, 57 predicted proteins | sample LakOneMetagenome_FD_26754 | JGI IMG/M metagenome (IMG submission 26754) | reverse complement strand
CAGGGCGACCAGTTCCGGCTCACCATCCGGATGGAAAATGGCGGCTATCAGACGGTGATCCAGAACACCGATTTCGTGGACCTGCGCGTCGGTGACCGACTGCATATCGACGACGGCGGCACCGTTCGACGTTACTGACCGGAACCACCCCGGGGCGCAGACACCGCCCCCATTCCAGAGCGAATTTCCTAGCCGGCGCTGGCCGGCAAAATGTACTAACGCGCGCCTGGCAGGTTGATGTTGCCGGCTTGAGCCTGTTTTTCTTCATCGTGGGAATGTTTCGAGGCGTAGCGAATCAGATAGACCGCCATCCCCAGGATAAACACGATAGTGAACAAACTGAGCAAGCCGATGTCGGATGTGAATAACAGATTCCATGCCATGAGTCTTCTCCCCTTTGCGTTGACTGAAGCTGAAATAGCTTCGTGACACCAAACTATGTGCAAGACATATGCCTGATGTCCGCCGCGGCAATTCCGGGAAGCGGGAATGGTGACACGGTATGCGAAGACGGGCTTGATAACGCGCTGGAAAGCCTTGTGGCACAACCAATATGGCCATTTCACCCCGGGCAGGCACCGACCGCTTTTTTCACCCGCCGTCGGGTGTTGAATGGCGGAACCTGGCGGCCACATTGCCATTCATGACACAAGGCCCAGCGCGCACTGTCAAAAATGACATTAAACGCGCGCCACCACACCGCTGGCCCATTTGCGCAACAACACAAAACAACCATGCTTTCAGGTTGGAAACCAACAGATTCAATCCGGAAAATCGACGACAACATGGCTGGCCACCCGGCCGGAACACGACAATGCGTCGGAATTCATCATGGGTCCAACGGCCACACCTCCCCTGGGAGGAAAGGAAGTAGCTGGCGCGGCGGACTCTGCTGGTTTCCTGAAATATCCATAGCCAGATACGTGCCATTCCCGATTTTATTTGCCAATCCTTAAAAATCAGCGACTTGCAGACAAACAGGAGCATCCCGTCCCGGCTCCGCCGTCATAACTGTCAAACGATGCTGACAATTGCGTCGCGACCAGGATTGGCAGCGCCTTGTCCGATCGTGGTGTAACGGTAGCCACGATCAAGAGTTCCGGTTTTGGCGCGAATTTCCGGTTGACCGCAGCACGCCTGAATCCGCTGGATTTTCGGGCGCCCCAACCCGGACAATTGCCGTGCCGACCGGCATTGGCAGTGAATCATGAACGCACCCGGCACTTTTTCTGACGCGGCTATCCTGCTACTATTTTCCGACGCCCGAAGGCAGTCTGCAGGGGCTTAGCACATATGATTATCAAGGCCACCGTCGGCCATCCAGCCCGGTGTTGACGATCAACACTAACTGCCAACTCTCACCCCCATGAGCCCGATGAGCGATCACGATCTTTCCAGAATCCGGGCGCAGGCACCGCTGGTTCACAACATCACCAACTATGTGGTGATGAACAGCACGGCCAATGCCCTGCTGGCAATCGGCGCCTCGCCGGTCATGGCACATGCCGTTGAAGAGGTCGAAGCCATGGTCGCCTTGTCACAGGCACTGGTCATCAATATCGGCACCTTGAGCACCCCCTGGGTTGACGCCATGTTGCAAGCGGCAAAGCAGGCGGCCCGCCTTGGCATTCCCATCGTACTGGACCCTGTGGGCTGTGGCGCCACGGCTTTTCGCACGGCAACGGCCCGTGCGCTGATCGAGGCGGCGCGACCGGCCGTGATCCGCGGCAACGCCTCTGAAATCCGTGCCCTGGCAAACGCCACGGGTACCACCAAAGGGGTGGATAGCCTGCACACGCCGGACGAGGCGTTCACCGATGCCCAGGCGCTCTCCCGTGCGCTGGGCTGCGTGGTGTCGGTCAGCGGCCCGGTAGACCTGATCGTTGCTGATGACCAGGTGGCAAGAGTCGCCTATGGCCATCCGATGATGACCCGGGTCACGGGCATGGGATGCACCGCCAGCGCCTTGTCAGGCGCCTTCGTCGCGGTGAATCCACAGCCGTTCGAGGCGGCGGTCCAGGCCATGGTGGTCATGGGCGTGGCCGGGGAACTGGCGGCCGAAAAGGCACACGGGCCAGGCAGCTTCCAGATGCATTTTCTGGATGCGTTGTATGGACTGAACGACGCAGACATGGCCAAGCGCAGAAAAACATCAACATCATGAATCACCTGGCTGAATCGTCGGCTTCATCGATCGCCGGCGTCGATTACGCCATCATTTTCAACGCCGCCAGCAACAGCATGGCATTTACGGATGCCGATACCGGCCGCATTGTCGATGTCAACGAGGCCTGGATCCGGGCCACCGGCATCGCCCGCCNTGCCGCGATCGGCCACTCGGCNCTGGCGCTGGGCCTGTGGGACAACGCCCATGAACGTGATGCCTGTGTCGCAGCGCTTGCCCGTCACGGCCATGTGGTCGATTACCCGGCGAATCTTCGCCTGCAATCGACGTTTCGCCCGCACCTGATCTCTGGTCATATTGTGCTGATGTGCGGTCGCCGGCATGTGCTCTGGGAGCTTCGCGACATCACCCAAAGCCGGCAGAACGAACTGGATCTGCGCGAAAGCGAAGCCAAGCTGCGGACCATTCTCGACAGCGTGGACGCCTATATTTACCTGAAGGATCAGCAAGGCAACTATCTGTTCGCCAATGCCCCTGTGCGCAAGCTATGGGGCGTGGGGATGGCAGAGATTGTCGGGTTCGGGGACGAAAAATTCTTTGATGCGGCCACCGCCGCGAACATCCGCGAGAACGATAGCCGGGTCCTGCTGGGCGGCGAAACCCTGAAGACTGAAGAAACAAACACCGTGATCGAGACCGGCAAGACGGCCACTTATTTCTCGGTCAAACTGCCGCTGCGCAAGGACGACGGCAGCATCTACGCCCTGTGTGGCATCTCGACGGACATTACCCTGCGCAAGAAGGCGGAAATCGAACGGACGAAGTACCACGCGCAACTGGAAGCCCTGGTCGTGCAGCGCACGGCCGAACTTTCCGTCGCCAAGGAATCGGCCGAATCCGCCAACCTCGCGAAGAGCGCGTTTCTGGCCAACATGAGCCACGAGATTCGCACACCGCTCAATGCCATCATCGGCATGACCCACCTGATCCGTCGTGCCGGTCTGCCCGACAAGCAGATCGAACGGCTCGACAAGGTGGATTCAGCCGGGCAGCACCTGCTTGAAATCATCAATGCCATCCTCGATCTGTCCAAGATTGAAGCAGGCAAATTCGCGCTCGACGACACCGACGTGCCAATCGCGACGCTCACCGCCAATGTCGCGTCGATGTTGAGTGTCGCCGCCGAGTCCAAACACCTCAGCATCTCGATCGAGAATCACGCCACGCCCTATCACCTGCGAGGCGACCCGACACGGCTGCAACAAGCGTTGCTCAATTACGCCAACAATGCCATCAAGTTCACCGAATCCGGCACGATCACCCTGCGCAGCTTTCCCGTCGAAGAGACTGCCGACCATGCCCTGATCCGCTTCGAAGTCAAGGACACAGGCATCGGTATCGCGCCGGAAGTTGCCGCCCGGCTGTTCAGCGCCTTCGAACAGGCCGACACCAGTACCACACGCCGTTATGGCGGCACCGGACTGGGGCTGGTCATCACCAAAAAACTGGCTCAATTGATGGGGGGCACTGCCGGTGTCGACAGCACACCGGGAACCGGCAGCACCTTCTGGTTCACCGCCCGGCTCAAGAAGGGAACGCGCCGGCAGGACCAGGCCATTGCCCCTAAAGCCGAGTCGGCCGAAGCAATCCTCGCAAACCGGTTTGCCGACCGCCGCATCCTGCTGGTCGAAGATGAGCCGGTCAATCGTGAAATCGCCACCCTGCTACTCAATATCGTCTGGCCGGTCACCGATGCAGCGGAAGACGGGCAGGAAGCGGTCGCCATGGTGGAAAAATCCGGTTACGACCTGATCCTGATGGATATGCAGATGCCGCAAATGGATGGCCTGGAAGCCACCCGACGCATACGCCAATTGCCGAACGGTCGGGATGTTCCCATCGTCGCGATGACGGCCAACGCCTTCGCCGAAGACAAGAATCGCTGCCTCGGCGCCGGCATGAACGACTTCATCACCAAGCCGGTGAATCCCGATCTCCTCTACGCCACCATCCTGAAATGGCTGTCCTGACGCGCATCATCGTCGCTCGCCAGCGCATGACCGGCCGTTGCAGACCGCCACGGTCAACCGGAAAATTTACCGAAAAATGAAATTCTTGCGCGCCGCGTGATTGCACTCCCCCGACCGTCTGCCGACCTTGCCGGACGCTAGTGGTAGAATAGCCTGTTAAGGAAGCAATGGCAGCGGAGAGCAAGATGAGCACAATTACCCAGGGCGATCGTGTGTTTCACCCCAGCAAGAAAGAATGGGGACTCGGGAAAGTGCTTAATGTCACCCCCGAAAACATCGACATTTTCTTTGTGGGCGCAGGCTCCAAACGTCTTTCAGCCGCCTTTGTCGGTCTCGAAAGTGTTGAGGGCCGCACGGCCAAACACCCCCTGCTCGACAATCTGATCGAAACCTCGCAAATCGACAATGCCAGCTTCGTCACCCTGTCGGTGGCCATTGATCGCTTCCTCGCGACCTACCCGGAAGGCCTCGAAGGCAAGCGCTACATCAAGGAACAGCGCGAAGCGATCCTGCGCGGCAACCAGCTCTTCATCCAGTTGCTGGACGAACCGGAGCTCGCCGGACTCATTGCCGAAGGCCGCTTCCAGGACATCTGCGATCGCGCCTGCCACATCGAATCAGCCACCAGCCTGCTGACCAAGACCGAAAAAGGCGCACTTTACGGCGCCCTGAAGGCACCGATGAATCAAAAGACATTCTCGCTGGGTCTGGCCGAATACCTCTACGGAACCGACCCGGAAGAAGATCGCTTCAAGCAGTTTGCGCGCGCGCTCGGCATCATCGAGATCAGCAAATGGCCATTCGTCACGCTCTTCGGGTTCATTCGATTTCCAAAAGAAAACATCTTCATCAAACCGACCACCGTACAAAATGCGGCCAAGGCCCTGTGCTGGCGCGTCAATTACAAACCTGAGCCCAATTGGCGCACGTATCAATCGGTGCAACGCCTCTATAACCACCTGCGCACCAGCCTCCTCGAAGAAGGCCTGATGTTCCGTGACCTGATCGACGTCCAGTCCTTCATCACCTCGCTCGGCCAGAAACAATAGCGTCGCTTGCATGGCAGGAACTGGGTTTCTTAGCACGACGCCGACATCAGCCACTGCGCCAGCAATACATACAATTGCCGGGTCTCCAATGGCTTGCGGAGCACGAGATAGCCGTCGCGCTCGGCCTGCTGCAACTCAGCCGAGGCAAACTCGCCGCTGACCATCGCACCGCTCGCTTCAGGACAACGCGCAAAAAGTGCTTTCAAGATCTCAATGCCGCTCTCACCCGAACGCAGACGCTGGTCGCACAAAATGGCTTGCGGTACAAAACCGTCATCAAGTATCGCGAAGGCCTCTGTCGCGGAAGCGGCGCAACGCGCATCCACGCCCCATGCCTTCATTAAATTGAACCAGGCCGACGCCACCTGCGGATCATCCTCGACCACCAGACAGGTACCCGCCAGTTGGCGCTGAGCTGAGCGGGCGTTGGACAGCTCTGACAGCATCGGCTGCGACGCTCCCATCTCGGCGGCCGGCAATTGGAACCAGAAACGCGAGCCACGGCCTTCGACCGAATCAAAGCCATAGGTCGCGCCCATCATCTCGGCACAGCGCGCCACTACCGCCAGGCCCAGGCCATGTCCGGCACTGTCGATTCGCCAGGCATGTTGATCGCGGTAGAACGGCGAATAGATTTTCTCCCTGCCCTCCCCGGCAATCCCCATGCCGGTGTCCCAGACCTCCAGCCGCCACGCATCACCACGCCGCCGCGCCCCCAGTACGATCCCGCCGCGTGCGGTATAGCGCAAGGCGTTATGCACCAGATTCACCATCGCCTGCCGCAGCAACAAGGGATCGGCGAGAACGGTTCCCGGGCGCCGCAATTCATGGACCCGCAAATCAAGGCCACGGCTCCTTGCCTCTTCGCGGAACAACATCGACACATCCTGCATCATCGGACCGAAGGCCACCGGCAAACAGTTGACCTCAGCCGTACCACTTTCAATACGCGACAGGTCGAGCAAGGAATTGAACATCAGCGTCACCGAGTGCACGCTGCGCCGCAGATCGTTCAGCGAAGGCACTAGGGCGGCATCACGATTGCGATGGGCAATCGACTCGATCAACAAGCCCATGGCATGGACCGGCTGGCGCAGATCGTGGCTGGCGGTGGTCAAAAACTGGCTTTTTGCCTGCAGGGCAGCCTCGGCCTCCTCTTTGGCGACACGATAGCCATCGGCCAGCTTTTTACTGTCTTCCTCCAGCAGCGCATGCTCGACGAAGAAGCGATGCGAACTCATCGCATGTCGGTAAATCGACACAACATAAAACAGGGCAAGAAAAAAGACCACCGGCCATTCATCCGGAAAGGTCCAGGGAATCAGCAGTACGCACCCACCCCACGAAGCCGCAAAAAACCGTTTGAAGGTGCCAATTTCCGGCGACTGGTGGGTGGCGTTTCCGGCCACGATAGCCATTTGGGTGGTGGTCAGAACATAGATAAACGAGTGGGACACGCGCCCGGCGGTTATCAGGGACACCATGCTGACCCCTAACCCATGGATGATGGCCGCCTTATGCACGATGGCCAGCCATTTTTCCAGCGCCTGCCCCGCTGGCAGTTGATCGATATCGCGCCGGAACGCAGCTTTGCGCCGCACGGCCCAAACATTGCCAATTGCATACGCTGCCAACCACAACCCCATCATCGTGAAATCGAGGCCCAGCGTGGCCATCCAGATCATGAACGGAATGCCGACAAAGGGCATGGCGTGAATACCAAAGACCAGACGCTTGAAGGCGATACCCAGCAATTGCAGACGGGCCCGATCCGAAAGCACAGCTTCGGTGGCTTCCCTCTCAGCCAACGCTTTGTCGGCCCACGCGTCCAACATCATGGATCGATGCGACGACCACGCAACAGCGTAATCGCTTCCATTCGGTTAGCCACACCCAGCCTGGCGAGAATATTGGTCACGTGCTCCTTGACCGTCTGTTCGGAAATATCCAGCGTCAGCGCGATCCGCTTGTTGGGCTGTCCACGCATCATCATGGCCAGCACCTGGCCCTGGCGCTCGGTAAGCCCCAGTTCCTGAGGACGCATCGGCAATTCCCGGCGTATCGCCGGGGCAGGTCCCAGGTCATCCCCCTGCGTGAACCACACGCCGCCAGTGCGCAGGACGGTCACCACCTGCGCAAAGATTTCCGGCGGCTGGTTCTTGTGCACAAATCCGTGCGCCCCGGCATCCCTCGCCTTGCGCTGAATCGCACCATCCTCGTCGCCACTGACCACCAGCAGACGCGTCCCGGCACAGCGCCGCGCCAGTTGCCCCAACAACATCAGGGCAGCACCTTCCGGTAGCCAAAAATCGACCACGGCCAACACCGGACAGCCGTCAGCCTCTATATGTTGCAAACCCTCATCGCCATTGCTCGCCATTCGGACATCATCAAATCCGCAGTGCGTCGCCAAATATTCGGCGAAGCCACGTGCGACCAATGGGTGGTCGTCAATGACCAGCGCATAAGGCATCTTGCTTGTTTCACTATCCACGATTTTTTCGGCAACACCTTTCCATCACACCCGACAAGTTAGCATTTGTCATAACTTATCGAAACCCTACTTTGGTTGGGTAGGCATCCGTTTTGCAAAACCACAGAATTGACACCGGAATATGTGAAATCCGTACAGATGCCGACCCTGACGATCTAGCCAAGGAAGATTCATGAAATATGCCTTGATTATTTACAGCTTTGTGGCCGAGGCGCTACCAGCGAGGTGCGCAATCGCGACGCAGGATTGGCGTCGCGGGGAGCCATCCATGGTTGCTGATTTCAAAGCTGCGCCTGATTTTCGCGAATCATGGCGGCAACGCTCAACTTCTTATCGCCTAACTACACCCATGACCCCAACCATTTTTCATATCCGTCTTCGTATCCTCGTTTCGTTCGCCGCCGTCGCCCTTTTTTCCGGTTGCGCAGCCCAAGTGGTCAAGGAGGAGCATCTCAAACAGAAGACGGCCTTCGCACTCGGTCTGGATCAGAACGCGTTCACGATTTCGGACCGGGTCGACGACGGTCTTCAGACGCGCTACAGCGTCAAGACCAACAACGGGCGCAAATTCAACTGCTATGTCGAAGGCGCCTTCGGTTTTACTACCGGCGGCGTGGTCAGTGATGCCATTTGCAAACAAATTGGCGCTAACGGAAAATCGAAACCCAAGGGGAGCGGCGGAAGCCCATGCAACGAATTGCTCAGCGCCGCAGGGCGCTGCTGAGACACACAAAACGTCCATCACGCGACTCCACTACATCAACCCTGACTCACACGAAAGGCAAATATCATGAAACAGACTATCGCAGCCGGCATTCTGGCAATGTCCTGCGTGGCCGCCACGTCGGCGTATGCCGCGCAAACCGTGATCGATTTTGAAGATCTGGCGCCATGGAGCACGCCGATTGACGGCTATGGCGGCGCCAGTGGCTGGGGAACCAGCGGCATTGTCTTCGCCAGCGATGGCGAAGGGCAAGGTCAAAGCATGTTCCTCGGCGCGTTCACTGGCGAAATCAGTTTTACCGACGCGCCGATCATCTTTGAAGGCACCTTGTTCAAGTCGTACAATGCCATTCCAAATTACACGAGCATTGGACTTTATTATCAGGGACAACGTGTTCATACCATTCTTGACCCGCAGGCACCACTCAGTCTGGTCTGGGTCGATTCTGGCTACAGCGGCCTGGTGGACAAAATCCGCTTTCTCGGGGGCAGCGAGGGTTATGCGATCGACAACCTGACCTACTCCGCCGCGTCAGTCCCTGAACCGGAAGCCTATATGCTGCTGCTTTCAGGACTGGGCATCGTTACCTTGGCCGCTCGTCGCAAACGCAAATCAACACAGTAACGCGGGATCGACTGTAGCGGCACATTTCCGGACATTCACCCTTTCCCGCGGTCAACCGGAAATTTCATTCAAAAATGAAATTTCCGCTCGCCGCTCAGTGGCTGGTGCCTTCCGACTTGGTGATCTTGTTCCAGACGTTGTATTTGCCGACAGGCTTGTTCATCGGCAGACGCTTCACTTCCTTCAGCGTCACCGCGTCGTAGACGATGATGGCGCCGTCCTTTTCCCACAGGCTGGCCAACACGTATTTGCCATCGCGGGTGAATTCGACGTGGGCGAAGGTCTTGCCCGGTTCCGGCTTGAGTTCGGCAACGACTTCCAGCGTTTCCTTGTCGATGACCTGCATGGTGTCCTTGAATTCCTTGCTCATCATCGAATCGATCCACGCGTAGCGGCTGTTTTCGTGGCTGCGCATGAAGAAGCCAGGGCCGTTGGTCTTGATCTGCTTGATCGTCTGCCAGGTTTTCATGTCGATGATGCTGATCAGGCCTTCATTCAGATTGGGCGTGGCCATCACCGTTTTCCCTTGCCACGCCCAGCTGATGCCTGAGCCGAGGTGCGGCATGCCGGGCAGTTCGAGGTCGGCGATTTTCTTGCGGGCATCGAGATTGACCACCTGTCCGCTGACCGCGCTCTTCGAATCGTTGCGTGAGGCACCCATCAGCTCGTCATAGCCCTGCGTGAAATAAAAATCATCGAGGTAGTCATCAAGCTGCGTGCGCTGCGGGTTGAGGAAGCCGGGGATGAAAGCGCCCTCCTGATATTTGTAGTCGTGGATCATGCCGGCCGGAATGGCGTCGGCCTTCGGGTTGTACGACACCTCCCAGACCTCTTTCACGTCCTTCAGCGCCGCGACGAAGCTCCGGCGCGGCGAGGCGTCGTAGACGGCCGACACGCGGGAACTGGTCTTGCCGTCCTTGTCGGTCACTGGCAGGATTTTCTTGAGGTTCAGGTCGGCATCAAGAATGACCAGGCTGTGCGGCAGATAGTTGGCCACCGCCACCCACTTGCCGTCGCCGGACACCGCCGCGTTGCGGGTGTTGATGCCGGCGCGCACCTCGGCGATCACTTTCAGGTTCCACAGGTCGAACTTCGTGATCCAGCCGTCACGCGAGGCAAAGAAGACGTAACGGCCATCCGGCGTGAATTTCGGCCCGCCGTGCAGCGCGAAGCGTGACTGGAAGCGGTAGATCGGTTCCAGTTTGTCGCCATCGAGAATGGAGACGTGATGATCCCCCGACTCCACGACCACGAACAGGTTGAGCGGGTCGGCCGTGAACTGCGGCTTGTCCGGCAAGCTGCCGGGGGCAAAATTGACGATACGCGACGCCTCGATTTCGGTCTCGCCCCACACCGGCGTCGCCTTGATCGGCGAATAGGCGTAATCAACCAGCGCCTTGATTTCCTCTGCAGACAGCTTGTCGCCGAAACCGAGCATCTGGGTCGCCGGCCGCCCTTCACGAACAACTTTCTCCGCTTCCGGCTTGCGCAGCCGGGCCAGGTTTTCCGGCAACAAGGCTGGGCCGAGGCCGCCGAGACGGTCGGTGCCATGACAGGATGAGCAGTGCTGCTTGAAGTTGGCCGCCACATCGGCAGCCACCGCTGGGCCGGCCAAAATAACAGCAATGGCGGCGCCCGCGACCACGGAGGCAAAGGCTGGCCCTAGGGTCAACCGGAAAAAATGACCAAAAACAAAATTTCCGCACAGCTTCAGGTTCATACCCCGATTTCCTCATCCGACAGGTAGCAGCCCGGATCTTCCGCCCAGGCATCGCCGGTCATCTGCTGAGCACGAACACGGGTGTTGCCGTTGCAGATGCCGAGGTAAGCGCACGCCCCACAGCGTCCCTTGACCGCGCGCGGGTGCTGCTTGAGGCCAGCCATCAGGGCGTCCGACGTATCCGGCCAGATGGTCGAGAACGGCCGATCCTTGACGTTGCCCAAGTTGTGGTGCCACCACATGGTATCCGGATGCACGTTGCCGAGGTTGTCGATGTTGGCGACATTGACGCCGGACGAATTGCCGCCCCACTGGCGCAGCTTGGCTTCGACGTGGGCAGCCTTGTCCGGAAAGCGCCGGCGCACCCAGTGCAGGAAATAGACGCCGTCGGCATCGTTGTTACCCGTAGTGAACTCCTTGTTCAGGCCACGCTGTTGGTATTCCCAGCAGGTATCGAAGAGCAGGTCCATCGCCCAGCGCGTCAGCTTGTGCTGGGCGTCGTCCTTGCGATTCTTGTTGCCGCGCCCTGCGTAGTTCAAGTGCGAGAAATAAAAGCGGTCGATACCTTCATCCTCGACCAGCTTGAGCAAGCCCGCCAAGTCGTGCGCATTGTCCTGTGTCATCGTGAAGCGGACGCCGATCTTCAGCCCGAGGTCGCGACACAGCCGGATGCCTTTCAGCGACGCCTCGAAGGCGCCTTCCTTACGGCGAAACTTGTCGTGGGTTTCACGGATGCCGTCGAGCGAGACGCCGACGTAATTAAAATCACATTCGGCGATCTTGCCGATATTGTTTTCGTCGATCAGCGTACCATTCGACGACAGCCCGACATAAAAGCCCTGGGCCTTGGCACGCTTGGCGATGTCGTAGATATCCGGCCGTAAGAGTGGCTCGCCACCGGAAAGAATCAGCACCGGCACCTTGAAGCCCTTGAGGTCGTCCATCACCGTAAAAACCTGATCGGAGCTCAGCTCGCCGGGGAAATTGGTGTCGGCCGAAATTGAATAGCAATGCTTGCAGGTCAGGTTGCAGCGCCGGATCAGGTTCCAGATCACCACCGGACCGGGCGGATTACGCTTGGGGCCGAGCACTGTCGGCTCGGCAATTTCCTGCATGTACTGAGAGATTCGAAACATTTCAAGCCTTTATCTGGGATCGTCACTATTGCACCCGAAGCGCTGCCCCCAAACCTTGACGTGCATCAACCGGATTAACCTGACGGCGTTGCTGTGCCCGACGTGCCACCTGCGATCACTTTACAACGCGCATTCACCGACCCTATTGTTCTCTCGCAATATGCCGTTCAGCGACGGCCCTATTCGTTGCGATATACTGGCTGGATGACCGCAAACGCCCCCTTCCCCGCCAGCAACGAACTGGTACTGCCCAGCCAATGGGCCGCCAAAGTAGAGCCAAAACTGGCCAGCGATGAAAAAACGCAGGCCTGGCTTGAGATTGATCTCGATAACCGCCTGCAGTTTTCAGTCGGCCTGGTCCTCGTCACCGACCAACGCCTCCTGGCGTTCGCACCCGGCCATGGCGATTGTGAGGTATATCCGCTACGCAGCGGGCTATCCCTGAACCATCATGACCAGGCTGGCGTTGGCTCGCTGGAACTGGTCGGCGAAACCGGCCTGCTGGCGACCTGGCGCTACACCCTGGCCAAGAACCTGGCTGCCCTGCGCGTCATCAATGAATTCGACCTGCACCGCGACAGCATCATCAGCGGCCAGCCCGTCGTACGGGCAACCGAAGACTGTTGCCCAAAATGCAAGGTGCCGCTGCCACCCGGCGAAGACGAATGCCCGGTGTGCAATCGCGAATCGACGGTGGCGCCCTCCACCTGGACGCTGTTCCGACTGTGGCGCTTTGCCCGTCCCTACCGCTGGCAATTGTTTACCGGCTTTGCCCTGACCTTGGCGTCGACCGCAGCAACGCTGGTGCCGCCTTACCTGACCATGCCGCTGATGGACGAAGTGCTGATTCCCTTCCAGAACGGCAAACCCATCGACTGGCCGCTGGTCACCATGTACCTCAGTGGCCTGCTTGGCGCCGCCGTGCTCGCCTGGGGCCTGGGCTGGATCCGCACCTACATTTTGTCGCTGGTCTCCGAGCGCATGGGCCGCGACCTGCGCACGCAAACCTACGAACACCTGCTCGGGCTGTCGCTGGAATATTTCGGCGGCAAACGGACTGGCGACCTGATGGCGCGCATCGGCAGCGAAACCGACCGCATCAACATCTTCCTCTCGCTCGATCTGCTCAACTTTGCCACCGATGTGCTGATGATCGTGATGACCTCCGTCATCCTGCTCAGCATCAACCCGTGGCTGGCGCTAGTCACGCTTATTCCGCTGCCGATCATCGGTTGGCTGATCCACGTCGTGCGCGAAAAGCTGCGCACCGGCTTCGAAAAGATCGACCGCGTCTGGGCCGAAGTGACCAACGTGCTGGCCGACACCATACCCGGCATCCGCGTCGTCAAGGCCTTTGCCCAGGAAAAGCGCGAGGGCGAGCGTTTCCGCACTGCCAACGAGCATAACCTGACGATGAACGACAAGATCAACAAGACTTGGTCCTTGTTCACGCCGACCGTCACCTTGCTGACTGAAATCGGCCTGCTCGTTGTCTGGATTTTCGGTATCTGGCAGATTTCCAAGGGCAACAGCTCGGTCGGTGTGCTTACCGCCTTCCTCGCCTACATCGGCCGCTTCTACGCCCGTCTGGATTCGATGAGCCGCATTGTTTCGGCCACCCAACGCGCCGCCTCCAGCACCAAACGCATTTTCGACATTCTCGACCACGTCTCCAGCGTTCCCGAGCCAACCAACCCGGTGCATCTGAGCAAGGTCACCGGCCTGCTTGAATTGAAGAAGGCCAGCTTCCGTTACGGCACCCGTTCGGTCACCCGCGACGTCGATCTGGTTATCAAGCCCGGTGAAATGATCGGCCTGGTGGGTCATTCCGGCTCTGGCAAGTCCACACTGGTTAATCTGATATGCCGCTTCTACGATGTCTCCGAAGGCCAGGTGCTGATCGACGGCGTCGATGTCCGTTCGGTGCCAGTGGCCGAGTTCCGCCAGCACATCGGCCTCGTGCTGCAGGAACCCTTCCTGTTTTTCGGCACCATCGCCGACAACATCGCCTACGGCAAGCCGAACGCGACGCGTCAGGAAGTCATCGCTGCCGCCCGCGCGGCGCACGCCCACGAATTCATCCTGCGCCTGCCGCACGGCTACGACTCATTGGTCGGCGAACGTGGCCAGGGGCTATCCGGTGGCGAGCGCCAACGTATCTCCATCGCCCGCGCCCTGTTGATCGACCCGCGCATCCTGATCCTCGACGAAGCCACTTCTGCCGTCGACACCGAGACCGAGAAGGAAATTCAGAAGGCGCTGGACAATCTGGTCAAGGGCCGCACCACCATCGCCATCGCCCACCGCCTGAGCACACTGCGCAAAGCCGACCGGCTGGTCGTCATGGATCGTGGCCGGATTGTCGAAATTGGCAACCACGATGAATTGATGGCCATAGAAGGTCATTACTACAAGCTCTACATGGCCCAGGCCCGCAACGTCGATACCGAGCCGGAGCTGCCCCGCGCCCCCGATCTTCCCAAAACCATTTCCGTCTGATCGCCATGGCCAACACAAAATTTCAACTACAACGCGATAGCTACGGTCGACTGGTATTAACAGCCGAAAACGGTGATGTTCACGTAGGGGTCACGCCGGTACGAGCTTTCCCCATCGCCGCTCCTGACGAGGGCTTGTCGCTGGTCAATTACGAAGGCCATGAAGTGGCCTGGATCGACAGCATCGCCGACCTGTCAGCAGCCATCGGCCAGTTGATCGAGTCCGAGCTGGCCAGCCGCGAGTTCGTACCGGAAATCGAGTGCATCGAGGCAGTCTCCAGCTTCGCCTGCCCGAGCACCTGGCAGGTTGTGACCAATCGCGGCAAGACCGAGCTGCTACTGAAGGGGGAGGAAGATATCCGGCGCCTGTCGCAAACCCGGCTGCTCATCGCCGACAGCCACGGCATCCAGTTCCTGATCCGTGACCAGACCCAGCTCGACCGCCAAAGCAAGAAGCTGCTCGATCGCTTCCTGTAAAGCCGCGCCTGTAACACCCTGTACCAAGATGTGACATTTTTTCGTCACAGGTAATCCATGACAGCGCGAAAGCGTTAATAATCTCTAGCTGCCCCATAACAATTACTGACGGTTGAACGGAGCTGGGCCAAACTAGCATGAAGAAAAAAGACATCATCATTCGGGACATCATCAATCTGCGTGGCCCGAACATCTGGACCTACCGGCCGGTCTTCGAAGCCTGGATCGACATTGGCGAATTCGAGGACTATCCCTCCAACAAACTGCCGGGATTTACCGAGCGCCTGACCGCCTTCCTCCCGTCGTTGATCGAGCACCGTTGCAGTCGTGACGAGCGTGGTGGTTTCATCGCCCGACTCCATGAAGGCACCTGGATTGGTCACGTTCTCGAACACGTTGCGCTGGAGCTGATGACCATGGCCGGCCTGCCCGGCGGTTTCGGACGCACCCGCGAAACCACAGAACGCGGTGTTTACAAGCTGGCCATCCGCAACTGGCAGGACGACATCACCAAAATTGCGCTGGAACAAGGCATTGCCCTGATCCTCGCGGCGGTTGAAGACCGCCCCTTCGATCTGGCTGACGTCATCCACACGCTGAAGCGCAAGGTGGACCGCAAATACCTCGGCCCATCCACCGCCGCCATCGTCGGCGCCGCAGATGATCGTGACATCCCCGCCATTCGCCTGCTGGATGACGGCAATTTGGTCCAGCTTGGCTACGGCGCTGCCATGCGCCGCATCTGGACGGCCGAAACCGACCAGACCAGCGCCATTGCGGAAACCATTTCGCGCGACAAGGATTTGACCAAGGAACTGATTTCCTCGGTCGGCGTCCCGGTACCTGAAGGCCGCGAAGTCGATAGCGCCGATGATGCCTGGGATGCGGCCGAAGACATCGGCCTGCCGGTCGTCGTCAAGCCAACCGACGGCAACCACGGGCGCGGCGTATTCATCGACCTGACAACCCGGGAAGAAGTCGCCAAGGCCTACGCCATTGCCGTCGAAGAAGGCTCCGGCGTGCTGGTCGAGCGCTCCATCCAGGGCATCGAACATCGCCTGCTGGTCGTCGGCGGCAAACTGGTCGCGGCCAATCGCAGCGACCTGATCACCGTCATCGGCGATGGCAAGTCCACGGTCGAGCAGCTGATTGAAAAGCAGGTCAACACCGACCCACGCCGCGGCAAGACGGAGTTGCATCCGCTCTCCATCATCCGCGTCGACACAGCCGCCAAAATCGAATTGGAGCGCCAGGGCTTGAGCGCCGACAGCGTGCCGGCCAAGGACCGCGAAGTGCTGATCCAGCGCAACGCCAACCATGCCTTCGACTGCACCGACGAAGTCCATCCCGACACGGCCCAGGTCGTCGCGCTGGCCGCCCGAGTCGTCGGCCTTGACATCGCGGGCGTCGATCTCGTCTGCCAGGACATCTCCAAGCCGCTTGATGCGCAGGGCGGTGCCATCGTTGAAGTCAATGCCGGCCCCAGCCTGCTGATGCACATCAAGCCGGGTATCGGCAAACCGCGTCCGGTCGGCCAAGCCATCGTCAATAACCTGTTTCGCGAAAGCCAAAGTGGCCGCGTACCGCTGGTTGGCGTAACCGGCACCCATGGCAAGAATGCCGTTGCCAAGATGGTCGCCCACCTGCTTTACCTGTCCGGCCAGCATGCTGGCCTGGCTTGCAAGGACGGCATTTACCTCGGCCGCCGCCAGGTTCAGAAAACCAGCGCCGCCAACTGGGAAGGCGGTCGTCGCCTGCTCCTCAACCGCGCGGTGCAGGCTGCAGTCATTGAAAACGGCGCGCCGGTCATTCTGGGCGAAGGCTTGGCCTATGACCGTTGCTCGATCGGCATCGTGACCAATATCGCCTTGGACCAAGAAGACCTGTCACGCTGGAATGTTCAGCCAACTGGCGGCGAGTACTACACGACCCCACGCTCCACTTACCGGACGCAAATCGATGTAGTTTTGTCGAATGGTCATGCGATCCTGAATGCAGAAGACGAACTGGTGGCTGACTTTGCGGAACTGTGCGATGGTGAAGTGATCTTTTTCGCCTGCGATCAGGCCAACCCGACGCTGGTCGCCCATCTTGCCGCTGGCAAGCGCGGCGTCACCGTGGCCGACGGCCGCGTCGTACTGCGCACGGGAAGCGAAGAAATCCGCCTCAGCCGACTGGTCAATGCACCTTATGTCGGCAAGGCCAAGCAAGGGAAAAAGATCGCGAATGTGCTGGCCGGCATTGCCGCCGGCTGGGCCATGGACCTGGGCAAGGAAGTACTGACGACAGGGATGAAGACCTTCGGCATCGATCTGGTCGACCCTGCCGCGCTGATACCGCAACTTGCCAAGAAATCGCAACCCGCAAAAAAACCGGCCATTGCCCGGAAATAACAAGGATCAAGCGTCATGGACGTTTCCCGTATTCGTGCACTGCGCGGCCCCAACCTGTGGAGCCGGCATACCGCCATTCAGGCCATCGTTACCTGTGAGGGTAGCGAGGTCGCCATTTCAGACCTGCCCAATTTCGAAGCACGCCTGCGCGAACGCTTTCCGGAACTGGGCGACCTGATTCCCACCGACCACCTGGACACGGTCTCGATGGCACATGCCCTCGAATTCGCTGCCCTCGGCCTGCAAGCCCAGGCGGGTTGCCCGGTCACCTTCAGTCGCACAGCACACACCGTCGACCAGGGCGTCTATCAGGTGGTCGTGGAGTACACCGAAGAAGATGTGGGTCGTCTGGCTTTTGAACGAGCAGAAGAACTTTGCCTGGCCGCGCTGAACGACACCCCTTTCGATCTCGATGCCGCGCTGAAGGAATTACGCGATCTCGATGAAGACATCCGCCTTGGCCCCTCGACCGGGGCCATTGTCTCGGCCGCCCTCGCCCGTGGCATCCCTTACCGCCGACTGACGCAGGGTAGTCTCGTCCAGTTTGGCTGGGGAAGCAAACAGAAACGTATTCAGGCCGCGGAAACCAGCCTGACCAGCGCCATCGGCGAATCGATTGCGCAGGACAAGGAACTGACCAAGAAACTGCTGCACGCATCCGGCGTTGCTGTTCCACACGGTCGCCCGGTCGAAGACGAAGACGACGCCTGGGTCGCCGCGCTCGAAGTCGGCCTGCCGGTGGTCGTCAAGCCGCAGGATGGCAATCAGGGCAAGGGTATTTCGGTCAATCTAACCACCGAGGAGCAGGTTCGCAAGGCTTACCGCGTGGCGATCGAGTTCCGTGACGACATCATGGTCGAGAAATTTCTGTCCGGGCACGACTGGCGATTGCTGGTCATCGGCGACAAGCTGATTGCCGCCGCACGCCGTGATCCGCCACTGGTCATCGGCGACGGAACGCATACCGTGCGTGAACTGGTCAATATCGTGAATAGCGATCCACGCCGATCTGATGGCCACGCCACCTCACTGACCAAGATCCGCTTCGACGAAATCGCACTCTCTCGTCTTGAAGAACAAGGCTACAGCGCGGAATCAGTGCCCGGCCGCGGCGTTCGCGTCGTACTGCGCAACAATGCCAACCTGTCCACCGGTGGTACCGCCACCGACGTCACCGATGACGTTCATCCGGAACTGGCTGCCGCCGCCGTTGCCGCAGCGCAGACCGTCGGCCTCGACATCTGCGGTATCGACGTCGTCTGCGACACCATGCACAAGCCGCTCGAAGAGCAAGGTGGCGGCATCGTTGAATGCAACGCTGCACCCGGCTTGCGCATGCACCTCGACCCGTCATTCGGCAAAGGCCGCGCCGTGGGTGAAGCCATTGTCGGCATGATGTTCCCGGACGGCGATAACGCCCGTATTCCGGTCGTTGCCATCGCCGGCACCAATGGCAAGACCACCACCAGCCGCCTGATTGGCCGTATATTTGAATCGAATGGCCTGCGTGTCGGCATGACCAGCACCGACGGCATCTACGTTGAGGGCCGCCGAATCGACAGCGGCGATTGTTCCGGCCCGCGCAGCGCCCGCAACGTGCTGATGCATCCGGACGTCGACGCGGCCGTTTTCGAAACTGCCCGCGGCGGCGTGCTGCGCGAAGGTCTCGGATTCGACATGTGCGACGTGGCGGTCATCACCAACATCGGCATCGGCGACCACCTCGGCCTTAATTACATCACGACGGTCGATGAACTGGCCGTGGTCAAGCGCGTCATCGTCGAGAACGTCTCACCGAACGGCACCGCAGTGCTCAATGCGGCCGACCCGGTGGTTGCCGCCATGGCCCACCACTGCCAAGGCAATATCATATTCTTCGCGCGTGACCGGATGAACCCGGTATTAGCCACCCACCGGGCGCAAGGCAAACGCGTCGTTCATGTCGAGCGCGATGCCATCGTCTGCAGCGAAGGGCGAAAAAAACAGCGTATTCCGCTGGCCAATATTCCGCTTACCCGCAACGGCTCCATCGGCTTCCAGGTCGAAAATGCCATGGCGGCGATCGCCACCGGCTGGGCACTGGATTATGCGTGGGAAGTGATCGAGCGCGCGCTGGCGAATTTCGTCAGCGACGCCGCCACCGCCCCGGGCCGCTTCAATGTTTTCGACTACAAAGGGGCCACGCTGATTGCCGACTATGGTCACAACCCGGACGCCATCCAGGCGCTGGTCGGCGCCATCGAAAACATGCCATCGAAGCGTCGGTCGGTTGTCATCAGCGGCGCAGGCGATCGGCGTGACGATGATATCCGCCAGCAAACCGAAATCCTCGGCGAAGCCTTCGACGATGTGATTCTCTATCAGGATGCATGCCAGCGTGGCCGCGAGGATGGCGAAGTCATCGGCCTGCTTCGTGATGGACTGGCCAACGCCAGCCGGACCAAGCACATTGATGCCATCACCGGCGAATTCATCGCGATCGATACCGCGCTCGCCCGCCTGCAGCCAGGCGATCTTTGCCTGATCCTGATTGACCAGGTGGAAGAGGCGCTGGCGCATATCGCCAAGAGAATTGCCGAGGCCGGCTGAGTACCCCCTGGCCCTGCAAGCACGATCGAAAGCCCGGCCAGCATTGGCCGGGCTTTTTTATGTGCTACTGGTAGCGCTTGCGTTTGATCGATTTCAAAAAGTCATTGAAAATGCCCCATCGTTTACATGGAAACATTGATGAACCCAGCCGCTGAAGCGATGTTTTCTCAAGCTGTTCGCCTGCCGCAGATTCCGCACGTCATGCAGGAAGTCATAAAAAGTCTGCGTGACGAAAACGTTTCAGGCCAGCAACTGGCGGCCTTGGTCAGCAGCGACCAGGTGATAGTCGCCAAAGTTCTTCGCCTCGCCAATTCGAGTTATTACGGGGCACGACGCAATGTCGCCAAAGTCAGCGAGGCCGTGCAACTGTTAGGGCTGGACACCTTCCGCAACCTGGTGATCTCCAGCGCCTTGGTCAGCGCCTTTCCGAAGGTCAGCGGTTTTGACCTGGCGGCCTTTTGGCGAAATTCAATGCTGGTTGCCAACATCGCGCATATTCTCGGCCGGGATCTGGACACTGATAGGGAAATGCTCTTTTCGGCAGGCCTGATGCACAGCATTGGTCAATTACTGATTGTCCTTTGTCTTCCTTCGGCGGCAGAAGCCGTTGCAGATCAATTGAAAAATCTCGATCTCGGTGAGCAGAGAACGACTGAAGAGCGCTTATTGAAATTGAGTCACTTCGAGGTTGGCATGGAACTGGCGCGCCGCTGGAATTTTCCGGACTGCATTCAGTCGGCTGTCGGCCATTACGATGTGCCGGAGGCCGGTGACCTGCCGGCCCAAATCGTTCATGCAGCGGTCAAGATTGCCCAAGGCATACAGTCCGGAGACACGTTCTCAGACATGCTGACAGCGATTCCACCCGAGATCGCGGAGCGACTCGGGATCACACAGGCGTGGTTCATGGAAGAAGGCGAGGTCTTCGAATTGCTGCTGGCGGAGGCGTCTGCCCTGGCCTAGCCGACTATCCTCAGCCCGGTCTTTTTCAGGATCTTGCTGGAGTAGAGAATGTCGCTCGCACGGCACGCCGTGCCCAGCAACGCGCGAATATCTGCTGCCTTTTTTGAACATTCTTCACGCGACGCGCCATGCACCATGGCAAACAGGTTGTAGGGCCAGACCGGCAGCGACCGCGGGCGTCGGTAGCAATGCGTCACGAAATCCAGCCCGCCAACCCGGGCACCGAGTTGGTCGACCTGATCGTCAGCAACATCCCACACCGTCATCCCGTTGGCCGTCCAGCCGATAGCATAGTGGTTGGGGACGGCACCGATGCGTCGGATGATGCCGCGCGCCAGCATCATCTGAAGCCGACGCATCACTTCCTCAGCCGGCAAGGCGAGCTGTTCGGCAATCCGCTGGTAAGGGCGCGCCACAAGCGGCAGACCGCCTTGCGTCGCAACGATCAGGGCACGGTCAATGTCGTCAAGCTCGCAGTCATTCACAGGCGTGCTTCCAGCTTCATTTCGACAAAAAATTCTCGCTCCTTGGGGAAGGCAAAAACCGGCAATCGGGTATCGTTCTCGATGCGCTTGATCGCTTCTGCGATACCGTCCGGCGTCTCTGTCGCCAATACGAACCACATGTTAAGCGCGTGTTCGCGACGATAGTTGTGGGCAACCTGCGGCAAAGCATTGACCAGGGCAGTCACCTCTTCATAGCGCGCCTCCGGGACGGCCAAGGCGGCGAGCACGAAGGCACCGCCCATCCGTTCGACCTGGAACATCGGTCCGAAGCGGGTCAACACCTTGTCGGCGAGCAGGCCTTCCAGGCATTGCAGCAACTCGTCTTCGGCAATTCCCAGTTGCTCGGCGACCTCGGCGTAGGGGCGTTCGCAGACCGGGAAATCACCTTGCATTTTTGCGATTATTTTCCGGTCGACCGCGGTAAGCTCACGCATAGCGCGCGCCGTTCTGCTTGTAGCGGGTCAGCGAGAAAAGTACCTCATGGGCAGCGTCACTCAGGCCATGGTGCTGACGGAGATCGGCGATGATCGCCTCGACTTCGCCGCGTTCGCGGCCATGGATCATGCAGAACAGGTTGTAAGGCCAGTCCGGCAAGCTGCGCGGGCGGCGGTAGCAAAGGGTGACGGCCCCCTCCTCGGCCAGGGCACGACCAATCTCGCTGACCTGATCATCGGGAACGTCATGGACCAGCATAGCGTTCGCCGTGTAGCCGAGTTCCCGGTGACGAACGACGACGCCAAAGCGCTTGATGTCGCCCTCGTCCAGCCAGCGCCGGATGCGGATCAGCACCTCGGATTCGGAGGCACCGATCCGTTCGGCAATCAGGGCGAACGGCCGGATGAAGAAGGGCAAGCCCTCCTGCAACACGGAAACCAGCCGGCGCTCCGACTCGCCAATCGGCGCCGCCGGGTGGACGGGCCGGGCGGCGGCAACACTCTTCTGTTTTTCACCCTGCAGCGAGAAACCCAGGTCGATGTGAAACTCTTCGAGCAGCGGCAAGGCGAGCAGCGGATGGCCGGCCGCCTTCTCGATGGCACCGAGCGTTGCCTGCAAACGCCCTTCGCTGGCTGCAGTGACGACGAACCACAGGTTGTAGCGATGCTCACGTTCATAATTGTGATTGACCTCGGGAAAGCGATTGACCGCAGCCGCCACAGCCGCCAGCTTTTCAGGAGGCACCGCCATCGCCGCCAGGGTCGAGGCACCAATACGCTTGGGGGCGAAGACGGCGCCAACGCGCGATATCTTTCCTTCGCGGCGCAGTTTCTCCAGGCTACCCAGCACCGCTTTTTCGGCCACGCCCAGCCGCGTCGCCAACTCGGCAAACGGTGCCGGGCAGAGCGGAAAATCACGCTGAAATTCGTTCAACAGGCGAAATTCGAAAGTTTCGTTCATCAGAAGCCAATGCGCGACGCGCGGGTGGTGAAGAAGATGCCGGAGGGACTTTCGACCGGTATCTCACCCAGTTTGGCAAAATTTTCGGTGTTGTAAATAACCACCTTGTTATCGTCGCGGGCAGACAGCCAGACATTTTCGCCGCGCGGGGCAAATTCCATGTGCAGGATGGCCTTGCCGGGCGCCAGCTGTTGAATCACCTGCCCAGTCAGGGTATCGATGACATCAACCTTGGCATTGTCCGGAAAGGCAAAATTGACCCAGATCTGCCGACCATCCGGCCGCGCCATGGCGAATACCGGCTGACCACGTACCGGAATGTGGCCGGCCTCTTTCCATGTTGCCGTGTCGACCACCAAAACCTCATGGTGGCCGACCGAGGGCAGGTAGAGTTTGCCTTGCGCCATCGACCAGCCGCGTAGATGCGGCATCTTGAACACTGGCAATTTCTGTTGGCCGCGGCCGTAATGTTCGAGAATCTTGCGGCTCCCCTTCTCCAGTTGCCAGAGATCGAGCAAGGCAATCCCATCCTCGCCAAAAAGGCCGGCCAGGTAATAACGGCCATCGGGTGTTACCAACCCGTCGTAGGGCTGACTGCCAGCCGAAAAACGCTGTGTCACGGGATGTTTCGGGTCGTTGAAGTCGCTGACCCAGATCTCGCCACCATCAAACAAGGCGTAGGCGAATTTGTGGCCCGGCACATCGGCCAGCCCAACGACCTTGGAAAACTTGCCCGGCGCGTATTCAGCCGGCACTTCGGAAAGGAGTTCCAGCGTCTCGGCATCAAAAGCCTTGATGCCACCCGGCGTGTAATTCTGGGCAACGACAATGCGTCCATCCTGCGAAATCGAGCCGCCAATCGCATTGCCCGACTGGATGACGCGTTTGACGATCTTCGCCTCAAGCAAATCCACCTTGGTCAGACCACCGTCGCGGCCGAAGATGAAGGCGTAGCGGCCATCCCGCGAATACACGGCGGAGGCGTGCGAGAGGTCGCCCAAGCCATTGATGCGGGCATAGGGCTGGCGTGATGAAGTATTGATCAGCGTGACGTGGCCACTGGCACGTTCGATGATCAACCCAAGGTCGCCCGTGCCGCGTAATTGGGGGCCCGCGCAGGCATTGAGCAACAGGGCCAAGACAACACTCAGGAGCAGACGCATGGCACTCTCAGTTCGGAAATTCAGTGATCAGTTTATCGACGATCCATGCCGCTTCCTGCTCGGACATGAACTGCTTCCACGGTGGCATCGGGGTGCCCGGCCGGCCATAATAGATCGTTGCCACCAGGCCACCGCGCGGCTTGCCGCGCAGGTTTTCAGGCAACAGTGGCGGACCGAGTCCCCCCTTCAGCGTCATGCCGTGACAGGAGCCGCAATCCTGTCGAACCATGTGCACCAACGCATGCTGCCGGGCCAAATCGGGTTCCCAGGCGATTGCCACGGTCGACACGAAAAAAAGGGCAAAAATGAAATTATTCGGTGACAACGACCACCCCTGTCATTTCCGGATGCGGCCCACAGTGATACTCATAACGCCCGGCGTGATCAAAGTGACGCAGCCAGCTGTCATCCGGAAACAAGCGATCCGATTCGAAGCCGCCTTCCGCCGGAAAGAGGATCGAATGACTAGTGCGCTTCTCGTGGTTGGTCCATCGCACACTTTCGCCCACCTTGATGCGGACTTCGGCGGGCGAATACTTGTAACCTTCGATGCTCACTTCAGCCACATTCTGCGCCAGAGCAGAAAGCGAAAAAAGCGCCAGCAACAGTGGCGCTTTTTTCAGCCATAGCCATCCGGACTGCATGGCGATGTCGGATATCATGACGCTTACTGCTTCGCCGCCTTCACGTCGCCATCAGCCCCCAGGCCCAGCGTATGGCCAAAGGAGACGTGGTGAAAACGACCGCCGGCATGATCGGCATGAATGGCGATGCCGAACGGCACAGCTTTACCTGGCGCCAGGTTCACGCCACCCGCCAGCTTGCGAGTAAAGGTCACGGTGTAGGTATCTCCTGCCTTGGTCGCTTCAGCAGCCACACCGGCCTTACCTCCCTCCATGTGGCGCTTGTCAGTGACAAAACCATCGACGGCCTTGCCACCGTCACCGCTACGCCATTGCATCAGATCCATCTGACCGGCTGAAACGTACTTGGTCTTGGTTTCTGCTGCCCCCGGCATGGTGCGCGCATCCTTGTGACAGGCGGCCCAGCAGCCCGCCTGCTCACCAAGAGGCACCTTGTCGCTCGGGAACATCACGCTGGCCTTCAGTTCGTTATCTTTGTCGGTGTGGTCAAAACCGCCGCCCGGCGCCTTGAAGCTCAGGCGAACATAAAGGTTCGTTGCATCATAGGCCGCCTGCACCGTGACCGGATACGTCATCGTCTTCGGTGCGCCCTTCGGCTCCATTTCCTTGCCGGCCAGCCGCTTCAGATCGAGACTCAGCTTGCCGTCCTCGATATGACAACCGGCGCAACTTTCACCCTTCTTCAGGCCGCTGGCACCGCTATGTTCGCCCTTGCCCTGTACCCATTCGATCGGCGCTGCGCCGGGGTGGAATACATGGATGGTGCTCTTCGCAGCCTTGCTCCAATCCGGAGCGGCCATTGCTGACTGTGAACCAAATGCGACGAACGCGCCAAAAACCGCCAGGGAAACGAAATTCTTTTTCATCGTGCTTATCTCCGCCTGAATAATTTGCTCAATACGCAAGTTGCAGCGCCTGCGCTGATTATTGCTGTTTCATATGCTACGGGGGCTTGCGCCCCCGTAACCTTAAGTCACATCAAACAATCAACAGTCGATCAATAGATGTCGTGCTGGGTGTTGTAGACGTTGAACTTGCCGGTCGGCGTAATCATCTTCGGATCAGTGATCACCTTCTTCAGGGTCAGTGTTGCATCGTCATACACAACAATGGCGGACTGGTCGGTCTTGCCGCCCCACAAGGATATCCAGACTTCCTTGCCATCAGCACTGAATTCCGGATGCACCGCACGGCGCGTTGCCTTGGTCACGGGCAGACCTGAATCCTTGGCCACGTTGATCACTTTGAACGGTTTGGAAAGATCAGACAGATTCCAGACNGAAACNGATTCTGCCAATTCCCGNTCNGAGTTCTGCGGCGAATCAGCCCACAGGTGCTTGGAGGTTGGATGCGTCTTGACGAACAGGTTGCCCGGCACATGCTTCACTTCCTGAACGACCTTCCAGTTGAACTCCTTGAACTTGGCATTTTTCTTGTCATCCGACGGTGTGCTGATCAAGGTCAGCACATCGGCGCCAAGATGGCCCGTCGTCCAGACAGGGCCGTATTTCGGATGGGTAAAGTTGGCACCACGCCCAGGGTGCGGCAACTTCGCGACATCAATCAGCGCAGCCAATTTTCCTGTTTTGGTGTCAACCGCAGCAATCTTGTTGGACGCATTGGCTGCCACCAGGAAGTAACGCTTGGACGCATCCCAGCCGCCGTCATGCAGGAACTTGGCGGAGCCGATGGTGGTTGTCTTCAGATTTTCGATATCGGAGTAATCGACCAGCAAAATCTGACCGGTTTCCTTGATGTTGATGACCCACTCCGGCTTGATGAAGGAAGCAACAATAGAAGCAACGCGCGGCTCCGGGTGGTATTCGCCATCAACGGTCATGCCACGGGTGGAAACGACCTTGCGCGGTTTCAGCGTGTCGCCATCCATGATCACGTACTGGGGGGGCCAGTAAGAACCGGCAACAGCGTACTTGTCTTCAAAACCCTTGAACTTGGACGTGTCGACCGAGCGCGCATCGAAACCGATCTTCACTTCGGCGACAACGCCCGGCTTTTCCATCCACAGGTCGATCAGCGACAGACGACCATCGCGACCGATCACGTAAACGTAACGACCTGATGCAGAGAGCCTAGAAATGTGGACCGCGTAGCCAGTCTTGACGATGCTGCGGATTTCCTTGGTATCGCCATCGATCAGGGCAACTTCACCGGTGTCGCGCAAGGTGACGGAGAACATGTTCTTCAGATTGAAGTTGTTCATTTGCTTGGTTGGGCGCTGATCAACCGGCACGATGACCTTCCAGGAGTCCAGCGTTTCCTTGAAGCTATATTCAGGCGGGACATCCGGCTTGTTCTGGATGTACTTCGCCATCAGCGACAACTCATCCTTGGTGAGGATATCGTCAAAGTTAACCATGCCGCCATCGGTACCGTAACCGATGATCTTTTCCAGGCGCTGCTGACCGAGCTTGAGCGTTCCGCCCTCGGTAACGTTGCCGTCCTTGTCCTTTTTCGTCCAGTGCGGCTCAAGATTTTTGCCCGTGGCGCCCTTGCGCAACACGCCATGGCAACCGGCACAACGTTCGAAATAGATCTTTTTTGCCTGGTCTTTTTCAGCGGCCGTCATCTCCGGCGCCACCTTGGCCGTTTCCTGAGCAAAGGCAGAACCCATGGCAAAAGACATGGCGCTCAGTGCAAGCATCCCCACTACAGTTTTCTTCATTTTCTATCTCCTAGAACGAAACAATTCGCGTCCTATCCCCCTCAACGCGATGCTGCGCAAGGTTGAACCTCCCCCTCATTGCTATCCTTGATACCCATCAAGATTTCGACCACAAATAACCTTCTACATCACATGGTTATAGTCATTTGTGACTACATGAACCGCACTTTCGTCGTAGCGCCATTCATTCATTACAGCCCGGCTATTGGCAGGCGTACCTTCCCGCATTAGGATGCCCGCTCACTGGTAGAAACAACGCATGAACACATCGAACAAACTGGAAGCCGGCAAAGTCTGGCTGGTTGGTGCCGGTCCCGGCGACCCTGACCTGCTGACCATCAAGGCAGCACGCCTGATCTCTCAAGCCGACGCGATTGTGTACGACCATCTGGTCGGCAACCGCATCATGGATCTGGCCCGCGCTGATGCTCGCCTGATCTACGCCGGCAAAGAAGCCTCGAAGCACACCCTGCCTCAGGATTCGATCAACCAATTGCTGGTCGATCTGGCGCGCGAAGGGCTCTCCGTCGTTCGCCTCAAGGGCGGCGACCCATTCATCTTTGGCCGCGGCGGAGAGGAACTTGAAACGCTGGTCGCTTCCAGCATTCACTTCGAAGTCGTCCCCGGCGTAACCGCGGCGGCTGGTTGTGCTGCCTACGCCGGCTTCCCGCTGACACATCGCGACCACGCTCAATCGCTCACCTTCGTCACCGGCCACCTCAAGGACGGGACTGTCAATCTCGACTGGCCGGCGCTGGCACGTCCAAAACAGACCGTTGTCTTTTACATGGGCATTGGTGCAGTCAATGAAATCTGCCGACAGATGATCAATCATGGCCTGCCGTCGATGACCCCTGCTGCCGTAGTCCGCAATGGAACTCAACCGGACCAGCAAACGCTGCTGGCCACGCTGGGCACCCTGCCCGCTCGCATGGCCGAATCCGGCATCAAGCCACCGGCGCTGATCGTGGTCGGTAGCGTCGTCAACCTCCAAGCAAAACTTAACTGGTTCGAGAAACAATGAAATATCTCTGGCTGATTGCAGCGCTTTTCGTTACCTCCGCTCATGCCTATACCGCTCAGGAATTGCGAGAAGACTGCCAGGCCGCGGACGACTTTTTTGCCCACAAAAGGACAACTGACGTCTATCAATCGGTCAAAAGCGCGCGCTGCATCTCTTACCTGGCGGGTTTTGCCGACAGCTATTCGGTCAGTGACTTTCTGGCCGAAAAAGTTGGGGTAAAACTCAATGCTTTCTGCCTGCCGAACGACCCCGAACTCTCCATGCGACTGGTCCGTGCGGTACTTATCCATATCCAGCACGTGCCACCCAATACCACTGTCAGCACGGCAAAACTAGTTGCCGGCGCATTTGCAAAAGCATTTCCGTGCACCGATACGCTTGAATCCCGGAAGTGATTCGTGGATAATCCGGCCTCCGATTGCCCCGGTGGCGGAATCGGTAGACGCAGCGGATTCAAAATCCGCCGCCGAAAGGTGTGCCAGTTCGAGTCTGGCCCGGGGCACCAGTTATAAAGAAAAAGGCTTTCAGCGATGAAAGCCTTTTTCCGTTTCTGCCACAAGTGACTTCTCCCTGGATGTTTCGAACAAATGACTCAGGGCGCGTGGAACACCTGTCCAGCCTCAATACAGAAACATATTTTTGCAAATATCCCTGAGAGATTTCGCGCTGCCAAGCCGATCTAATGCTAGTGTTCATCCCGTCAGCAAGCATGCTGACCGAATAGATTCCAAGTTCAATCTCTTGAAGGGAATGTATGAAAACGCTACTGCAATCGTTTGTTGTTGGTACCGGTCTGCTGATCGCCGCTCACGCTTTCGCCCAAGCGCCTGCCATGCCGGCAAGCCCCATGACAGCGCCGCCACCTGCAGCTGTGGCTGCCCCGGCCGCACCGATGGCCCCCGCAACCGCAACGCCACCGGCCAAGAAAAAAGCCTTTCAAACACCGGCAACCGCTGCCCCCGGTGGCGGACCTGACAAAGTTTGGGTGAATTCCGGATCGAAGGTTTATCACTGCCCTGGCGGCAAGTATTATGGCAAGACCAAGGCTGGCGCGTACATGAGCGAAGCCGATGCCAAGGCGGCCGGCAACCACGCGGTGAGCAAGAAAGGCTGTTTCTGATCCGCAAACTTCGGCCCAACACTGAACCTCGCTGCGGCGAGGTTTTTTATTGCCCGGCCATAACCTGTCACAAAGGTGCATCAAAGAGAACAAAAGCGCCGGTGATAGAATGTGCGCCCCTCGATGGAACAACAACGAATCCACGGGGCTAAAGTCAGAGACTCAACGTTTGCCCGCCTGCTTGTTCATTCATAACGGATTCCGCCCATGTCGTTGACCGTCGACGACTTCGACTTCCCCCTCCCACCCGACTTGATCGCCCAGCACCCGGCCGCTGAACGCCGTGGCAGCCGTTTGCTGCATGTCTGCGGTCAACGGGCATTTGATCGAAAATTTGAAAATTTGCCCGAGCTGCTGAAAGCGGGTGATCTGCTGATATTCAACGACACACGCGTCATCAAGGCACGCTTCTTTGGCGTCAAGGACAGCGGTGGACGGGTAGAAATCATGCTCGAGCGCATCGTCGATGCCACCCACGCGATCTGCCAGATTCGCGCCAGCAAGGCACCGAAGCCGGGCAGCACCCTCACACTGGCCGACGCCTTTACCGTAAAAATGGCTGGTCGCACCGGCGCCGACAACGATTTCTTTGTGCTGGAACTGGTCGATGCCGGCAACTTCTGGGAACTGGCTGAACAATACGGCAAGCTGCCGTTACCGCCTTACATCGCGCATCCGGCGGAAGGCGCTGACGAAACACGTTACCAGACGGTCTACGCCCGTGAGCCGGGTGCGGTCGCAGCCCCCACCGCCGGCCTGCATTTCGATGAAGCGATGCTGGCCACGCTGAAGTCGCAAGGGATCAATACGGCCTTCCTGACCCTCCATGTCGGCGCCGGCACCTACCGGCCGATGCGCGTCGACAAAATCGCTGACCACCGCATGCATAGCGAGCGCTTCGAGATACCGCAAGCCACGGTGGATGCCATTGCCGCCACCCGCGCGGCCGGGGGCAGCATCGTCGCCGTTGGCACGACCAGCCTGCGGGCGCTCGAGTCTGCCGCCAACGATGACGGCACGGTTGGTATCGGCGGTGCCGAAACCAGTATCTTCATCACACCTGGGTACCGCTTCAAGGTCGTTGACCGACTGATCACCAATTTCCATCTGCCGAAATCGACACTGCTCATGCTCGTTTCGGCCTTCGCTGGCTACGACAACATCCGCGCCGCCTACGCCCACGCCGTGGCCGAGCGCTATCGCTTCTTCAGCTATGGCGATGCCATGCTCCTGGAACAAACCGATGCAATTTGAACTCCTCAAAACCGATGGCGCCGCCCGGCGCGGCACGCTGACGCTGGCCCACGGCCAGGTCCAGACCCCTGTCTTCATGCCGGTCGGCACCTACGGCACGGTCAAGGCGATGACGCCGCAATCGCTGCACGACATCGGCGCCCAGATTTGCCTCGGCAACACCTTCCACCTCTGGCTGCGTCCGGGGCTGGATGTGATTGCCGCCCACAACGGCCTGCACGATTTCATGAACTGGCAGAAGCCTATCCTGACCGACTCCGGCGGATTCCAGGTCTTCTCGCTCGGCGCCATGCGCAAGATCACCGAGGAAGGCGTCAAGTTCAGTTCGCCGCACGATGGCGCCAAGCTATTCCTGACGCCGGAAATCTCGATGCAGATTCAGAAGGTGCTGAATTCCGACATCGTGATGATTTTCGACGAATGCACGCCCTATCCGGCAACGCACGAAGAAGCGGCCAAGTCGATGCGGATGAGCATGCGCTGGGCGCAGCGTTCGCGCGACGAACACAACAAGCTGGAAAATAGCAATGCCCTGTTCGGCATCGTGCAGGGTGGCATGTACGAAGACTTGCGCGATGAATCGCTGGCCGGACTGGACGACATCGGCTTCGACGGCATGGCCATCGGCGGCCTGTCGGTTGGCGAACCGAAGGACGACATGGTCCGCGTTCTTGCCCACGTCGCCCCGCGCCTGCCGGTGCACAAGCCGCGCTACCTGATGGGCGTCGGCACGCCGGAAGATCTGGTGCGCTCGGTGAAGGCCGGCATCGACATGTTCGACTGCGTGATGCCGACCCGCAATGCACGCAACGGCCATCTCTTCACGCGTTGCGGCGACGTCAAGATCAAGAACGCACGCCACCGCACCGACACCGGCCCGCTCGATCCGTCATGCTCGTGCTACACCTGCACCAATTTCACACGCGCCTACCTGCACCATCTCTTCCGCCATGGCGAAATTCTGGGCGGCATGCTGAACACGATCCACAACCTTCATTTCTATCAGGTCATCATGGCCGAAATGCGCGCTGCCATTGAGTCTGGCACGTTCGACGCCTGGTCGGACGACTTTGTCCGCAAACGGTCATCCGGCGAGTGATAGAATTACGAGTTCTGCTTTTAGCTTACCCGGAGTTACAACAATGATTAGTCTTGCCCACGCCCAGACCGCTGGTGCTGCAGCCGACCCGATGGGCGGCCTGATGCAGATGCTGCCGATGATCCTGATGTTCGTCGTGCTGTGGTTCCTGATGATTCGTCCGCAAATGAAAAAGTCGAAGGAACACAAGGCACTCCTCGCGGCACTGGCCAAGGGCGATGAAGTGGTCACCCAGGGCGGCATTGTTGGCCGTGTGACCAAAGTTGGCGACGCCTACGTCACCGTGGAAATCGCAGCCGGTACCGAAGTGGTCCTGCAAAAACCGTCGATTGGCCTGGTTCTGCCCAAAGGCACGCTGAAGTCGCTGTAATCACCCCAAAAGGCGGCTTTGTGCCGCCTTTTTTGCTTTGAAGCCGCTATGAATCGCTACCCTCTCTGGAAATACATCACTGTTGCCTTTGCACTCCTGCTGGGATTCGTCTACACCTTGCCCAATTTCTTCGGCGAATCGCCAGCCGTGCAGGTTTCCAGCGCCAAGATCACCATCAAGGTCGACGCCAAGGCTGCTGCCCGAGTCGAAGAAGCCCTGAAGGCCGCCGGCATCAGCCACGAAGGTATCCAGCTGGACGCCAACGGCGTCAAGACTCGCCTGAAAGACACGGACACCCAGTTGAAGGCCAAGGATGTTCTGGAAAAGACCTTCAATCCGGACCCGGCCGACCCGCAATACGTCGTTGCGCTGAATCTGCTGGCCGCATCGCCACAATGGCTGACTTCGCTGCATGCCTTGCCGATGTACCTCGGCCTTGACCTGCGTGGCGGTGTGCACTTCCTGCTGCAAGTCGACATGAAGGGCGCGCTCACCAAAAAGCTGGACTCGACATCGGCCGATCTGCGTACGGTCATGCGTGACAAGAATCTGCGCCACGGCGGCGTCAATCGTGAGGGTGACCGCATTGTCATCAAGTTCAACGATGTCGACACCCGTGACAAGGCACGCATCACGATCAGCGACAGCCAGCCAGACCTTTTGCTCACCGAACAGGGCGATGCCAGTGAGCCCAAGCTGATTGCCACGCTGAAACCGGAAGCCCAGAAAAAACTCGGCGAATTCGCGCTGAAGCAAAACATCAACACCTTGCACAACCGGATCAACGAACTCGGTGTGGCCGAGCCCGTCATCCAGCAGCAAGGCCAGGACCGTATCGTCGTCCAGTTGCCGGGGGTTCAGGACACCGCCAAGGCCAAGGACATCCTCGGCCGTACCGCCACCCTCGAAATCCGCATGGTGGATGACACGCCGGGTGCGCTGGAAGCCGCCCTGGCCGGCAACCCGCCTTACGGAACCGAGGTGTACACGGAACGGGGTGGCCAGCCACTGCTGGTCAAAAAGCAAGTCGTACTGACTGGCGACCGCCTGACCGATGCCCAGCCCGGTTTCGATCACCAGACCAATGAAGCAGCCGTCCATCTGACGCTCGACTCGGCAGGCGCCCGCATCTTCAAGGACGTCACCCGCGAGAACATCAACAAGCGCATGGCCATCCTGCTCATCGAGAAGGGCAAGGGTGAAGTGGTCACGGCCCCCGTCATCCGCAGCGAAATCGGCGGCGGACGCGTCCAGATTTCGGGCCGCATGAGCACCACCGAAGCCAACGATACGGCACTGCTGCTGCGTGCCGGTTCGCTGGCCGCGCCCATGGACATTATCGAGGAACGCACCATCGGTCCATCGCTCGGTGCCGAAAACATCAAGAAGGGCTTCCATTCAACGATGTGGGGTTTCGCCGCCATCGCGCTCTTCATGGTCCTCTACTACCAGATGTTTGGCGTCGTATCGGTTATCGCGCTGGCCTCCAACCTGCTGTTCCTGGTCGCCATCCTGTCGCTGCTGCAGGCCACGCTGACCCTGCCCGGCATCGCCGCTATCGCGCTGACCCTGGGTATGGCGATTGATGCCAACGTGCTGATCAACGAACGGATTCGCGAAGAACTGCGCAATGGCATGCCGCCGCAAGGGGCGATCGCGGAAGGTTACGAACGCGCTTTTGGCACTATTCTCGACTCCAACATCACCACGCTGATCGCCGGCCTTGCCCTGCTCATCTTTGGCTCCGGCCCGATCCGCGGCTTTGCCGTGGTCCATTGCCTGGGCATCCTGACCTCAATCTTCTCGTCGGTCGTCGTGTCGCGCGGCCTGGTGAACCTGATCTACGGTCGCCAGAAGAAGCTGGCCAAAGTCGCTATCGGCCAACTGTGGAAACCCGGCACTGCTGCGGTCAACGGCAAATAACAAGGAAAAACGAAAATGGAATTTTTCCGCATTCACAAAGACATTCCCTTCATGCGCCATGCGCTGAAGTTCAATGTCATCTCGCTGATCACCTTCCTGCTCGCCGTGGTCTTTCTCTTCACCAAGGGGCTGCACCTGTCGGTGGAATTCACCGGCGGCACACTGATCGAAACTCACTACGCGCAAAGCGCGGATCTCGAAAAGATTCGCGGTGCCCTGGGCAAGGCCGGCTTCAACGATTACTCCGTGCAGAATTTCGGTTCATCACAGGACGTCATGATCCGTCTGCCGCTGAAGAGCGACCAGAACACCAGCCAGATCGGCGAATCGGTCATGCGCTCGCTGGCCGTTGACGCACCGGGCGCCGAATTGCGGCGTGTCGAGTTTGTTGGCCCCCAGGTCGGTCGGGAACTTGCGGAAAACGGTGCGATGGCGTTGCTGCTGGTCGTCATCGGCATCGTCATCTACCTGGCCTTCCGCTTTGAATGGCGCTTCTCGGTCTCGGCGATCATCGCCAACCTGCATGACGTGGTGATCATTCTTGGCTTCTTCGCCTTCTTCCAATGGGAATTCTCGCTGTCGGTACTCGCTGCCGTCCTCGCCGTGCTCGGCTATTCGGTCAATGAGTCGGTCGTCGTCTTCGACCGGGTACGCGAGACGTTCAAAAAGGTACGCGGCCTGACCACGCCGCAGGTCCTTGACCACGCCATCACCAGCACGATCAGCCGAACCATCATCACCCACGGCTGCACGCAGCTCATGGTACTGTCGATGCTGATCTTCGGCGGCGAGACCCTGCACTATTTCGCCATGGCGCTGACCATCGGCATCTGTTTTGGTATCTACTCCTCGGTCCTCGTTGCCAGCCCGCTGGTCATGTGGCTGGGCGTGTCGCGTGAGCAGTTCATCACCAAGACCAAGACCATCGAAGGCGCCAATGAGGAAGGCGCCGTCGTATGAAGAAAGTGCTGGTCTGGGATCTCCCGACCCGTATTTTTCACTGGCTGCTGGTCGCCGCCGTTGCCGGTGCGTATTTCACCGGCGAGAACGGCGGCAACTGGCTGGTCTGGCATGAGCGGCTGGGCATTCTCATCATCGGCTTGATCGCCTTCCGCCTGACCTGGGGTTTTGCCGGGTCCACCTACGCCCGCTTTACCACTTTCGTGCGTGGACCGGCGGCCATCAAGGCGTACCTCACCGGACAGTGGCGTGGGCTCGGCCACAATCCGCTGGGGGCCTTGTCGGTCCTCGGGCTGCTGGCGCTGGTCGCCCTGCAGTTCAGCACCGGCTTGTTCGCCCAGAACGACGATACCGGGATTGCCGGCCCCTTTTACGCAATGGTCAGCGAGAATCTCGGCAGTCTTGCCACGCGCCTGCACCACAAGATATTTGATGTACTCGCAGCCCTGATCGGCCTGCATGTAGTTGCCATCGTGTATTACACGCACGTCAAGAAAGACAATCTGATCAAGCCCATGCTGACGGGCCAGAAGGACGTCAGCGAAGGTGAAAGCGCCCGGGGCGGCGGCCTGATCGCGCTCGTCTTCGCGTTGATCATCGCTTTCGCGGCAAGCTACGCAGCCTCGGGTGCTTGGGTGGAAAAACCACCCGCTCCACCGCCTGCAACCACGCCCGCCTGGTAATAAAAAGGCCGCCCTAGGGCGGCCTTTTTATTACCAAGGCGACGTACGCCAGATCAGTGCTCGTGCTCGTGTTCTTCTTCACGGAACTTTTCGTGACAAGCCTTGCAGCTTTCGCCCACCCTGCCGAATTGAACCTTCAGTGCGGCGGCATCGCCGGTGGCTGCCACCTTGGCCAGCTCGTTGGCCTCCTTGTTGAAAGCCATGGCAACCTTGCCGACACCAGCTTTGTCAGTGAAGAGCGCCGGCTTGGCTCGGGTTTGCTCCCAGCCCTTGCCTTTGTCGCTACCCGGCACAAACAGCGCCCCCATGCCGGAATTGGCCGTGGCTGCGATGACGTTGGCAGCCGCAATGGCCTGATCCTTGTTGAAGGATGCCGGGTTATCCATCAGCATGCCTTTCAGCTTGCCCATATTCCAAGCCATGAACGTGTAGCCGGATTGACGGAACTTGATCGCGTCATGGGTCTTGAGTTGGGCCGAAGCTGTGCCGGCAATGGCGACAGCCAGCAGCGCAAACAAGAGTTTTGATTTCATTGTGAATCTCCAGGATTGGTAGCGGTGGAAATAGCCTGCAACCGGGCTAACGTTTTCAGGCCACCTTTATTCCGAAGAAATTATAACCGCCGGATATGCCCTTCAGTTCCAGCGGATTCAATCCTGTGTATCGATACAATCAGACGGCAAAAACGTGTTTGACACGCAAGGCCGGGGCACCCTGCTCAATGGCAATCAGGCGGGCGATGTTGGGGTGTTTGCCGGGATTGGCACGCTCATCCTCGGTATGCTCGGCAAAGATTTCCAAGCCTTTTCTGGCGGCCTCGACGGTCATGGAACCGTAGGTTTGCGCCAGATGGTTGTAGACCGCCAGTGACCCCTGGCTACCGGCCTTGTTTTCAATGGCGGCGACCACCTGCCCTTCGGCATCAAGCAGGTTGATGGCAGCCAGGTGCGAAATCCCCGGCAGTTTTTTCAGGTTTTCAGCAAAAGACATTTATTTCCACTCCCGTTTTGCCCTGACCAGTCCAATGATCAAGCCAGTGGCCAAAGTACCGATCGGCAGGGCCAGGACAATCGCCTTGATTCCCCGTTCGAGATCGTGATTGGCGAGCAGCACGGTGACCAGCGCCAGGCCGATCGCCAGCCCGATCGCTGCGCCCTTCACGCCACCATTGATTACTGCAGCATCCGTCGTTTTACGATCACCGGTGCAGTGCGGACAGTAAATCGCATCGGCCGGCACCTCCAGCCCGCATTTTGCGCATTGCATCAGATGCGCTTCGCCAGTTCGGCCGCCTTGCCGGTGTAATCCCATGGCGTCAGCTTGAGCAGTTGAGCCTTGGCGGATTCCGGGATTTCGAGCGTCGACACAAAAGCCTGCATGCCTTCGCGCGAAACACGGGTACCGCGGGTCAGCTCCTTAAGCTTTTCGTAGGCATTCGGCACGGCATAGCGGCGCATCACAGTCTGAATCGGCTCGGCGAGCAGCTCCCAGTTGGCGTCGAGGTCGGCCTGCATCACGTGGGCATTGACTTCCAGCTTGTTCAGTCCCTTGAGCAGCGAATCGTAAGCGAGCAGCGTGTAGCCGAGGCCGACGCCCATGTTGCGGAGCACCGTGGAATCGGTCAGGTCACGCTGCCAGCGCGAGATCGGCAGCTTTTCGGCGAGGTGCTTGAGCACGGCGTTGGCCAGCCCGAGGTTGCCTTCGGAGTTCTCGAAATCGATCGGATTGACCTTGTGCGGCATGGTCGACGAACCGATTTCGCCGGCCTTGACCTTCTGCTTGAAGAAACCGAGCGAGATATAGCCCCAGATGTCGCGATCAAGGTCGATCAGGATGCTGTTGGCGCGGGCGAAGGCATCGAACAACTCAGCCAGCGCATCATGCGGCTCGATCTGGATGGTGTAGGGGTTGAAAGTCAGGCCGAGGGACTCGACGAAGCGCTTGGCAAAGCCTTCCCAGTCGTAGCCGGGGTAGGCGATCAGGTGGGCGTTATAGTTGCCGACGGCACCGTTGATTTTGCCGAGCAGTTCAACAGCAACGATGCGGGCACGGGCGCGTTCGAGGCGGTAGGCGACGTTGGCCATTTCCTTGCCGAGCGTCGTCGGCGTCGCCGGCTGGCCGTGCGTACGGCTCATCATCGGCACTTCGGCGTTGACGTGGGCCAGTTCCTTGAGGCGGTCGATGACCTTGTCGAGCGCCGGCAGCATGCCTTGCTCGCGAGCGCCCTGGCACATCAGCGCGTGCGACAGGTTGTTAATGTCTTCTGAGGTGCAGGCGAAGTGGATGAATTCGCTGACCTTGATCACTTCGGCATTACCCTTGGTGTTCTTCTTGATCCAGTACTCAAGCGCCTTGACGTCATGGTTGGTGACGGCTTCCTCGGCCTTCACCTCGGCCGCCTGCTCGACGGTGAAGTTGGTCACCAGCGCATCGAGCTCTGCCACGGTCGACGGCGAAAAAGCGGCAATTTCCGAAAAATGCGGTTCGGCAGCCAAGGCTTTCAGCCATTCGACTTCCACCTTCAGGCGGGCCTTGATCAGGCCAAATTCGGAAAAATGCTCGCGCAGGGCGTCGACTTTGCCGGCGTAGCGGCCATCGAGCGGAGAAAGGGCAGTCAAGGGATTGAAGGTCATGGAATCATCCTTTTCGGTAAGCCCTCGATTTTACCTGCCCGGCGAAGCCCTCGCCATACGCTATAATGAAAGTCCCCCAACCAAAGAGCATGCGATGAAGCTGATCGGGTCCCATACCAGCCCATTTGTACGAAAAGTGCGTGTCGTGCTGGCCGAAAAAAAGATCGAATACGATTTCGTGATCGACTCCCCATGGCTTGCCGGCAGCAAGGTGCCGAACCTGAATCCGCTTGGCAAGATTCCCGTGCTGGTCCTGGATGACGAGACCCCGCTGTTCGACTCCCGCGTCATTGTTGAATACATCGACAACGTTACGCCGAACAACAAGCTGTTCCCCGCCCCCAACCGCGAACGGACCGAGGTCAAGCGCTGGGAAGCCTTGGCCGATGGCATATGCGACGCAGCCGCGACTGCATTCCTCGAAAACAAGCGCCCCGCCGATCAGCGGAGCGACGACTGGATTCAGCGTCAGCGCAACAAAATCAAGCTCAGCCTCGAATTCATGGCCGAAGAACTGGGCGAAAAGAGCTTCTGCATGGGCACGCATATTTCCATGGCAGATCTGGCGACCGGTGCAGCCCTGGGTTATCTGGCCTTTCGCTTTGCCGACATCCACTGGCACGACACCCACCCGAATCTGGGCAAGCTCTACGCCAAGCTGATGCTGCGGCAGTCGTTTGCCGACACCGTACCGCACGACTGACAACACGTGTTGGCAATTTACCGGGGGCCGCAAGCCCCCTTTTCATTGGCAGATCAAGACGGGCGTTGAAACCTTGACGCAGTTTTGCGGTCACTACGCGGGCCACCCCTGTTGAAGGAACTCTTGTTGAAAAGCCAATCCACGACCAGTCCGCTCCAAGGCATTGCCCGAACACTCTCCATTGCACTGGGCCATCGCGACGAACATACCAGCTTGCACTCGAACAGGGTCGTGCGACTCTCCGCTGAACTCGGGCGACACATCGGCTTATCTGAAACTGAACTCGAACTGCTGGCCTTGGCGGCCCAGTTTCACGACCTTGGGAAAATTGGCATCCCGGACAAGATTTTGCTTAAGCCGGCGGCTTTCGAGCAGGACGAATGGGCATGCATGAAGCAACACGCAATCATTGGCGAACGCATCATCCTGGCCATCGAAGGCGAGATGACCCCCATAGTCGCCAAGGCTGTCCGGCACCATCATGAACATTTCAACGGCAGTGGCTACCCGGACAAACTCCAGGGAACCGAAATCCCCCTGTATTCCCGCATCATTTCAGTGACCGACAGCTACGACGCCATGGTCGCCTCGCGACCCTACCACCGGGCGCGCCTGCATCAGGAGGTCATGGACATTCTGACCAGCGAATCCGGCAGCAAGCATGACCCCGATCTGTTCCACGCCTTCACGGCGGTCATTGAGCAATCGGAAATGCGCGCGCCGAACACCTGACCGGCCTACCGGATAACGCCCCCCCCCAGACAAACCCGGCTCTCGTACAACACGACCGACTGCCCGGGTGTCAGCGCCCACTGCGCCTCGGCAAAATTGATCCTGCACGATTCTGCATCCACGGCCTCGACTTCGCATGGCTGGTCAGCCGTCCGGTAACGCGGCTTGGCAGTGTATACCCAGTGCGTATGCGGCGCCCGGTTCGAGACCCAGGATAACTGCTCGGCCACCAGATCGCCTTTCAGCAGCGCCGGATGGTCATGCCCCTGCACGACATAGAGCACATTCTTGTCCATATCCTTGCCAACGACGAACCACGCATCATGATCGCCACCGCCGGCCTGGCCTTTTTCCTTGATGCCACCAATATGCAACCCCTTGCGCTGGCCCATCGTGTGGAACATCAGACCGTCGTGTTCGCCCATCACCTTGTCATCGTCAAGACGACGGATTTCACCCTTTTTGGGCGGCAGATAACGCGCCAGAAAATCCTTGAAGGGGCGCTCGCCAATGAAACAGATGCCGGTCGAATCCTTCTTGGTGGCCACGTGCAACCCCGCGGCCTCGGCAATCTTGCGCACGTCGCGCTTGTAGATGTCCGCCAGCGGGAACAGCGTCTTGGATAGCTGGGCCTGATTCAGGCGATAGAGAAAATAGCTTTGGTCCTTGGTCCCATCCTCGGCTTTCAGCAACTGGAATTCACCATTGAACTCGCGCACGCCAGCGTAATGGCCCGTGGCGATTTTGTCGGCGCCAAGCTGCATGGCATGGTCCAGAAACGCCTTGAATTTGATTTCGGAGTTGCACAGGATATCCGGATTCGGCGTCCGCCCCGCCTCGTATTCGCGCAGGAACTCGGCGAAAACGCGCTCGCGGTATTCGGCGGCAAAATTGACCACCTCGACGTCGATACCAATACGGTCGGCGACGCTCATCACGTCAATCAGATCCTGGCGCGACGAACAGTATTCTTCCGTATCGTCGTCCTCCCAGTTCTTCATGAACAGGCCGATCACCTTCCACCCCTGTTGCTTCAGCAACAAAGCGGCCACGGCGGAATCAACACCACCGGACAAGCCAACCACCACCGTTTTCTCAGACATCGGGCCCAGCCCCTTTCTTCCAGTCATCCAGCGGCAAGATCACCGCCGGCTGCCCATTATCGACGAACCAGCTATCCACGGCGAAGCGTGCAGCCTCGCCGTCTGTTTTTTCTTCAATCACCGCCGTCCAGTGCGCCAAAAACACGCCGGCAAAATAACGGGGCTCGCGCGCCAGAACCCGATGCCAGCGCAGGTAATGACGCGCCTCAAGCAAGTACAGAAGTCGCGTTGTCGAGGTCGAATGGTCGATGCAATCCATCTTGCCGGGAACACTGCCATCGGCAAAATTGCCACCACGGTCATTNTGAATATCGGATTGCTCGCCAGCCCAGGCATACATGCGCCCGATCGCTTCGGATATCATTTTTCGCTCATTTTCCGCGTCGACCGCGGCCAGCAACAGTCGGCGCACCTGCCCGAGCTGCCCTTCCGTGAAACGGATATCCGCCTCCGCCAGACAACCATAACCATAGCAGACACGGACTATTTCATCGGCTACGCACTGCCCGGCGCACAATACCAGCAAGGCAAACCACCAGCTTCGCATCAATCGTAATGAACCAGCAAGTCGAGCGGAAAACGTTTGCCTGCCAGAAAATCCCCAATGCAACGCTGGATCAGCGGACTGCGATGTCGTGCCCGTGTCGCGCTGACCTCATCCAGCGTCAGCCAGCGGGCGGCGACAATGCCATCATCCAGCGGCCGACCGGCCTCGTAGCCGCGTAACTCGCCGGCAAAGGCAAAGCGCAGATAGGTTGGATCTTCCTTGGTCGGATGCGTCCAGTTGTAGATACCTACCAGATGCGTGGGCTTGAACCGATAAGCGGTTTCTTCCAGCGTCTCGCGCACCACGGCGTCCAGTAGCGACTCCCCCTCTTCGAGATGGCCCGCCGGCTGATTGAAGGCCAGCCCGACCTCGGTTTCCTCCTCGACCAGCAGGAACTTTCCATCGCGCTGAACGACAGCGGCGACAGTGACATGCGGTTTCCAGACCATACGCAAGCTCAATCGGCAAAAGCGCTATTTTACCTGCTGATTTCGGCTAGAATTATGGGCTTTTACAGGCGCAACACGGAGAATCGAACATGTCCATGTCGGATCGCGACGGCTTTATTTGGCAAGACGGCAAGCTGGTGCCCTGGCGCGAAGCCACGACCCACGTCCTCACCCACTCCCTGCACTATGGCATGGGCGTATTCGAGGGAGTCCGCGCCTACAAGACCGAGCGTGGCACCGCCATTTTCCGCCTCAAGGAGCATACCGAGCGCCTGTTCCGCTCCGCGCACATCTTCCAGATGCAAATGCCTTTTTCTGCAGAGGAACTGAACGAAGCGCAAAAGGAAGTCATCCGCGCCAACAACCTCGAATCAGGCTACCTGCGCCCGCTGGCCTTCTTCGGATCGGAAAAAATGGGTGTCTCGCCCAAGGGCGCCAAGGTTCATGTCATCATCGCCGCCTGGCCATGGGGCGCCTATCTCGGTGAAGAGGGCATGGAGCGGGGCATTCGCATCAAGACGTCGTCGTTCACCCGTCACCACGTGAACATCACCATGGTGCGCGCCAAAGCCTCTGGCAATTACATGAATTCCATCCTCGCCAACAACGAAGCCACCACCGACGGCTACGACGAAGCCCTGCTGCTTGATCCGGAAGGCTACGTCTGCGAAGGCGCCGGTGAAAACATCTTCATCGTCAGGAACGGCAAGCTGTACACACCGGACCTCACGGCCTGCCTGGAGGGCATCACCCGCGCCACCGTTATTCAGCTGGCCGGCGAAATGGGCGTAGAAGTCATCGAAAAGCGCATCACCCGCGATGAAGTCTATTGCGCCGACGAGGCCTTCTTCACCGGCACCGCCGCCGAAGTGACGCCCATCCGCGAACTCGACAACCGGCAGATCGGTGTCGGCCATCGCGGCCCGATCACCAAGGCGCTGCAGGAAAAATACTTTGACGTCGTCTACGGCCGCTCCGCTGCCCATGCCGACTGGCTTGCCACCGTCTAATCAGGGAGAAAATTGATGTCCGACAACAAAGCTGTTGAAATCACCGCCCACGACCTGCCGCTGCACTGCCCAACGCCCAGCGTCGCGCTGTGGAGCCAGCATCCACGCGTCTTCCTCGATGTCCTGAAGACCGGTGAAGTGACCTGCCCGTACTGTTCGACCAAGTACGTTTTCAAGGGCGAAGCGCCCAAGGGTCATCATTAAGCACGGGGTGGCGGGTCCGCTATCGGCGCCTGAACCCGCCGCTACCACATGAAGAAAGCATTGATTGTCGCCCCCTCCTGGATTGGCGACACCATCATGGCGCAGCCGCTGTTCGCTCGGCTGCACGCCCTCCACCCCGGCCTGCAACTGGATGCAGTCGCCCCGCGCTGGGTCGCCCCGGTCCTGCTGCGCATGGCGGAAATCGCCGATGTCATCGACAGCCCGTTCGGCCACGGCCAGCTCTCGCTGAAGCCGCGCTGGCGTCTGGCACGGATACTGGCAGAACGCCGCTACGACGCGGTTTACGTCCTGCCCAACTCACTGAAATCGGCACTGGTGCCATGGATGGCCAGTATTCCCAAACGCGTCGGCTTCACCGGCGAATCGCGCTACGGTTTGATCAATGTCCGCCACCGACTGGACAAACAGGCCTTGCCGTTAATGGTCGAGCGCTTTGCCCAACTGGCTGAAGCGCCGGGGCACCCGCTCAAAAATTCGGTTTTCCGGCCAAAAATCCGGTCGACCGCAGCAGACCAGCAAAAAACCCTGGCCGAGTTGAATCTTGACCGTCCGGCCCGCATCGTCGCCTTCTGCCCGGGTGCCGAGTTTGGCCCGGCCAAACGCTGGCCCGCCGCCCACTTTGCCGCGCTGGCCAAACGCCTCGCCGAACAGGGATACGCCATCTGGCTGTTCGGCTCGCCCAAAGACCACGCCGTTGCCGAAGAAATCTCGCAACTCGCCCCCTCACTCTGCCGCAATCTGTGCGGCGCCACCTCGCTGGCCCAGGCCGTCGATCTGCTGGCCATGGCCGACCTGGTCGTCTGCAATGACTCCGGCCTGATGCATGTGGCCGCCGCGCTCGACCGGCCAATCGTCGCGCTGTACGGCTCGTCGTCACCCGGGTTCACACCGCCGCTCTCCGACCAGGCCGACATCCTCAGCCTCAATCTCGACTGCAGCCCCTGCTTCAAGCGTGAATGTCCACTCGGCCATCTCGATTGCCTGAACAAGCTGATGCCTGAACAAGTCTTTGCCGCCTGCCAGAAGAGGATCGCCCGATGAGCGGCCCAGCCACGTTTGCCTCGCCGGAAGATGCCGAACAGGCCTTCTACGATGCCATTGCCGAACACGATGCCGACCGTCTGATGCTGGTCTGGGCCGAAGACGAGGAAACCGTCTGCGTTCACCCCACCGGCGTTCGGCTCATCGGCCTGCTCACCATCCGCGAAAGCTGGCGCAGCATATTCTCCAATGCCCGGCTGCGCGTTCAACCCGAACCGGTCGCTCACTGGCACAGCAGCGTGATCGCCATCCACCATCTGACGGAAGTGCTTTTCGTCGGTGACGATCCCAGCCCGCACGGCCCACTCTACGTCACCCATGTCTATGTCCGGGGTTCCCATGGCTGGCGACTGGTCAGTCGGCACGCCTCGGCCGCGGACGACAGCCACCAGGCCATGGCCGAGGCTGTGCCGCATACGTTGCACTGAAGCCGGCTTGAAACCCTATCGCGCGCCCGGCTGGCTGCCCGGCGGCCAGGCGCAAACCCTGTGGCCGCTGCTCATCAAGCCTCACCCCATTCCGCTGCGTCGCGAGCGCTGGGAGACGCCGGATGCCGATTTCGTCGATGTCGATTTCCTCGACGGCCCGACAGACGCGCCTCTGCTCGTCCTCTTTCACGGGCTTGAAGGCAGCGCCCGCAGCCACTATGCCATCTCGACGGCACTCGCTTGCAAGAACGCCGGCTGGCGCCTGGCGCTACCTCATTTTCGCGGCTGCTCGGGCGAACTCAATCGCCAACCGCGCGCCTATCACTCCGGCGATTCTCAAGAAATTGATTGGATACTTCGGCGCCTGCATGCCGCCAACGGTCACCGGAAGCTACATGCAGCCGGCGTTTCGCTGGGCGGAAACGCCCTGCTCAAATGGACAGGGGAACAGGCCAGTTCGGCCGCCGAACTCGTCACCGGCATTGCCGCCCTGTGCGCCCCGCTCGACCTTGCTGCCTGTGGTCATCACCTGGCACAGGGCTTCAACCGGATCTACACGCAGCACTTCCTGAATTCCCTCAAGGCGGTATCAGCAAAGCGTTTGCGTCAGTTTCCCGGTCTTTTCGACGAATCACGCATGCGTCGGGCGATCAATCTCTACCAGTTTGACGATGCGGTGACCGCCCCGCTGCATGGATTCGATGGCGCCGACGATTATTGGCGACGCGCCTCAGCCATGCCCTGGCTGAAATCGATCGCCGTGCCAACCCTCACGGTCAACCCGAAAAATGATCCATTTTTCCCATCCCGCCATCTCCCGACCCGTGCCGACGTCAGCATCAGCGTGCGTCTCGAACACCCGGAGAACGGCGGCCATGTGGGTTTTGTCACAGGTGACTTTCCGGGAAATCTGGACTGGCTACCCCAAAGACTCTTACACTTCTTTCTTTACGAAACGTCATAAATGCGAGCAATTTGAGCCGAAACGGTCTGGCACACAGATATTGCAACAATATCCAGGCATCATTTCGCCTCTCCCCACAGCAACCCTAACGACTGGATAAGCATGCGCCAACTTCCCGCAGAAATCTTTAAGGCCTACGACATTCGTGGCATCGTCGATAAATCGCTGACCGCCGACGTGGTCCGCCAGATCGGTCACGCACTGGGCTCACTGGCCCTCGAGCAAGGCCAGAAGGCCATCGCCGTCGGTCGCGACGGTCGCCTGTCCGGTCCAGAACTGTCCGGCGCCTTGATGGACGGTATTTGTGCCGCTGGTTGCGATGCCATCGACGTCGGTTGCGTTCCGACCCCGGTCACCTACTTCGCCGCTTACGAACTTGGCTGCCACTCCTGCGTTTCGGTCACCGGCAGCCATAATCCGCCGGACTACAACGGCCTGAAAATGGTCATCGGCGGCAACACGCTGGCGCTCGAGGCCATCCAGGACCTGAAAAAACGGATTGAAGCCGGCAACCTGAAGCACGGCCAGGGCAAGCGCACTTCGGCCGACGTCCTGGACGCCTACGTCGATAAAATCGTCGGTGACGTCAAGCTGGCCCGCCCGATGAAGATCGTCATGGATTGCGGCAACGGCGTCGCCGGTGCCATTGCGCCGGCGCTCTTCAAGCGTCTGGGCTGCGACATCGTGCCGCTGTTCTGCGAAGTTGATGGCAATTTCCCGAACCATCACCCGGACCCGTCCAAGCCGGAAAACCTGGCCGACGTGATCAAGGCCCTCCGGGAAACCGACGCTGAAATCGGCATCGCCTTCGACGGCGACGGCGACCGCCTCGGCGTCGTCACCAAGGACGGCGAAATCATCTTCCCGGACCGCCAGTTGATGTTGTTCGCGGCCGATGTCCTCTCCCGGGTTCCCGGCGGCACCGTGATCTACGACGTCAAATGTACCCGCCTGCTCGCCCCGTGGATCAAGGAACACGGTGGCGTGCCGCTGATGTGGAACACCGGCCACGCACTGGTCAAGGCCAAACTCAAGGAAACCGGCGCCCCGCTGGCCGGCGAGATGTCGGGCCACACCTTCTTCAAGGAGCGCTGGTTTGGTTTTGACGATGGCCTTTATACCGGCGCCCGTCTGCTCGAAATTCTCTCCCGCTCAGCCGACGCCAACGCCCCGCTCAAAGCACTGCCTAACTCCCCATCGACCCCGGAACTCAACATCAAGATGGCTGAGGGCGAACCTTTCACGCTGATCGACCGGTTGAAAGCTGACGGAAAATTTAACGGCGCGGACGAAATCATCACGATTGACGGCGTCCGCGTAGAATACGCAGATGGTTTCGGTCTGGCCCGCCCGTCGAATACGACACCCGTGGTGGTCCTGCGTTTTGAAGCCGATAACGCCACTGCGCTGGAACGCATCCAGGCTGATTTCCGCCAGGCACTCCAGTCGGTTTGGCCTGGTATCATTTTGCCGTTTTAAGGGGATTTCGTGAGCGACACAGCCGCTGACCAGCTCTTTCTGGGACGCCAGCCCATCCTTGACCGCGACCAGCGGCTTTACGCTTACGAACTTTTATTCCGCAGCGGCAGCCGCAATGCGGCTGATGTCACCTGCGGCGTGCATGCCACTGCCACCGTCATTGCCAATGCCTTTTCCGAACTGGGCGTCGAAGCAGCCCTGGGCAGCCATCGCGGTTTCATCAATGTCGACGAAAACTTCCTGTTCAGCGACATGCTGGAACTGCTGCCACGTCATGCGGTCGTTCTCGAAATTCTCGAAACTGTCCCACCGACACCGGCCGTCATCGAGCGCTGCATCGCACTGAGGGCAGCCGGTTTCACGCTGGCGCTGGATGACGTCATCCAGCTGGAACCGGAATTTGCCGAACTGCTGGCACTGGTCGAGATCGTCAAGGTCGACATCCAGCCGCTATCGCGTATCCAGTTGATGCAACTGGTCATGAAACTGAAGCCCATGGGCAAGCAGTTGCTGGCCGAAAAAGTCGATTCTCGCGAGCAGATGGAACAATGCCTGAAGCTCGGGTTCACGCTGTTTCAAGGCTACTATTTCGCCAAGCCAACGATCATTTCCGGCAAGAAGCTCGACCATTCGCAACTGTCGTTGATGAAGCTGATGGGCCTGCTCCTCGCCGATGCCTCCACCACCGAAATCGAAGCGGCGCTCAAACCCGAGCCAGGGCTGACCGTCAACCTGCTGCGCATGACCAATTCGGTAGGAGCTGGCTGTACCGAGAGAATCACCTCACTGGGCCATGCCATTACCGTGCTCGGTCGCCGCCAACTACAACGCTGGCTGCAATTGCTGGTCTTTGCCTCCGGCAACCAGAATGGCAGCTGCAATCCGTTGTTGCTACTGGCTGCAACACGCGGTCGCCTGATGGAACTGCTGGCAGCCGAGTTACGGCCAGGCGAGGGCGCCTTCGCCGATCAGGCTTTTATGGTGGGTATCATGTCACTGATGCCGGCACTGGTTGGCCTTTCAGTTACCGAAATCGTCGCACCCCTTGGTTTGACCGCCGATGTCCGCGACGCCTTGTGCGATGGCACGGGCCCTCTCGGCGCCCTGCTCCGCCTGGCAGAAAATAGTGAAAATGGTGATATTTCCGCGTTGACCGCAGCACTCGCCGAGTTGCCGGGCTTGAGTGCCAAAGCGCTCAACCGCACCCAGACACAGGCACTGCAATGGGCCAACAGCATTGCGCAGGAGCAACCCGCCTAAGCGCGCTCCCGTTACAAAAACGCGACAGCACCCGCACAAACCAGCACAGGGACTCGTCTACAATCATCTCGTTTTCAATGACGTGAGCAGACCATGAACCTTGGGCAGAACCCGCAATTTCGACAAGGCACACCGCCTGGGCCAGTGGCCAAGCTGGCCGCCTTCGTCCTGAGCGTGGCCTTCATGGTACTGGCCTTCATGTTTTCACTGGTTGCGTTGGCGATTGTGGCGGTCGCCGGCGTGATGCTGGGCGGCTGGCTGTGGTGGAAAACCCGCGCGCTGCGCAAGCAGATGCAGGAAATGCGCGACGCCCAAACGATGGGACGTCCACAGCAGCCGGCGCGAAGCGATCAGGTGATTGAAGGCGAATTCATCCGCGAAGCCGGGCCGGACCAGCGCCTGCCCTGATCAGCGCAACTTGGGGTTCAACGTACCTCGGTTGTAATCCTTGTCACCTGGCATCACCGTCCGGCCTATGCCAAAAATACCCCCTTGGGCCTCTGCCGGGCGCACCTTGTTTTCCGGGTACTCGGCGGCCACTTTCTGAGCCGCTGCGGCCTTGGCTTGATCCACGAATTCCCAGCGACCGTTTGGAAAAAGACGCACTTTTTGCCCGTCGACCGTCGTGGCCTCCAGCGGCGTACGGTCCAGTTCAGCAGCGAGGCACTGCCCCGCCGCCAGGATTATCATGAGTGCAAAAACGGTTTTCATAGCCGGCCCTCAACCCAAGTCGGCACCGACGCCAATGCAGCCGTCAGGTTTTCCGGCTGTGTACCGCCGGCCTGCGCCATGTCCGGACGCCCGCCCCCCTTGCCGCCAACCTGCTGGGCGACCATGTTAACCAGCTCGCCTGCCTTGACCTTGCCGGTCAGGTCAGCCGTCACGCCGGCAATCAGCGTCACCTTGCCATCCACCACTGAGGCCAGCACGATGGCCGCTGATTTCAGCTTGTCGCGCAGCTTGTCCATGGTTTCGCGCAGCGCGTTGACGTCAGCGCCTTCGAGCGTTGCCGCGAGAACCTTGGCCCCCTTGACGTCGACGGCGTTCGACAACATGTCGTCGCCTTGCGCCGAAGCCAGCTTGCCCTTGAGGGCGGCCAGTTCGCGTTCGAGCTTCTTGACCTGATCGAGCACGGCCAGCACGCGGCCATGCACATCCTTCGGCAATACCTTGAGGGTGCCGGCGACACCGCCGAGGGCGGTTTCCATGTCCTGCATGTAGGCCAGCGCGTTGTCGCCGGTAACCGCTTCGACACGGCGCACGCCGGCAGCAACGCCACCTTCGGCCGTGATGCTGAACAGGCCGATGTCGCCGGTACGCGAGACGTGGGTGCCACCGCACAGTTCGCGCGACGAGCCGATGTCGAGGACGCGTACGTCGTCGCCGTACTTTTCACCGAAGAGCATCATGGCGCCGAGCTTCTGGGCTTCGGCGATGGGCAGGACGCGTGTTTCGGTAGCGACGTTGGCGAGAATCTCGGCATTGACGATGTTCTCGACGCGACGGATTTCCTCGTCGGTCATCGGCTGGTTATGCACGAAGTCGAAACGGGTCTTGTCCGGATCGACCTGCGAGCCCTTTTGCTGAACGTGATCGCCGAGCACTTCGCGCAGCGCCTTGTGCAGCAGGTGGGTCGCCGAGTGGTTGCGCATGATGCGCTGACGGGCCAGCACGTCGACCTTTGCGCTGACGCCATTGCCGACCGAAATAGTGCCGGTCTTGACGACGCCATGATGGCCGAAGACGGTGGCCTGAATCTTCTGCGTATCCTCGACGGCGAAGATGCCATGCACCGACTGCAGCGCGCCGCAGTCGCCGACCTGGCCGCCGGATTCGGCGTAGAACGGCGTGTCATCGAGGACGACGACGCCCATTTCACCTTCATTGAGCTGGTTGACCGCAGCACCATCCTTGTACAGGGCCAGCACGTTGGCCTTGTACTCCAGCGCGGAATAACCGTGGAAAGTCGTGGCCGGGCCGTCGTAGTCGAGGTTGGTCGCCATCTTGAACTTGCCGGCGGCGCGCGCCTGGTCCTTCTGGCGGGCCATGGCGGCGTCGAAGGCAGCAGCATCGACGGTGATCTTGTGTTCGCGGCAGATGTCCTGCGTCAGGTCGAGCGGGAAACCGTAGGTGTCGTGCAGCTTGAAGGCGGTATCGCCGTTGAAGACGCCACCTTCGCCGAGGGCCTTGAGTTCGCCTTCGAGAATGGCCATGCCGTGCTCGATGGTCTCGAAGAAGCGGTCTTCTTCCTGTTTCAGTGTGGCAACGATCTTGGCCTGGTTCTGGCCGAGCTCCGGATAGGCCATGCCCATTTCGGCGACCAGATCCGGCACCATCTTGTGGAAGAAGGCGGCGCGGGCGCCCAGCTTGTAGCCGTGGCGGATGGCGCGGCGGATGATCCGGCGCAGGACGTAGCCGCGGCCTTCGTTGCCCGGAATGACGCCATCGGCGAGCAGGAAGGAGCAGGCGCGGATGTGGTCGGCCAGCACTTTCAGCGACGGGGAATCCATGTCAGCATCGCTGGTTTCTCGGGCTGCTGCCTTGAGCAAGGCCTGGAATAGATCGATTTCATAGTTAGCGTGCACGCCCTGCAGCACGGCGGAGACTCGCTCCAGGCCCATGCCGGTGTCGACCGAGGGCTTGGGCAGCGGATGCATGACGCCGGCTTCGTCGCGGTTGAACTGCATGAAGACGTTGTTCCAGATTTCGATGAAACGGTCGCCGTCTTCTTCCGGCGATCCCGGGGGGCCGCCCCAGTGCTTTTCGCCGTGGTCGTAGAATATCTCGGTGCACGGACCACAGGGCCCGGTGTCACCCATCATCCAGAAATTGTCGGACGCGTAGCGGGCGCCCTTGTTGTCGCCAATGCGGATGACGCGCTCGACCGGCACACCGATTTCCTTGGTCCAGATGTCGTAGGCTTCGTCGTCCTCGGCGTAAACGGTGACGGTCAGCTTGTCCTTGGGTAGCTTGTAGACTTCAGTGAGCAGTTCCCAGGCGTACTTGATGGCATCGCGCTTGAAGTAGTCGCCGAAGCTGAAGTTGCCGAGCATTTCGAAGAAGGTGTGGTGACGTGCGGTGTAACCGACGTTCTCGAGGTCGTTGTGCTTGCCGCCGGCGCGTACGCATTTCTGCGAGGTCGTCGCCCGCGTGTAGGGACGCTTGTCGAAACCGAGGAAGACGTCCTTGAACTGGTTCATCCCTGCATTGGTAAACAGCAGCGTCGGGTCCTCGTGCGGCACCAGCGAACTGGACGACACAATCTGATGGCCTTTGGAGGCAAAGAAGTCGAGGAACTGCTGGCGGATTTCGGCGCTTTTCATAAGCTGTCGGCCCTACATGGCGTTGAATTCGGAATCCGTGATTTTAAATGAAAGCGTGAAGCTTCGGCGAGACAAGGCCCAAAACGAAAAACCCGCCTGTCGGCGGGAATTTCGCTTTCCACTGTGCTCAGTCATCAATAGCGGCGGCGCGGACGATCCACCCGTCCATCGTGATTGAAGTCATGTTGACGATCATGCTTCTGCGCATAAATATGCCGGCTTTGTACGTTCTGAGCGTGATTCAGGCGAGCACGCTCGCGGCGGGTGACCACGCCATCGGCCTTGGCTCGGTTTTCCATGTTATCGACATGTTGCTGACCACGCTCGAGGCGATTCGCCTCGCGTTGCGTCAGGCTCCCTGAAGCAACGCCCTGATCGATGCGGCGCTCCTGGTTGGCCTGGCGCTGATCGACACGCGGCGTGTTGGCCTGGGCAAATGCCAGTGCCGGCAGAACGAGGGAAAGTACAGCAAGCGTCTTGATGATTTTCATGATTTCCTCCTGATGAATAGGGCGAACTCCCTGGAAACCATTAGAAGACAAACCAGCCTAAAAATCAGCCGCCTAAATGCAAGCCTTTGTAAGCACTTGTTTCGGCGACAAAGAGATCAAGTCGATCGGTAAATATGGCACTGACGCCACGATCAAATATTGATTTTGCCGCTTTTTTCCCGTTGACCGTGTAACACAGGACGGGAATGTCATTAGCCTGCGCTTCGAGCAGTACGTCGTCGCTCAACTGATCGGCAGCGCAGTGCAATGACACCGCCCTCATACGTTCTAATGTTTCCCGCCAATCGACCGGCGCATGCTCATACAAAATGCCGCGGGGAATGTTTGGCGCCAGATCACGAGCAATTTCCAGAGCCTCGAGCGAAAACGACGAGATCAGCGGAACAACTTTTGCGCCCTGCCAAAGGATTTCAGTCATTTGGGCAACCGTCTCTGCAGTCTGTCGTTCGAAGCCGCTCGCCGGCTTGATTTCAATGTTCGCCAACAGGCCATATTCCCGACAAAGGGCTGCCGCCTCGGAAAAACGGGGAATGCGCTCGCCATTTCCCGCATCCAATAAAAACAGCGCGTCGTCAGACGTATCACAAACACGCCCTGCCCCGCTGGTCGTGCGCTCCAGTGTCTCGTCATGAATGAGCACGGGCGTACCNTCTGCCGACAACATGACGTCAAATTCGACNGCCTTGAATCCCATTCGTGCAGCAAGCCGGATGCCGGCCAGCGTGTTTTCCGGCGCCAGCGTCCCGCCGCCNCGATGAGCAAACCAGCGCGGCAGCGNGCGCTTCATTTAGAAGGGCTGCGATTTCTTCAGGGCGGGCTTGGCCCCAAGCAGGGCATTGCCGCGGTTAACTGACGTATCCAATGCTGCCTTGGCCGGCGTTTTGTCTGCCCAGACAGCTTCCAGCTCTTCATTCGCAATGATGCGCACCGGGTCGATGTTGGCGACACGTACTGCCGGCTTGCCGCCATTGCCCTTCAGTGAGGCGTAGGCGATCTCCAGTGTCTTGTCGTCATCCTTGAGCACCTTGCTGTGCGTAGCAGCACGAGCAGCGGCCGTCAGCGGCAAACCGCCGTATGCGCGAACCATTTCAACCTGCATTTCCGGCGACAGCAGGAAAGAAACAAATTTCGCGGCCTGCTTGTATTGTGCCGGCGAGCGACCAGCGCCTACCCACAACGAAGCCCCGTCAGCCAGCGAGGACTGACGTCCACCATAGACATCATCATGATACGGTAGCGGGGCAACGCCCAACTCAACGCCCTTCGCATCACGGAAATTGGTGAACTCCCGAGAGTCGGTGCTGATCATTGCGCACTCACCGTCGTGGAACTTGGCACTGGCCTCGTCACGACGCCCGAATAGCTTGAAGTAATTGGCCTTGGTCCAGGTCGCCATCATGGCCAGATGCTTGACTTGTGGCAGTCCATTGAAAGTCAGCTGCCCTTTTTCTGACATTGCCGGGACTCCGGAAACAGCACTCACGTTATCAATATGCACCCAGACCGGCCACGACGAGGTGTAAGGGCATGCATAGCCGGCATCCTGGAGTTTGTCGAGCATGCCCTGCATTTCAAACCAGGTCTTTGGCGGCTGCTCCGGATCCAGTTTGGCCTTGCGGAACGCATTCTTGTTATAAAACAGCACTGGCGTCGAATAAACCACGGGTAATGCAACCAGACGTCCTTTCGCATCGACCACGCCAGCCTTCAAATCGCCTGACAACTCGCCGAAATTCAGCGGCTCACCGGCCTTGGCCATTACGCTGTAGAGGGGAACAAACTGCTTTGACTGACTGAGGACATCGCTCATGTCATAGCGACGCACCAGATTCAGGACTGCCGGCTTGCTTCCCTTCTCCAGACGCACCAGCTTCAGGGTGCTGCCTGATTCCTTGTTGAAGCGGTCTACCACCGCTTGCAGACGATCCTCGCCAACCGGGCCCAGATTGTGTGCCAGCTCAAACTCGGCAGAAACCGCCGGGGCAACTGCCGTGGCGGCGACATGCTTTGCAGCACGCTTGGCCGGTTTGGCCTGAACAACGGAACAAGCCAGTACCAATGTAATGGCGAGCGACAGTGGACGGATGCAATGCGACATGAGTACTCCACAAAATCTTAAAGGGCACAATTATAACTGGCGGGTGAATCGATGCATCACACACATCTTTCGCAAATATGCGAAAATCCCGCCATGATCAAGCGGACTTTACTTACCCTCATTTTCCTGAATCTGGTCGCCTGCGATCAGATCAGCCAGAAACTGGGCATGGAAGACCCGGCAAAAAAAGAAGCGCGCATGGAACCGGAAGCCAAGGCCGTCGGTAGCGCCTGCCGGCAATCCGGGCGGGCCATCGAGGACTGTTACTCGATCTACAGCTGGCTGCCCAAAGCAGGCATCTACGCCGGCTGGCGCGAAATGGATGAATACATGCGCGAGAACAAGCTGGAGACCATCGTGCCTTTGTTACCGCCACCCGAACCGCCCGGCAACCGGAAAAAGAGAAAGCCCGCCGCGCAGGACACCGCTCCTGACACTGACACCAAGGCAGAAAGCGGAACGAAAGCCGACGCCGAAAAAAAAGCTGACTCGCACTAATTCCGCCGTCCAATCAAACTGACCACGTCCAGAGGGCAATTTAATGAGGCTTCCAGCGTTTCTGGGCGGAATCCGCGGCAAGCTGATCGCAATTTTTGTTCTGATCAAGGTTGTCCCGCTACTATTACTTGCCTGGTTTGCCTGGTACGCGACCAGCCAACTCGGGCAGGATGTCTCGAAAAAAGCAGGCAGCATGGCCGATGCAATGCTGTCAACCATCAAATCGGTTGGCAAAACGGTCACCGACGACTCCATCCGCGCCCTGGACCAGCGTTCCCGCGAAGCCATCGAGTCCTTGACAACCGACGCCGCCAAGGAAATTGCCACCTTCCTTTACGAGCGTGACGCTGATATTCGTCAGGCGGCGGCCCTCGATCCATCCGCCACCAGTTTCCGACGCTTCTTGAACGAGCGCAGCCGAACCATCTATCAGCATGGACCGTGGAAGCTGGCCGAGGATGGCAAATCCTGGGAGCCTGAACAGGTCGCTTCCCGCACAGCTACAGTGACACGACCAGTCCTGCCAGACAACGCAAAGGACTTCCACGCCCGCCCACCCGAGTATTTCGGTGACAGCGAGATGCGCCCGCTCTTTGTCGAGATGACTTACATTGACCTCAACGGGCAGGAAAAAATAAAGGTTACGACTGGCCAATTAACGGAAAAAGGCCTCAAAAATGTGGTCGACCGTCGCAACACCTTNATCAAGGCGGAAACCTATTTTCCCGAGCTCAAAAAACTCAAGGCTGGCGAAATCTACGTTTCCGACGTCATCGGTGCCTACGTNCCAACGCAGATNATCGGCCCCTACCTNCCGGCTACGCTGGAAAAGGCCGGCAAGCCCTTCAAACCNGAAGACTCNGCCTACGCGGGCACTGAAAATCCGGTTGGCAAGCGCTTTCGTGGCATCGTGCGCTGGGCCATGCCGGTCGTCAGAAACGGCCAGATCAATGGCTATGTCACCCTGGCCCTCGATCACGACCACATCCGTCAGTTCTCGGACCGCCTGATGCCGACCGAAGAACGCTACACACCCATTGCCGACGCCATCAAGGGAAACTATGCCTTCCTTTGGGACCACAAGAGCCGCTCCATTTCTCATCCACGTGACTATTTCATTGTCGGATACGACCCAAAAACCGGTCTGCCGGCAACCCCCTGGATGGATGACGAGCTCTACACCGAATGGCAAAAAAGTGGACAACCATCGTACGAATTCCTTGCCGGCATCCCCGCATTTCGTGACCAGAACCTGAAACGAAAGCCCGCCCGCGCGCTTGTGCAGGCTGGCACCGTTGGCCTCGACTGTCGATACCTCAATTTTTCACCGCAGTGCGATGGCTGGAACGCAGTCACCGAACATGGGGGCTCAGGTTCGTTCGTCATTTATTTCTCGGGGCTGTGGAAATTAACCACCGCCGCCGCCATTCCCTACTACACCGGCCAGTACGGAAAAACCCCGCAAGGCTTCGGCTTCGTCACAATCGGCGCCAATGTCGATGAATTCCACAAGGCAGCTACAGAAACGGCCAGCCAAATCAATACACTGCTGGCGCAAAAGGACGCCAGTTTCAAGACCCAGCGTGGCGAAATGCTTGACCAGATCCAGCAAAGCCTGACCTCGACTGCCTTCGGCCTTTGGGCATCGACCTTGCTGATGGTGGCCATCGTCATCGGCATTGCCATCTGGATGGCCAGCCTTCTTACCCACCGCATTACCGCCATGATCTCTGGAATCCACGCCTTCCAGCAAGGTGACCGCACCCGCCGCCTGGATACCCGCTCAACCGACGAAATCGGCGAACTTTCCCGCTCCTTCAACCACATGGCCGACTCAGTCGAAGAGTCGTTCAAACGGCTTGAAGAAGCCAAGGAAAAGGCGGAGGCGGCAAGTCGCCAGAAATCAGCCTTCCTGGCCACTATGTCACATGAACTGCGCACGCCGCTCAATGGCATTCTCGGTTTTGCCGAGCTACTCCGGTACGAGCTGGAGAATCCGGAACATCGGAGTTACATCGACATCATTGAGCAAAGCGGCAGCCACCTGCTCAATCTGGTGAATGAAATTCTGGATCTGGCCAAGATCGAATCAGGCGAAATGCGCTTTAACCAGGTCGCAACGCCACTGGCCAGTCTGATTACCGATTGCGCTGCCAGCCATCAAGTATCGGCACAAGCCAAAGGCCTGACATTTGAACTGAATTTGGCACCAGACCTGCCGTTAGCGGTATCGACTGACCCTACGCGGTTATGTCAGATACTGAACCATCTGCTGAGCAACGCCGTCAAATTTACCGCTACCGGGCAGATCAGCCTGATCGTTACGCAGAGTGAGCACGAAATCACGTTTGCGGTTCGCGATACAGGCCCCGGCATCCCGCCCGAAAACCACGAAATCATCTTTGAGAAATTTCACCAGTTGGCCAATTTTCTGACGCGTGAACAGGGTGGCGCCGGCCTTGGGCTGGCACTCGTCAAACAATTGGCAGAACACATGGGGGGACGCGTCACGCTCGATTCTGAAGTCGGCGTCGGCTCGACTTTCGCCGTACACCTCCCGCTCAACCAGCCCCTATAGCCTGATCGCGATATCGTTGTCCGTCTCCAAAGCACACACTTGCTCGCCCAATTTCTAGCTGACGATTTTTACGCAGGCAACAAGCATCCGGCTGTTGCACAGCAGGGTGGCGTATAATCATGCCCCATGTCTGAAATCAATACCTTAGCCGGCGATAACGCCGTAGTCATCGCTGCCGACGCAGTGCCTGAAATCACCTTTGCCGACCTCGGTCTGGCCCCGGAGCTCCTGCGTGCCGTCCTCGACGAAGGCTATACCAAGCCAACGCCGATTCAAGCGCAAGCCATTCCGCTCGTCATCAGCGGCAAGGACATCATGGGCGGCGCCCAGACTGGCACTGGCAAAACTGCTGCCTTCACGCTCCCCATCCTGCAGCGCATCCTGCCCTTCGCCAGCAGCAGCCCTTCACCGGCAAAACACCCCGTACGCGCCCTGATTCTCGCCCCGACCCGCGAACTGGCCATGCAGGTCTTCGAATCAGTCAAGACCTATAGCAAGCACACNCCAATCCGTGCCATGTGCGCCTTCGGCGGNGTCGATATCAAACCGCAGATCGCCGAGCTGAAGCGAGGTGTCGAAATCCTCGTCGCAACACCGGGCAGACTGCTCGATCACGTTGAAAACAAGAGCGTCAGTTTCAATTCCGTGCAGGCGCTGGTCCTCGACGAAGCCGACCGGATGCTCGACATGGGCTTCGTGCCCGATGTCACGCGCATTCTGAACATGCTGCCCGCCCAGCGCCAGAGTCTGCTCTTCTCGGCCACCTTCTCTGAAGAAATCAAGAAGCTCGCCGATACGATGCTCAAGTCGCCGGTCCTGATTGAAGTTGCCCGCCGTAATCAGGTGTCCGACACCATCACGCACCGCGTCCATCCGGTATCCGAATACGGCAAACGTGGCCTGCTGACCAAGTTGTTGCGCTCGGGCGACATTCGCCAGGCCATCGTCTTCATGCGCACCAAGCAGGGCTGCTCGCGCCTCACCCGCGAATTGCAGCGCGCCGGCATCAAGGCGGATGCCATTCACGGCGACAAGAGCCANCTGGACCGCATCAAAGCNCTGGAGGCGTTCAAGGGCGGTGAAACGCATGCGCTCATCGCCACCGACGTTGCTGCCCGCGGACTGGATGTCGATGACCTGCCCTACGTCATCAATTATGAACTACCGCACACGCCTGAAGATTACGTACACCGCATTGGCCGCACGGGTCGCGCCGGGAAAATGGGCAACGCCATTTCCCTGGTCAGTGCACGTGAGGTTTGTTATCTGGTCGACATCGAAAAACTGATCAAGCGCCCCATCGAGCAAATCGAAGTCGCAGGATTCGAGCCCGAGCCGGAATACGAATACCCCCCGGGCAACAAGAAAAAGCGCAGCGCACCAGTGGTTGCCCCGGTCGCCCAACGCCCCGAACGCGGTGAGCGCCCCGAACGCAACAATGAGCGCTCAACCCGTCCGGAACGTAGCGAACG
>JGI24770J26754_10000068_pt1 | contig 61259 bp, 59 predicted proteins | sample LakOneMetagenome_FD_26754 | JGI IMG/M metagenome (IMG submission 26754) | reverse complement strand
TCATCAATAGTTACGTAGGGAATAATTAGTTGCCTATTGCGTTCTATTTTTCGAATTTTACCTCCAGATTTAACTTCATATGAGCTAGACGGCATATCATATTCTGCAAATGAAATTCCATCAACAATTCCAATCCCCTCTTTATTAACTGTTGATAGAAATTTGTCAAATAACTTTTTATTGTTTTTAAAATTTAAATATAAATCGTTTAAGAACTTTTCATGGTATATATTAAATCTGCCAGTACGTGATGGTTTGTTTTCATCGAGTTCAAATGAAATAGGACATTTTGTAGGATCAGAAAACTGACTAGCACTATAATAGCTAATTCTTTTTATAAAATTTCGAATTAGTTTTAATATCTCCGCTTCTTTATTTGTTGGAATTTGAACATTGAAATAATGACGTAAGGCACTGCTATTAAAATTGATTTGCTCTAAATATTGAAATAATTCAGCGGGAAAATTCAACCATTTCTTATTTCCGGTAAACTCTGATAAATTAAACTTTAAGATAGCATCAATAATGTCGTCGTTGTTTCTGTCGTCAGTCTCGTATCTAATATCACACTTAAACTTAACCTGTTTATTTTCATAATGGAAAATTGACGAAATCGAAGTTTTTGACCCAGAGGTGCTTTTTGGGTTATGAGCCATTAGTCTACTGTGTCCTCCTTTAATCTTTTTCAACAATTGAATTCCACTGAGAAGATTGGTCTTACCCACTCCATTGATACCGATCAGACAAGTTAAATCATTTTCAATGTCCAAGGATGATTTTAGACATGAGCGATAATTGGTAATATCGAATTTTCTAAGACGTATCATAATGTTTGTTTGAAATTGCCACCAACATATAAATACACGCAGATCGTTTTATCCCTGCGCTTATAAATTGAATTCATAAATATATACATAATTCAATAAGGGAAATGCGAAACTCTCATATTTGTATAAGAAATGTTTAATGTATCGCCTCTGCTATGGCGTGTTACAAAAGCAAAGGCATGTAAATGGACTCATTTGCATTTTTCCAATTCTGGCCTTAAACCGATATTTTTTCCCACGACCCCCACCCATTTAGGTAGGTGCCCCCACCTTTTAGGGTATACTACCCTATATTTTAGCTTAATTCTCCCACATTTTAGCTTAACTGGCTTATGTTTTAACCAAACCTACCCACCGGGCATGCTGGCACAGCTAAGCTTTTACCTATACCCACCCACCCCAGTAGCTTAACCAGCTAAGGTTTATGACGGGCTGGCTTGCCTTTATGGGTAGGGCTGGCTACCTTACAGCTAAACTGGCTTGGGTAAAAGCTAAGCTGGTTCACGTAAAAGGCAGGATGGGTATTTATAGGCAGGCCCTGGCGGTAAATAAGCAGCCCCGTAAAAGCGGGGCTGCAACAACATAGGAGATTATACCAGAAATCACATCAGGCCTTGGGTGTATCGTCCTTGCCGCTGTTACCTCCCTGGCCGGCAAAGCGTTCTTTCAGGCTGTTGTAAATGGCATCGGCACCGGGCAGGCCTGCTTTGGCAGCTGCACCAAACAGGCGGTAGACTGTTAAGGCAGTTACATAGGCCTCGCTGCCGGCCAGCATCTGCATATCGGCCAGTTTTTCTGATAGTTGTGCCGCCCGCAGTGTAAACTCTTGCAGCTGGTTGTACAGTGTAATGTCCTTGCTTAGTTCGGCTACATCCAGGTAGGCTGGCATAAAGCTGCCATTGTTTTGCAGGGCGCTCTGGCTGTCCATTACAAAACTGCGGTTTGCTACGCTGATCTTCGGAAGGGTTACTCTTTCTTCAACTGTGAGTCCGGTGATGAAATCGAGCGTTTGTTCCAAGGTTTCAAACGCTTTACGGATGGATGCAATTTTTGCATCGTCCAGCACAATGCTGATACGGTTTGATTGAATTGACATAAAGGTGGATTTTTAATGAGTAAATCAATTTAATACAACAAATTTTAATAGAATATTTAAAATAGACAATACCTCAAAGTGGTAGTTTTTTTGAGTGTTGGGCATAAAAAAGCCAGGCTTTCAAACCTGGCTTTGTAACTCATGCTCACTATCTTAATTCCCGTTCCAAACGTTGTTTGTAAAATTCATATCGGGGTAAACCTTTTCGGCATCCAGCTCTACCCGCTTTAGTTTTTCGGTAGTGGGCAGGCGTACCTTCCAGGTTTTTGTATTGTTCCATACTTCTACCGGTAGTTTCAGGCTTCCTTTGGTGCCGCTTACGGTTTCGTAGCTGATGTTTACGGGCATGGCCAGCTGCTCCAGGTTGGCAATGGTAATATCGGCACCATTGCCGGGTATATTATTATTGTAGGTAACAGACACAATGGACTGGTCTAACTTATAATTCTCGATGAACCAGCCTTTCCAGAACCAGCTTAGGTTTTCGCCGGCCACATTATCCATAGTGCGGAAAAAATCCCAGGGCGTAGGATGCTTGAATGCCCAGCGCCTGATGTACTCCCTGAAGGCATAATCAAAACGATCGGGCCCCAGTATCTCATTCCGCAGCAGCTCTAAACCCAGGCCGGGCTTAAAGTACAGGGCGTTGCCAATATTGCGTTCCTTCATAGCATCGGGTGTGCTGAATATGGGTTCGCTACCCTCGCCAAAAATATACTGTGCCATTTTTTCCATATCCGGTGCATCGCCCTTGTATTCGCCCTTGTTAAAATCATCATCGGCCAGGCTGTTGATAAAGGTATTAAAGCCCTCATCCATCCAGCCGTATTTGCGTTCGTTACTACCTACAATCATAGGAAACCAGGTGTGGCCAAACTCGTGATCGGTTACACCAAACAGGTCTTCTTTTTCGGCACCCGATCCGCAGAAAACAATACCGGGGTACTCCATACCACCTACATTACTGGCCACGTTCACTGCACAGGGGTAAGGATACTCGTACCAGCGTTTGCTGTAATTTTCAATACTGCCCTTGGTATATTCGGTGGCACGGCTCCACCCTTTCTGGCCGGCACTTTCGGCCGGGTATGCACTCATGGCCAGGGAAGTTTTGCCGCTGGGTAAATTCATTTTTGCTGCATCCCATATAAAACTTTTGCTGCTGGCCCAGGCCACATCACGTGCATTGGTCATTTTAAAATGCCAGGTAAGGGTTGCTGTTTTGTTGGGGCGGCTTGCAGGGTCTTTTACTTCTGCTTCGCTGCGTATCATTACTGTTTTATCGCTGGTACGTGCCTGTGCAAGGCGGCTTTGCTGGGTGGGTGTTAGTACTTCTGCTTCGTTCACTAACTGTCCGCTGCAAACCACAATATGGCTGGCAGGTGCGGTAATGTTCACATCAAAATCGCCGTACTCTAAATAGAATTCGCTTGGGCCCAGGTAAGGCAGGGTGTTCCATCCTTCCACATCATCAAACACACACATGCGTGGGTACCACTGTGCCACGGCAAAAATATTTCCGTTCTTCGTTTTTAAAATGCCGCAACGATCAGCGCCGTACTCGGGCAAGGTAAAAGCATAATCGATCTTTATCTTAATTACATCGCCGCCGGGATTCAGGTTCTTAGGCAGGCGTATCTGCATGCGGGTATCGGTAATAATGTAATTGGCGGCTGTGTTTTCGTTCACCAGTTTTACCGAAGCTATTTTGTAGCCGCCATTAAAACCCGATTTGCTGTCGCCATAGCGGCTGCGGCCATCTACCGGCATACGTGCCTGTCCGCGACTGTCTTTGTTAAACAGGTTCTGGTCTAACTGCAGCCATAAAAATGGCAGTGCATGTGGACTGTTATTTTTATACGTGATGATGACAGAGCCTGTTATTTCATTGGTTGCATCATTCAATGTAGCATTGATCTGGTAATCGGCTTTGTTTTGCCAGTAACCAACATTGGGCTCGCCGGTGGCTGCCCGGCTGATGGTGCCGCCGGTTGCATAAAAGTTGGGGGCAAACAGGGCATGCGGATCGTATTTGGATTCGATGTTTTCGTTTTGTGCCTGCACAGCAACGGATGCCAGGCATAAGAGAATAAAGCTGCTTATTAATTTAGTCATTGTGTGTATTTAGCTTTCGAAGTTACAGTAAATAGAGAAGTTGTTGATACCCTGCATTGGGTAGCATTTCCTATTGCCATTCTTTTATCAGGTCTTTGGCTTTTTCCTTAATAGCAGGATCATCTTCGGTGTGGTTGGGTAAAGTAATGAGTAACTGCAGGTAAGCAATGGCTTTGGCCGTGTTGCCGTTGTCCTTATAGGCTTTGGCCATTTCGTAGTAGTTCAATAAAAATTCGGGCCTTAAAGCACGGGCTTTTTCAAAAGAAGCAATGGATTGTTTTAAAGTGGCTGGTGGCAGTCCGCCGTAAAAAAGCTTTACCAGTCCACGTTCCAGGCTGTTTAAATTACTGATCTCGTATTGCCAGCGGCCCAGCACATGCCAGGCTTTAAAATTGCCTGCATCGCCGGCAATGGCAGCATCTACATATTTCTTTACTTCTTTGGCGTTGTCAATTTTATCACGCCCGCTCTTGCTCATAGATGAGCGGCCCAGGGCAATGGCCATTACGCAATTGGCTTCGGAGTTTTTTGGGTCTATCTTCAGGGCTGTTTCGGCATATATTTTGGCAGCCTGGTAATATTCGCTGCGTAGTTTGGTATTGCCGGTTTCACGCTGGCCAATGCGGCTGCAGAGTTCGCTGCATTTATTAAGAGCGTAAATATTGGTGGCATTCAGTTTTAAAACTTCCTTGAACTTTTTAAATGCGGCTTTTTCGTCGGGAAGAGCTTCCAGGCGGTTGCCTTCTTTAATAAGGGCGGCCACATCCTGTCCATAAGACATAAGGCAGGCAGATAAACTAATAAGTACGGCGATGAAAAATTTCAATCAGTATGTTTTTTTATATTGAACGCTAACGGATCCCTGCATATTGGTTATTGGCGGATCTTTTTTGTGAACCGAAACCGAAATGCTTTTGATGCGGTTATCATGTTCGTATATTTTTTGCGTCAATTCCTGTGCCAGTGTTTCCAGTAAAGGGGTCGGTATCAACATTCGTTGTTTTATTATTTCGTATACAGCAGCGTAATTGATAGATTGCTGCAGTGAAGTAACGGGTTCCTCCTGTTCAAACTCAATGGAAACATGTACTTCAAAAGTATTTCCCAGTATCTTTTCTTCCTCGTACAAACCATGAAAGGCGTGGAAGATAAGGTTGTGGAGGTTGATGGTGAACATAAGAAATTAAGAAATTAAAGAGTTAAAGAATGAAGAAATTAAGGAATGAGGGAGTTAAGGAATGAAGGTGTGCAATAACATATGGTTTCTCCATTCTTTCATTTCTTCATTTTTCATTCCTTCATTATTTAGTGTAATCCTTTCTCACCCAGATACCTTTCCGCATCCAGCGCTGCCATGCAACCACTGCCGGCTGCAGTTACGGCCTGCCTGTATATCTTATCCTGCACATCGCCGGAGGCAAAAACACCTTCAATGTTTGTTTTGGATGTGCCCGGTATGGTTTTAATGTAGCCGGCTTCATCCATATCTATCCATCCTTTAAAAATATCCGAATTAGGCTGGTGGCCAATGGCAACAAAAAATGCACTTACGGGTATTTCCTGAGTTGCTCCTGTCTGGTTATTTTTGATGCGTACGCCTTCCACTTTTTTATCGCCCAGTACTTCATCTGTTTCGCTGTTCCAGTACACTTTAATATTGGCTGTGTTGATCACTCTTTCCTGCATTACTTTGCTGGCCCGCATTTCGTGCCTGCGCACGATCATGTGTACCTGGCTGCATATTTTTGATAAGTACAGCGCTTCTTCTGCTGCTGTATCTCCTGCCCCAACAATGGCCACTTCTTTTCCTTTAAAGAAAAATCCATCGCATACCGCACAGGCGCTCACCCCGTAACCATTCAGGCGTTGTTCACTTTCAATGCCCAGCCATTTGGCCGAGGCACCGGTTGATATGATCACAGAATCGGCTTCTATCCATTTCTCTTCATCGATTTCTACCTTCAAAGGTCTTGCAGTAAAATCAACCTTGGTAGCAAGCCCGTAACGGATATCGGCACCCATGCGTTTTGCCTGGTTCTCAAAATGAACCATCATATCCGGGCCCTGAATGCCTTCGGGATAACCGGGATAGTTTTCGACTTCGGTGGTAATGGTTAACTGTCCGCCTGGCTGTATACCCTGGTATAACACCGGGTTCAATCCTGCTCTTGATGCATAAATAGCTGCAGTATACCCTGCGGGCCCCGATCCTATAATTAAACAATGTACTTTTTCTGCTGACATAAACGGTTTTATAAGTTAGTTGCTGCGAATTTAATGGAATATCAGTTTCAAAGCTGATTATCTTGCTATAATAGTTGCCACCTGCGATGCATAACCACAAAAAGCACCCAATGCGCCATTGCTGATATTGCCGATCACTTTACCCGGCTGAGAGAAGGGATTGCCGATGCTTTGCTGGTTAAATTCCCAGGTGTTCCAGAAAGTAAAGCTTGCCTTATCAATATTGGATAGTTTGAAAGTGATGGTATCGCCTCTTGAAAAAAACTTTTCGTCGCCGGTGGGTGCAGGCAGGTTCCTGTCCGCACCAGGATCAACCTGGCCCTGGTAGGTAGTGCCATCCACAATTTCATCATTAAATACCGAGTTGATGCCCGGCAAAAAACGTTCGCTGTTCTTTTTGGTATAATAACGCACATAGTTGCCCAGTCCCGGCGGGTCGGTAACCCTGGCCATCAATATCCTCCTCGATGTATCTACATTGGGCGGTGGTGGTTTTGTCCAGATGCTGTCAAACCTTTTTGTAAGCGCAGGGATATTTGTCTGTGCCGTATAGGTTAGTCCGTTTACTTTAATAGTAAGATTGTATTGTTTGTTAAACTCGCCTACAAAAGCCGTTGCCAGGCTGGATGAATCGATACTATAGTAATAAATAAAATACCCATTGCCGGTGGGCACCTGGTATTCTTTCAGTTTATGGGTACGGGTGCCATTGCTGATGCTAACATCGGCATTATGTACAAAGGAATTAGCCAGTATATCCGGACTGATAGTGCTGAAAAAACTCAGGCTGGTGCTGAGTGCTACTATTGGAGCCTCGCCGTTCTCTACCTGTGCATCTACCACCAGTAGAGGTTCGGCATATTTCAGATCGAAGTTGATATCCTTTTCGCAGGATATAAAAATGATACTGGTTAAAAAAAGTGCGACCAATTGCTTCATGGGCTACAAAATTAAATGATGAAGGGCGGAATTCAATAACCATACTGTTAATATTAACAACAAACTAAGGGCTGTAAAGTTCGTGCAGTAAGACATTGCATTTGCAAATCAAAAATAAAATGCTCAATTTTAGAAAGAACTTTACCGAACATGCCCAATGAAATATCTAACCATAATATTTGCCGTAATTCTTTTTAGCTGCAACTCCGGAATTAATTATCCGGAAGGAGGTTTTGATTATCCAGCCAATCTCACAGGTAAAGACACCAATTATTATCGTTATCCTTTACTGAACATAATTCCAAAAGATTACAGGTTTGCAGAATATTTTGAGCAATATTTTTATAAGCAATTTGAAGAACCTAATCTTAGCATATTGCCCCTGGAAAAAGAAACATTCAGGCTTACTTACTCAGACAAATCGGGCAAGACTGTGATGCTTAGTTTTAACAAGGATGAGATCGTCATAAAACGAGGTATTGCCGGAGGTGCTTATAATTGGGATACAACCAGGTTAACCAAACTGGAAAATGAACATTTGGAGATACTGCAAAGATGGTTCCCGTTTGAACATAAAGGGGATATACCCGTTTTAAAAAAGCGCCTGGATTCGTTATGCTTATTGTACCCTCAATTGCTTGATGTTGACTACTATATTGAGCTATATGACAAAGTGAACGTCAGGAATAAATCGTTCACCTATCAAACCAAAAAAAGCATAATAACCGGCAATGCATTCAGGGAAATGGTTGAACAGATAAACGCTTCTGGTTACTGGAAACTACCACACCATATTGACGATGGGGCTGGCGCTGCAGATGGCACAAGTTTTACTCTTGAAGCAAACACAGCAGCAAAATATAATATTGTAAATCGGGTTGGTGACCCAGGTAATGGAGGCGGATTTGCCGGCCTATGCCAGAAAATAATTGAATTTGCAGGTTTGGATAAAAAGCTAGATACTGATCCTGCCTGGAAAACAGTAGTCGTTAAACCAGTAACTTACTCAACAGGCATAAAATAAAAATGCCCCGGTGAAAACCGGGGCACTTATCAATAAGATATTTTTTAACCTAAATAAGCTTTTAAAGCGCCACTGTACCTTGCTTTTTGCAGGCGTTTGATAGCTCTTTCCTTGATCTGGCGGATACGTTCTTTGGTAAGATCGTATTTCTGACCGATCTGCTCAATGGTAACACCATTTTCGCCATCCAGGCCAAAATAAGCGTTTACGATCTCTGCTTCACGCGGACTTAAAGATTTTAAAACCCTGCGGATCTCATTTTTCAATGAATCGTGCATTACATCCTCATCGGTCTCATCACCACCTTTCAGCAAATCGCCCATGGCTACATCTTCAGCTTCGTGCACAGGTGCATCCAGGGAAGTATGACGGGTGTTGCTTTGGAAGATGTTGTTGATCTCCGTTTCGCTCATCTCCAGTAATTCGGCTAATTCTTCAGTAGATGGCTCACGCTCATGTTCCTGTTCAAATGCCATGTAGGCTTTATTAGCCTTGTTGTAGGTGCCAATTTTGTTTTGAGGCAAGCGGACTAATCTGCCCTGCTCTGCCAACGCCTGCAGTATAGATTGGCGAATCCACCACACAGCGTAAGAAATGAATTTGAAACCTTTGGTTTCGTCGAAGCGTTGTGCCGCTTTGATCAAGCCGAGGTTACCCTCGTTAATTAAATCACTAAGAGAAAGGCCCTGGTGCTGGTACTGCTTAGCCACAGATACCACAAAACGAAGATTGGCCTGCACCAATTTGTCCAAAGCACGCTGATCACCCATTTTGATCTTTTGGGCCAGAATGGTCTCCTCTTCAGGAGTGATCATCGAAATTTTGGAAATTTCCTGCAGATATTTCTCAACTGCCTGTGAATCACGGTTGGTAATCTGCGTTGCGATCTTAAGTTGCCTCATTGTACTGTATTAGTTACTAAAATAGAACACTGAAAAGACATGTTTTGTTGGGAAAACGTTGCAAATGGCTGGTTAATGCCTGAATTCCTGCTAAAAAATGTGTGCAAAGTTACTAAATATCAGCCGTATTTCATAATGAAAGTGCATAAATAGGATGAATGGTGGATAAAAGAAGGCGCTGGTTATTGTTGCCAAAGCTGGGAAACAAGGAAACCTGTCCTAATCTGGCTTTATTCATAAACAAAATACAGCTCCTGTTAAACACCTTTTTAAACAGCGTAAAATAAACATATACGATCTGCATAGTAAAATTACGGTCTTTCATAAAAAATGATACAAAAAAAGAAATGAAGATTGAAACGGCAGGAAAGAATAAAAAGCTTTACCAGCATATATTATCGGCAAAAAATAATCAATAGCCTGATCTTTTCTTTAAAAAAAATATCAGTTTTATAGGTTATACCACTTGACTGATACATTAAAGATTATTAGGTTTATACCATTCAACTTTTAGTAAACTCCCCGGCTTTTTATTTAATATCCTTTTACAGTTTTTTTTGACCATAGTGCATTGAATTGCAGGTATGTGGCGAAGCTGTTTTTACAATTTTGCCGCACAGGTTTGATTATGCAACTGGTTTAACTGAAAACTTCTGCTTTAACCTAATAAAACATAAAATATGTTTAAAACAAAGCAACAAAAGCCTTTGTACGACCAGGTAAAGGATATTCTAAATTCCATCCAGGGCAATACAGTGCCTAATTACCAGGGTTTGCATGCGTTCTGGCTTGATCCGGATACTTTTCTGAATGCCTCTTTGTATGGCCAAAGACTGATTGCTCCCGGGGAAGGAGAACAAACAGGAACAGTTATGAAATCCTGCTGTGGTTCATCTGCCATAAAAACTGCCGATGCAACAGCAACTGCAATCAAAGCTGCCAATGCATCAACTGATTTTACAGAGGCAGATTTTAATTTGCTTTCTGAAAGAAAAAAACTGATCCCCGGTTCTTCAAAGTCACCTACGGTTTCGGTAAAGAACAACCTGGATTGCTGGCCTTCGGGAGGCGGTGGCGGAGGATCTGTGCCGGTTACTAAACGCAGCGATAAGTCCGCTATAATAACCGGTTTAAAAGGTAAATACCCTTTTGATGGCAGCATTTTTCCCCGGCTTTTGTGGGATACTGATAATGTGGCAACTGCAGAGCAGATAAGCACTATAGCCAGGTGGATTGATGCAGATTGTCCGCTAACTGCCGACGACGAGAACCGGGCAGCATCCGTTTCAGTGCAGCTTAAAAGCGGTACTACTGAAAGCATCAATACACTGCGGGATCTTGCGCATGGTAAACAAGCACATAAAATATCCTCCAACCAGCTTAATGAAGATCGGAAAGCACTCAAAGGGCCATTGGTAAGAAAAGAAATAAGCTCACTAAGTGCTGAGGAACTTGGCACATTCAGAGAAGCAATTGCCTGCATGAATCAATACAATGATTACTGGCAGGATGAACGCAGCTTTGATTTCTGGGCAAGGATACATACCGATTCGTGCCAGCATGGCTGGGAACAGTTTTTACCCTGGCACCGGCTGTACCTGTATTTTTTTGAACAGAAACTACAGGACTTCAGCGCCGGTATCACACTCCCCTATTGGTCGTGGGCCGACTATGCAGACGTTAATAAAACTTCGTTCAATAACACGCATTACGACCTGGGCGTTGTACCCGAAGCATACGGTTGTTTTTTAACCAGCGATGGCATTACCCGGCTAAAAAATGCAAAAGATACTGATGGGCGTGCATTGTATTCGGCAACAGAGATAGGCACTATGGAAGCAATGGCAGCTAAGGGCACGATCTATCAATCGGGATTACGTTTTTTAAAAGCAGCGGGCATTAATTATGAAATTGTAAATGATAATAACACTGCAGCCTGGAGTACCAAAGTAGATGTACTGTATAATGTTCTGAAAGAAACAAACCCGTTGTGGTTTCCTAACAGGTGGCCTGGTTCTATGGGGCCCCTTTCGTTATACCCTACCAAAGATGATATTGACCTGATACTGGCCATTAACAGTTTTGCAGATTTTGGTGGCGGCCCGGATTACGATCATTATTATGGAGCCCTGGAAAAAATTCACAATGGCATGCATAATTTTTCCGGTGGTACCAATCCCTGCTTTCCCGGAAACAACATCAATGGTTCTGCAACGCCTAACACCGAGTGGATCAATATATACAAACAACTGAATTTAACGGCTGATCCGCAAAGTCTTAAAAACCCGGTTTATGGCTGGATGACAGATAACCGCATCACAGCTTTTGATCCGCTTTTTTGGGGCCATCATTCCAATGTAGATCGCATTTGGGCTGCCTGGCAGGAAACACATACCGATACGCCACAAATGATGAATGCAGCATTGGCACCCTGGACATTGGGCGTGGCAGATTCCATGAGCATACAGAAACTGGGTTACACATACATGAGAGATTCTGTTTTTTATAAAGTATCGAATGCAGTGTCGCTGGTGAAATTTGATAGCGAACCTGCAACAGTTTCAACCAAAACCTTACAAACCCATCGCAAAGCAGAGATCAAAATTCACCGGATGCAAAGAGGTAATTTACCCAATGCACGTATCAGGGTATTCCTCAATGCTCCCGATGCAAATGCCAGTACCCCCACAACCGGTAATGATAATTTTGTTGAAGAAATAGCCACCTTTCACGGCAGCTGTTATGGCGGCCCCGGCCACTGCAGTTTACCATTACCCAAAACAAGGGCTTTTGATCAACGTGCATTAGATCATCATGAACCCAGGAACTATAAGATAGATGCTTCTGCAGCAGTACAACGAGTACTGAACAACGGCGCAAAAAATATAACTGTTCAATTGGTGATCGTTGGTATTAACGGTGAACCTGCGCCAGACGCCGTTTTTATTGATGGTGTGTCTTTAAATTTTATGGATTAAAAAAAATAAAAAAAATGAGTTCATTCAACACTTTTAAAATTCACCCGGCCATTGGTATTGCTCGTCTTGGAAATACCGACGACAATTTTTACCTGGCACCCGAGCAGCCCGGCGCATTACCCATTGCCTGTGATGAATATGGCAGGGAACAAAAAGATGCACAAGGGAACCCGGTACGTATCAGTTCATTTAAAGATTCAAATGATCTTTCAAAAATTTTAAAACAGGCCGCACGTTTCAGGGTTTTTGCTTACCAGGATGAAGATGACCAGGAAGGAAAGGAAATTGTTATTGGGGGAACCTACAATTTTTTGTACGCCAATCCTATTCCTGTTAATCCCCCCTCAATAGTGCAGGGCACCGTAACAGATATTGACTGGACGGTTCATGTGGCAAACAAAAAATCATCCTGGTACGAGTTTCAGGAAACAGATGGTGAAGAAGGATATGCTCCCAACCATCCGTTACGCAATGCTTCTGTAACCCAACCCGACCTGCGCAGGCAGCTCATCACCGATCCCGGGCCTGTAACCGTTAATCTTACAAATAATACCGGTGCTTTTGCCAAATTTGGTTCAACAGCCAAAACCCAGGATAACAGTAAGAACAAAAAAGTGGCCTACCCGCAAAGCTTTCCGCCGGGTGATATTCTGCCTAATCCCATCAGTTCATTGGGAAAAGCCATCGTAAACAAACAGGATCAGCATATACGGCTGATCGTTTTGGGGGGCTATGGCAATTCAGGTTCTGTAAACACGCCGGTGATCAGCAGCTTTGTAAACAATGATGGCTGGTTTGATGATATTTCTGATGGCCCTGTTACCGCTGTTATTCATTTTACCTTTGTGCAGGTTACCTACGACGGGGATAAAAAAATTGAAACAACCGTACCCGGATCAATGCCGGTGCAGGTTCCGGCATGGGTAGTTGTTGGGTATCCAAGATATATCCCGCAAATGCAGGATATGATTACCATGGATGAAACCATGTTCGATCTGTTTGTACGCAAGATGGCTTATGATCCGCAGATATTTGGCATCCCTCCTTTTGATAAAGCCAGCAACAGTCCAAAAACGCAACAGGAATTTAATATCTGGCGCAATGCGGCAAAATTCAATTCTGATTACTATCCAAAGTTTTACCGCGATATCTGGCCGATCCTTAAACGGCCCAATGAAATGACCACATACACCATGATATTCGACCCCAATGACGGCGGCGATCCGCATAATACCGGCACCGGTGGAAACCTAAGCCAGGATGCGCTTTCGCAACCTCCGCAAAATGGTCAGGATCCGGGTTTCAAGCTTCGCCAGTATGTATTACGCATCATGCGGGCAAATGGTCAGGAGAACCAATATACAGTGGATGGAAATAAAAAAACAACCAATAAGCCCCGTTTAATGCCCATGCTTTGCGGCAATAACCCGATTACAAATACCTCCCCTCAAAAATTTCTGGCCATGCGGGAAACGCAATTGTTCTTTTTAAGACAATGGGCCGCCGGCAAATTTGTAAATGAATGTATGGAGTGGGACGAAGGAAATCCGAATTGCTCAAATCCCTGGGCCGTGCCACCAGCAACAGGTATTGGTATCGACAGGGGTGTTTTATCAAATGCATTGGGTGGTGCTTTTTGTCCCGGCGGAGAAATGTCGTGGATCATGCAGAACCCTGCAATATACAGCCAGCCTTACCGCATTAAACATGCAAGTTATCTTCCTGGTGGATTGACCATTCCTGCACCCATTGCGGCTGTTGACAGCAGCGCTGCGCCCAACCTGGCACAAGGCCTTGAACCCGGTGATCTTACAAAATATATAGGCATTCCCTGGCAGGCCGATTTTCATGAATGTACCTTCCAGGATATTGATGTTACTTATGAAAAATGGAACCAGTTGTACCTGGATTCAACAGGCGATCCGGTAGAGCAACTGGTTGCTACCAATATCCCCTGGTGGCCGGCACACAGGCCCATGATAGTTTTTTCGGGCCCCAAAGGTTCACAGGTATTCTGGGCTTCTGGTATACCTGATAATAATGCAGGCGATCTGCAGATGGTACAGGCATGGAAGGATCTTGGATTCATAATAAAAGATACTACTGCTGATAATTTGTACTATCAAATTGAACGAAACAATGATGCACTGGGCCCTCCGGTAAAACCAGGTTCCGATCATACAGGAACAAAAATTTCCTGATAAAATTTTTAATAACCCAAACTGATCTTTATGAGTACTTCAAATAATGGCGTTCCGCCGATCTTAGTTGGTAACTGGACATACCGTAGTTTTTTAAGTGATCCGAATGTGAATGCTGATTTCGACTCCCTGGAATTTGGTGTTGGCACCATCCAGATCAATGATGCACCTATGCAGATACTCGATGGTACCATTGGCGGCCAGGGATGGCAATTAAAGCTAAGTGGCTCCATCGGTTATGGTAATCCTTTTACCATACAGTTCCAGGGAAAAGGAATTATTGGCGGAGCCGAATGGATCTACAGTTACATCGGTTACCTTGTTCCTAATTGGGTAAATGGAGTAGATCAACGCCCGGCCATGGTAGGCACTATTGTAAGGGTTATACCCCATCCAACCGGTAACAACGGGCAATCTACGGCGCCAGCCGGTGTAGTAGCACAATGGATAGCTGTAAAACAAGATCCTATCTATGCTGCGTGATCATTTAAAATATGATGTGCTGATCCTGGGTGCCGGCGTTGCCGGATGCGCAACTGCTATCGCTTTAAAGAATGAAAACCCAAAGCTTGGCATTGCAATNATTGAGCGGGAACCATTCAGTGNTTCAAAATTACATATTGGCGAAACCCTTCCTCCACAGGCCTCACGCCAATTGCAACAATTAGGTTTATGGAATGAATTTATAGCATGCGATTTTGTTTCATCCTTTGGCACTTCTGCGGCCTGGGGTTCAGCATCATTACATACCAACGAATTTCTATACTCGGCTTTTGGATATGGTTGGAATTTAGATCGCAGTGTTTTTGATAAAATGATGACAGATGCAGCCATAAAAAAAGGCATTGAAATCTTATCAGAAACCAGTTGCTACGAGACTGTAAAAACAAACTACGGATTTGATCTGCATTGTGTATCGGGTCAAAATAGTTTTTCCATGGCTGCAAAATTTCTGGTTGATGCAACAGGACGAAAAGCGGCTTTTGCTAGCATGCAGGGAGCCGAAAAAATATCTCATGATCAACTGGTAGGGATCTACAGTTTTTATGATACCAGTAATAATTCCATTGCGGGTATAGGAAAAGGTACAATGGTGGAAACAGACGCATCTGGCTGGTGGTACACAGCTACCCTGCCCAATAATAAACTCGTACTGGCTTATATGACAGACGCTGATATTGCCAACCATATGCAATTGCGTAAGCCAAACGAACTGGATCAATTGTTATGCAAAACAAATCATACCAGGCAAAGAATACAGCATGCTACAGCAATTTCGCAACCTAGAGTAGTAGCAGCGCATACCCAGTCATTAACTTCAGTAGCCGGTAATGGCTGGCTGGCCGTTGGTGACGCGGCGTCCTGTTATGATCCGGTTTCTTCGCTAGGCATCTTTAAATCGCTTGCTATGAGCCGTTATGCGGCATTTGCAATTCTTAATTACCTGGATGATAACGGCAGCGGCTTACAAAAATATCAGCAGATCATCAGCAATGAATTTCAGGCTTACCAGGCAAAAAAACAAGACTACTATAACCAGGAGACCCGCTTTTCAAACCAGTCCTTTTGGAAAAGAAGACAATCAATAAAACAAACCAGCAACATTAACCAAAACTCAAAACATGAAACGCAATTCTTTATTTAAAAAAGCTTTTGGGCTAAAAACAATGATCGTTTTAACGGTAGCCTTTTTCCTTTTTGTAATTAACTATTCCTGCAATAACAATGCAGGAGGTGAAGACGCCAAGTCACCCATTACGCTCTCGCCGGATATACCGGTAGATGTGGACCCGGCACTGCAGGAAAAACTAAAAGCCCAAAACGACAACTTTTACGAATTAAACCAGGAATTTAATAAATTCAGCTGGCAGGCATTTGTTGCTATTATGTGGCCACGTGATAAGGATGGCAAAGCAATGCCGAAATTTAATGATGAAGGCAAAGCCACCTGGCTGGGCTGGAAAGAAGCTTTCCAGGTATACAGGGAAGATGGCGAAGCTCCTTCGCCATGGGGTAGTAAAAGAGTAGCCGGTGCAAAACTAATGGATGCCCAGGTTGCCCAGGAAGAAGATGTAAGGGTTTACTTAACAGCAGAAACACCGGCTCATCATGGCAAGCCTGCTAAAAAAAATGTAGCCGATGAAGACCTGCAGGCTTTTGCAGGAAAACTCTTCGATCAGAACGGTAACACAGTAGTGTATGAAGTGCTGATGAACAAGGAAGAATTTGAGTACGTGGATTCTAACAAACTGTACAATATAAACGGCCAGATAGCTTTTAGCGATGGTAATAAACGAATAGCCGATTTTCCGGCCGGCGAATTTAAGACCCACAAAGTGGGTGCCGTTGAAATAAAATTTGCCTGGAAAATACTGACGGATAATGATATCAAAGAACGCTATTACCATTTGCCGGGTTATGTACTTGACTCTACAGGTAAACTGGTAAAAAAAGAGTTAGGCATGATTGGTTTTCACATCAGCCAAAAAACACCCACAGGTAAACAATGGGTATGGTCAACCTTTGAGCAGATTGATAACCTGGATCAGAACAGCATGTTAAAAGATGGCCAGCAAAAAATAATTCATCCTTCGCTAACCAATCCCGATTGTGCAGAATGTCCTGTCAACATGAACCTGCTGAACGCAAACGGGCCTACAACTGCTTCTTTTAATAACGGTCCGCATGGAAATTATTGGCTGATAAAAGACAGCAGCAGGAAATTTTATGCCAATAGCAATATATTCACAACACAGTCCAAACGCATGATTGATATTCCTGTACGGGTGCAGGAGTTGAACAAGCAAATGCAGGCTTACTTTAAATCGCAGGGCAGTGTTTGGCAGTATTACCAGCTGATAGATACGCAATATCCAACCGATCAAAATGCCCCTCCGGGTAATCATACCGAAGCAGGTTATAAACTGCCTGAATCTGTAACCAATAAACCCGGCGGTAAACCTAATCTTACTTTTCTTACCAATATAACCATGGAAACTTTTTTCCAGAATGGAAATCAAACGGCAGATAATTTTATGGAAGGAAATCCGAAAAGTGATATTTATGTTTTTGGTACAGAAAGCTGCATGGGCTGCCATTCCAGTGCAGGCATTTATACCATTGATCCGGCAACAAAAGATACTATTCAATCAGGACAATTGAGCGGAGATTTTAGCTGGTTGTTAACTCAAAAAGCAAGATTGAAAAAACCAATACCGGTTCCTCCCAAAAAATAGATCTGGGTTAATAAGTAAAACAAATACCAGGCGAAGATCATTGTTAAATGGTCTTCGCCTTATTAAAATTTTTTAATGATGTGATAAAATAATGGCAACAAAGATCAAACAAACAAAAACTAAAACTACTGCTGTTGCTGCAACCATTTTTGTGATCTACGACGGATTCGACATTCTCGACATTGCTGGTCCGTTTGCCTTTTTACAGGCTGGTGGCCTAAACCCTGTGCTTGCTGGTGTTGAAAAAAGAACTTACAAGTCGGGGCAGGGAATTGAGTTTAATGCGCAATACAGTTTCCGCGATAAAGCAATAAAAGAAATAGTGAAAGGTTCATTCTTAATTTGGGTGCCGGGCGGTTTTGGAGATGGGTTGAAAAACCAATTCTATAAAGGAAACCCTTTACTGACCTGGCTTTCTTCAACCGGTTCAAAAGCAACCATGGTAAGTTCTGTATGCACTGGAGCACTTATTGCCGCAGCGGCAGGATTACTTGATAATTGTGAAGTAACAACACACTGGGCATTTAAGAAATCGCTTGAGTTGTTTAAAAAGAAGAACAACCTAAAAGTTTCTGATGGTTACCCTAGATACCTGCATGATAAAAAACACCAGGTAGTAACGGGTGGTGGTATTTCTTCGGGGCTGGATGAATCCATATATCTTATTTCAATTTTAGGAGGCGATGAAAAAGCCATGCGGGCACAATTAACAAACCAGTATGCCCCGTTTTTGCAGTTTAATGCAGGTATACCGGCAACAGCACCGGATAGTGTGACCAGTTTTGTGAGGAAAGAAATAACAGATGATTATTGTAAGAAGCAACTGGATCCATTGATCAAAAAATTTCTTAAATGATTTTTTATGGATGAACAAAATTCAATTAAACAACCCTGTTCATGCAGCAAACATCTGGCAGAAGCCAATATGCCGGTTGTAAGACCTGCTGCAAAACCGCTGAAATATTTTTCAGATTCAATGAAGGCTTTGGGTTCTTTTTTATTGAGTTTGCTGATCGCTTTTTTTCCCAAATGCCCGGTATGCTGGGCAGTATATATGAGTATGTTCAGCGGACTTGGTTTTGCCCAACTGCCCTATTTAAAGTGGATGCTTCCGGTTTTATTACTGCTGTTTGCACTTAACCTGTACCTGTTATACCGGAAAGCAAACAAAACCGGTTACGGGCCTTTCTTTATAACTCTTACCGGCGCCATCATTATTTTACTAGGCAGAAATTTTTTTCCTGCTGAGAAAGAATTGCTATATACCGGGATGCTGCTGGTGCTTAGTGGTTCTTTGTGGAGCAGCTTTTCTGGTATCAGGTTTAAAATGGTATCAAAGCAAACTGCATAAAGTCATTTCTTAAAAATGACTGAAAAAGTTTAGTTTTCATCCCCACATCCTTTATTTGCTGCAAACAGGCTGAGTGTTATATTTGTCCCATGATAGCAGATTTACGCTCCGACACATTTACCAAACCATCTCCAGCCATGCTGGAAGCTATGTTTAAAGCGCCTGTTGGCGATGATGTTTTTGGTGAAGATCCTTCCATTAATAAGTTAGAATCCATGGCGGCTGCTATGTTTGGTATGCAGGCGGCTGTTTTTTGTCCCAGCGGCACCATGACCAACCAGATCGCTATCAAATGCCATACACAGCCCGGCGATGAAGTGATCTGCGATAAAGTAAGCCATGTGTACATTTATGAAGGCGGTGGCATTGCTTTCAACAGTAGCTGCCAGGTAAAAGCATTGGAAGGCGATCGTGGAAGAATCACTGCAGACATGGTTCGGGAATCCATCAACCCCGATGATGTGCATAAAGCCCGAACAAGCCTGGTTAGCCTGGAGAATACCGCCAATCGCGGCGGGGGAAGCTGCTACGAGTTCAATGAAATTCAGGCGATTAAGGAAGTCTGCTTACAAAATAGTTTAAAATTTCATTTAGATGGTGCAAGGCTCTGGAATGCGCTTGTTGCCAAAAACGAAGCACCTAAACAATACGGCGAAGTATTTGATTCTATTTCTATTTGCCTGAGCAAGGGCATGGGTACGCCGGTTGGCAGCCTGTTATTGGGCAAAAATGATTTTATAAAACGGGCCCGCCGGGTGCGTAAGGTATTTGGCGGCGGTATGCGCCAGGGAGGTTACCTGGCAGCAGCCGGTATTTATGCGCTTGAAAACAATATTGAAAGGCTGGCCGAAGATCATGACCATGCAAAGCAAATAGCTGCTGCGCTGGCTAAAATAGATTTCATCGGCAAAATAATGCCCGTAGAGACCAATATTGTGATATTTGAAGTGATCGGCTCCTCCTACACAGCAAAGTCTCTCTGCGAAAAACTGGCAAAATACGATATACTATGTCTTTCTATTTCAGCCACGCAGGTAAGAATGGTTACCCACCTGGATTTTACTAAAGAAATGCTAAAAAAACTTATTGAGGTGATTGAGGCATTGTAATTGTTGCACAGACTCCATCGACGCCAACTTTACCTAACCAAAAACAAACCAACAATGAAACTACAAACCATGCTTGCAGTGGCGTCTGCTATTGTATTATTCAGTTCCTGCCAAAAGAATACTGATACTACACCCGGAACAGGGACAGCAAAAGTGAATTTCATTTTTAAGTTCGATTCAACCCAGGTTAGGTTAAATGCACTGGGTCAGCCTTCTCCTATGCCGGCGGGCAATGCTGGCCAGTCGCCCCGGTTTAATACTATGAGTGCGTATTATGTTGAACTAACTCCCAATGCCTTTACTGCTTTGGGAGCCGGTGCTGTGGTTTATAAAGCGCCTGAGGTTACAACCGGCGGTGCTAAAGCCATTGATTTCAGTAATTCGAAATTTGCTGGGAACAACCAGGTCTTCTTAAGCGTGCCGGTAAAGGATTTTGCCGCTGGAACTTATACGTGGCTCCGGGTTTCGCTGGCTTACCAGAATTACAATATTTACGTAAATGCGCTGGGGCAAACCATTGACGCTACATTGGCTTCTTTTATTGGTTTTAATACATACCTGGGCAATTATAAAGTGAAAGATTCTACTGTAACTGTAAATGCAAACAAATTACAAGGCTATTGGGCTTTGGAAGGAAAGGTTTTTGGCATTGGCTTTTTAAGCCAGGGGCAGGCTCCTCCGGGTGCTACTACTGTTCCCAATCCATTATTTGCCACTTCTCCTATACCGGCAGGCAGTTGCCTCGTAACAGGTCAGTTTGTTTCACCACTGGTAGTAACCGGTAATGAAACTACTGATATTAATGTCATCGTCTCGCTCTCAACCAATAAAAGTTTTGAATGGATTGATGTTGACCATAACGGAACCTACGACCCAAATAACGGCGATGCAGTTATTGATATGGGTATACGTGGAATGATACCTAAGATTCAATAATATAACAATTTAATAAACAGAACGTCCTGCCAAAAGCGGGACGTTTTTTGTTGAACATGGTTTACCTTCGTATGAACCTTACAAACAGAAATTATGCATCCATACGAAATGCTTTTAGATGATAATAAAGCCTGGGCTGCCGCAAAAGTAGCGGAGGATCCTGATTTTTTTAAGAACCTTTCTGATATACAAACTCCTGAGTTTTTGTGGATAGGCTGCAGCGACAGCCGGGTGCCTGCCAATGAAATTACCAATACACAACCGGGAGAGATCTTTGTACACCGCAATGTGGCTAACCTGGTTATCAATACTGATGTGAATTTACTGAGCGTGCTGGATTATGCGGTGAATTACCTGAACGTAAAGCATGTTATCGTTTGCGGGCATTATGGTTGCGGGGGTATTAAAGCATCTATGACAAAAGATGATTACAAGCAGGTGCTGAACATGTGGCTGCGCAATATTAAGGATGTGTACCGCCTGCATCGTGAAGAACTGGATGGCATTGCTGATGAAGAAGCCCGTACAGACCGGTTAACCGAACTAAATGTGCAGGAGCAGATCATGAACCTGTCCAAAACCTCCATCATTCAACGTGCCTGGAAAAAAGAGAACCGCCCCGACCTGCATGGCTGGGTGTATGGATTGAAAGATGGTATTATAAAACCTGTTTTTGAAATGAAAGCAGGCACACATATTGATCCGTTGTATGAGTATGATGATCTTTAAAACTTATCAATAACTAAAGATTTCTTTCATTATTAATTCTTCATTATTAATTTTTAATTATAAAGATGTTCCCAAAAATAAATCCAACCACTACCCCATCCTGGCAGGCTTTGCAGCAGCATAAGAACCTGTTTGAAAACGTGCACATGAAAGACCTTTTCTTTAATGATGCAGAAAGGTTCGATAAGTTTTCTATTAAAATGGAAGATATTCTTTTTGATTATTCCAAGAATATCGTCACTGAAAATACATTGGAGATCTTACTGGAGCTGGCCAATGATTGTAAGCTGAAAGATGCTGTGGAAGCCATGTTCACCGGTGAAAAGATCAATGGTACCGAGAACCGATCGGTGCTGCATACGGCTTTGCGTAATTTTTCGAATGGGCCTGTATTTACGGATGGCGTTGATGTGATGCCCGCAGTTAAACAGGTGCAGCAGCAAATGAAAGATTTTTGTGCAGCCATACGCAGCGGCGAATGGAAGGGCTATACCGGTAAGAAAATAAAGTACATTGTAAACATAGGTATAGGTGGCAGCGACCTGGGACCGGTGATGGTTACAGAAGCTTTAAAACCATATTGGGTAGCTGGTATTGAAACCTATTTTGTTAGCAATGTGGATGGAACGCATATTGTTGAAACTTTGAAGAAAGTAAAGGCAGAAGAAACACTTTTCTTAATTGCCAGCAAAACCTTTACCACGCAGGAAACCATGACCAATGCCCAGACTGCCCGGGAATGGTTTTTACGGCAGGCTGTTGATGAAGCACATATTGCAAAACATTTTGCAGCTTTAAGCACTAATGATAAGGAGGTTGTTAAGTTTGGAATTGACCCTGCAAATATGTTCGTTTTCTGGGATTGGGTTGGTGGCCGATACAGTTTATGGAGTGCTATTGGTTTATCCATTGCATTAACTATTGGCTACGAAAATTTTGAACAGCTTTTGAAGGGAGCCCACGCAACGGATGTTCATTTCAGGCAAAGTAGTTTTGATAAAAACATTCCCGTTATCATGGCATTGATAGGCATCTGGTACGGTAATTTCTTTGGAACTAATACCGAAGCCATTTTAGCTTACGATCAATACATGCACCGGTTTGCGGCTTATTTTCAGCAGGGTAATATGGAAAGTAATGGTAAGTATGTTGACCGGAACGGAGAAAGAGTTACCTACTCAACCGGCCCGGTTATTTGGGGAGAGCCCGGAACCAATGGCCAGCACGCATTTTACCAGCTTATTCACCAAGGTACACCCATTATTCCCTGCGATTTTATTGCAGCTGCCATCAGTCATAACCCTACCGGCGATCATCATCAAAAACTGATGAGTAATTTCTTTGCGCAAACAGAAGCGTTAATGAATGGTACAACACATGAGAATCCGTACAGGGTATTTGAAGGGAACAGGCCAACCAATTCTATCTTAATAAAACAAATTACACCGTATACTTTAGGCCAGCTGATTGCTTTGTATGAACACAAGATATTTGTACAGGGTGTTATCTGGAATATTTACAGTTTTGATCAGTGGGGCGTGGAATTAGGGAAAGCACTGGCAAATAAGGTTTTACCGGAACTAAAGCAGGAAGAAACTGTTAACAGTCACGATAGTTCAACCAATGGGTTGATCAATGCATTTAAGAATATGTGCTGATCAATAAGACGGTGGACTTACAAATTCCTTTTCGCTTACAACATAAAATTTGCAAACCTTATTGCCAAGTTTGCTTGTAATTACTATGTTTTTACAATCAGCATCAGGCATTGTTTTTCCTTCGGCAGGCTGCAGGTCTATTTTTAAAAATGAATTTCCCTTTCTGGCGCTGATATTATTTTCGGGATTCAGTTTTTTATCCCCAACCGAAACCATTTTTGCTTTTACACTTACTACTGAAAATGACAGTTGTGTATTATTATAAAGAATCGTTTTAATATCAGGCTTCTTGGTACCACTATATTCTACATAAATGAACCGGGTGATATTAGCTTTGGGTGGTATGGGGTTCCCGTTCTCATCAGCCATTTGAACGCCAGGCATTGATACATGATAAAAAGCATAGGCTTTCTTGATATTACAGGTACTTTGTGCAAAACCGATAAGGCTTATAGTTAAAACCAGCAATGATATGAATAAGGCTTTCATTTTTTATGGCAATTTAACTCATTTTAAGGCATACGGCAGTTAAAGCGAACATAAAAAATCCTCCCGTTTCAGGGAGGATTTACTGCAATTAGGTTTGGTGTATGCTAAATTACCACTTTTCAACCACCTCTGCACTGCCATTATCGGCGGTGCCGTTATTTGTCTCAGACGGAGTTTCTTCTGGTGCAACTTCTGCTTTTTCTACCGGAGCTTCTGCAACACTCGCAGTTGCTTCAACCGCAGGAGCTGATTCGTTATTATATCCATTGCTTTGACCACCTTCTTCTCCTTCATAAGGTGTATCATGGTTAAAAGCGTCAAAATCAAAATCAGGCATTAATTCAGTTTTAACATAGTCAACTGCTTCACCCAATCCTTTAATGAATTTGTTGAAATCTTCTTTGTACAGGAAGATCTTATGCCTGTCGTACCCGTCAGAATCAAAACGCTTGCGACTTTCAGTAATTGTTAAATAATAGTCGTTGCCACGGGTTTCTCTTACATCAAAAAAGTAAGTTCTTCGTTTGCCGGCCCTGATGCGTTTACTGTAAACGCTGTCCATTTTCTTTTCGTTGTTTTCGTACGCCACTGTTTAATTTGGTTTTAGTTTTAACGTTTACCCTTTTTAGGTGAAGCAAAGATAAAATTGTTTTCCATTCTACAAAATATATGATTGATTATTTGGGTTTTATCTAAAACAGGCCGGTTTTAAGCAGTTGTTTCAGACAAAATCAGGCTTCTTTATCCTGCTCCTGCTGCCTTTTATACATATCGGCATAATACCCATTGAGGCCAAGCAATTGGCTATGTGTACCCTGCTCCATTATCTTTCCCTCGTCCAGTACAATGATCTTGTCAAAGTCAAAGAGGGCAAAAATGCGGTGGGTGATAATGATGGCCGTTTTATCCTGTAAAAAACGGTATAAATTACCAATGATCTCCTTTTCTGTACGGGCATCAACAGCACTCAGGCAATCATCAAAGATCACAATTTTCGGGTCTTTGATCATGGCACGGGCTATAGAAATGCGTTGCTTTTGTCCGCCGCTGAGGGTAACGCCACGTTCGCCTACCACGGTATCGTAACCCTGTTGAAATTTTTCTATTTCGGTATGGATGCTGGCTTGCTTGGCCGCAGTAATTACATTCTCATCGCTGGCATCGTTCATTCCAAAGCGAATATTATTACGCACGGTTTCGCTAAAAAGGAATACATCCTGTGGCACATAGCTGATCTGCGACCGGAGGCTGTGTATCTCAAATTTGTTTACGGGTATCCCATCGTAACTGATCAGGCCTTTTTGTGGTTCGTACATGTGCAGCAGCAATTGCGCCAGGGTCGATTTTCCAGACCCGGTACGGCCTACCACCGCTATCTTTTGGCCCTTGTATATCTGTAGGGTAAAATCCTTTAATGCATGTATGCCGGTATGCGGATATACAAAATCTACATTTGTAAGATTGATATTTCCTTCCAGGGAAGTGCTTACCGGTTCTGTTTGATTTTTAATACCCGGTTCGGTATGTAAAAATTCGTTGATCCTTCTTTGTGAGGTTGCGGCCCGCTGCGTCATACTGGCTGTCCAGCCAATGGCACTTACCGGGAATGTGAGCATCTGTATATACATGACAAATTCAGCAATTCTTCCGGGGCTGGCACCTTCTACACCATTAACAATATCGAGGCTTCCCACCATAATGGTAATAAGTGTGCTGAGCCCGATGAGTAAAGCCATGCTGGGAAAATAAATGGCTTCTGTTTTTGCCAGGCTCAGTGCATTATCGCGGTAGGCTTCGCTGTTCTTTTTAAAAAAGCCCATCATGGCTTTTTCCTGCACAAATGATTTAATTACCCGGATACCGGAATAAGATTCCTGTGCATTGGTAGTAAGATCGCTTAAGAGCGCCTGTATACGCTCACTTTTTTTGTTGATGATGGTATTTACAAAATATATTGCAATAGCCAGCACGGGTAAGGGTGCCAGTGCCACCAGGGTTAGCTTAGGGTTTGCCTTCAGCATAAAAAAAATACTGAATCCCAGTACAGCAGCCAGGTTTATGAAATACATGAGTGCCGGGCCTGTGTACATACGCACCTTGCTCACATCATCGGCAATCCGGTTCATCAGGTCGCCGGTACTGTGGGTTTTGTAAAAGCCTGTATCCAGTTCCTGGTAATGCGTAAATATTTCGTTCTTCTGGTCGTACTCAATATGCCGGCTCATTACAATAATAGTTTGCCGCATCAGGAACATGAAGAAACCGCTGATGATGGCAATAACAAATAAGGTGATGCCGGCGTACAGTATTTTGCGTGAGGGGTTTTTCTCAAACTGGCTAATGACCTGCCTTACGGTAAAATCATAGTTCTTCTCTCCTTTTTTCAGGTCAGCTGATTTTGTATCTGAAGATTTGATAGATGCCACCACTGTGTTTACTACGTAACCGGTAAGTTGCGGTGCCAATATGCGGAAGTAATTGGTAAGCACCACAAACACGATGCCCAGCAAAAAATGCCAGCGGTATTTCCAGAAATATTTATTGAGAGAGGAAAGATGTTTCATTGATGAGCAAAGGTAAAATAAAACCCGTCGTAAAAACGACGGGCACTTATTTAAATGACAATAGAAAACTTATTTCTTCTTAAGCACCACTTTTGCCTGGCTTAATTTATAGGCCGGCTCCAGGAAAGCAATATAATTTGGCCATGCTTCTTTTTTGTCAAAAGTGTTCTTATAAATTTTGCGGGTGCTGATGGTTAGTTTATTACCGGTAACAACAGCGGTACTTGCGAAGCTGCCGCTTGGGTTATCTATATTCATGTTCAGATCCTGCAGGCCGTCAACGGTATAACCATCCGGTACATTTACGGTAATGATATTTTCAATGGTGATGGCAGACGGTATCCAGATGTCAGTCTTTCTTTCCTTCAGCTCGTTGGGCTCCAGCTTCAGCTGCCCTCCTATCAGTTTGCCGGCTTCAAACAGGTAATTTTTACCTGCCTTGCTGATAAGTTTTTTCAGGCTGAATTTTTCCTTGTACTTCAGCATGGCCGAATCTCCGGTGCGGCCATCCTGCAGCAATTCAAAATCATTGTATTTATCTACATCCAGGTCATCGCCTTTTACTATTTTCTCAAAAAGCTCTTTACGTTCTTTTATCTGCTCTTCTTTGTCAGCATATTCATATTTATTATTCACAGGTGTTGCAGCATCGCCTTTTTTACCCTTGGTTAAAGGTTCGGCATAATATTTTTCAAAGTCCTTGTTCAGGTATTCCCTGTCTAAATTAGCCTTGCCAATAAGATCTGCTTTTTGTGAGCCGGTGTAAGAACTGGTGCGCTCTACATTAATGATATCCATCGCATCGGTAAAGCTAACCATGGTCTCTTGTCTTTCCAGGTTGGCAGCAGCCTGTGTTGAGGGGGCACTCACTTTATAATAACTATCGGCTTCATCGTAGCGAATGCTCAGTCCTTCGGCATTCTCCAGGTATGAATGCGGCGTACCAAAAGCATCAAAATTGTTAAGCGCTTCCAGGAAATAAGCCTTATCCTTTAGTTTAACACGCATGGCAAAGTCCAGTTCTTCCATAAAAATAGCATCACGCCAGCTGCCTAATTTGCGTGGTACATACACAAATAACTCCGATTCAATACCCTGTGCTTTCAGGGCGCTGCGGTATGCAGTGCAGAAGGTAACAGCATTCATCCTTATCTCATCTTCCTTCTCTTCTTTTTTACCATCATCTTTAGCTTCGGCCTTTAATATTTTTTTATACAATTTTTTGCCGGTAAAATATTTTTCCAGGTCGGAATGCACCGGGCCTTTGTAATACATTTCCAAGAAAACTTTGCGCAAGCAGTAATAAGTTTCTTTGGCTACATCAGTATCTGTTTTTAAAGCACCGGCCTCTTTCTTTTTAAGTATGTATTGTGTGGTATAGGCAACCAGCGATGCCACCACGGTTGTGTTATACAGAGCGGCACCTGCATAAGCCCGGTACACGTTTTCATAATCAAGGCCCGAGCGATCAACCGTGGCTTCGCCCAGGGTTCTGTCGCCCGGATCATAATCGAGGAATACCACCCTGAACTTTACGCTGGGTGTGCTTCTCAGCTCATAACTCCAGCGCTCATCATCTGATTTTTCGCGGTCTTTATCCAGGAAGAAATAACTGAGGTAGGTTTCTCTTTCGCCATATACCGATGCCTTGGGGTCGAACTTTAAATTCGGTGCGCCATTGTAGCTGCGGTATTTTACCTTCATACCATTGGCCATGGTAAAGCGGTATTGCTGGTATAAGGTTGGATAATTGTTAGAGAGTGAAAAGATGAAGGGGGTAAAATTAATGCCTTCTGTTTTCATATCCCAGTCAAGTGTAGAGCTGATGGTATAATCAACAATATCGCCCACTTCCAGGTCGGGTATGGCGATCTTCATCGACTTTACTTTCAGTTTGTAATAAATGGGCTTGTAAATATCCGGCACATCCTGCTCCTCTTCAATGGCGCTCTTCATATCAATAGGCACTTCTTTGCCATCAGCTTTTATTACTTTGTATTCGGCCTTACCATCACTACCGATAGTAACATAATAGAAGGTAGAGAATTTTTCAACTGCATTTTTATCCTGAAGTTTGATGCGTTTATGTACATACTCTTTTATATTAACACCGGCGGTTGTTTTGCCCCTGGCTACCTGGCGTTTAAAAAGATACTCTTCTTTCATGCCAATGATCACCGCACTCTCGTTCTTCCATTTTTCCGGTATAGCGGTAACTTTAAATTCATCTTCCAGTTTTTCGCCAATGGAAGGTGTTTGTGCCGATGAAAACTTTGGCAACAGGGCCAGCATAGCAAGTATCAGGTAATTGCGGATCATGGTTTTCGGTTTATTTTGTTAATACCACCTGGTCGTTATAAAATTTATTGATGTCGGTAATAAAGCTGTTCCAGCTTTCAAAATCAGCCTTCTTTAAAATGGGCTTGTTGATGACGATGGTTTTGCTGTATACAACAGTTTTTCCTTTGTTTGTGTAACTTCCTTCAAAAGACCAGCCTGGCGTTGTTTTTTTAAAAGCTGAAGGCAGATAATCAACTTTATAACCATCCGGTATGGTTAATTCGGTTTGTGTGCTCAGGTAATATTTCTGATCAAATTCATAATCATTCTTCCGGTCGGGTTTCATTTCCAGCCCGGCAAATTCTTTTTCCCAATCCAGCACCACGTATAGCTCGTTACCAGTTCGGGTAACCTGGTTGTTAGCTTTAAAATTATACTTCAACTGCAGGGGTTTTTGCCGGTCGTTAAAATCGGAGTTAGTGATGCTGGATACTTCAATATTGCTGTTGCCGTTTCGTGCAAAATCGGCCAGGCTTTCGGCCTTTTTATCATTCTTAATAGCAGCAAAGGCACTTTGTACCGATATTTTTGATTCGCCATTATATTCTATTACCGAACTGCCGTTAAGCTGGTTATCAGTTACCGCCACTTTGTTGGTAACAATCTCTTTATTTCTTTCGGCAGTAAATTCAGGTATCCTGTCCAGTATATGATTCTTACCGTCTTCTATCAGCACCTGTTTGCCCTGTATACGCTGGGCATAATCGCTGAGGGCAATGTATTCTTCTGTTCCATCCAGAAAATACTTTTTGCCGTTGAGTATTACCGTACATATCATGTGGTTATCTACCGACAAGGATGGCAGCGAATAATCGTAAGGCAGATCGGATGTGCCGATCCAGGTAAGCCTGGCATCGTAACCGGCAACAGTAAGCATGGTCTTTAACAGGTTGGCCTTGCCTTTACAGTCACCGTATTTGTTCTTCAGTACATTTTGTGCTGCATCGGGTTTAAAGCCCATGATACCATTCTCAAAAGCAATGTAACGGATATTATCCTGCACCCAGTAAAAAATGCTTTCGATCTTTTCAATATCGGTTTTTTTGCCGCTAATAAGTTCGGTAACTTTTGCTTTTACAGCTTCGGGATTATTGCCTATCTGGCTGCAAACACTGCTGTACCAGCCGTACAGGTCTTTCACATTCTCAAATAGTACTGTACGTTTACCGGCTTCTGTAAAAGCTTTGGCTACGCAGATAATATGCGGATAGCTAAGTGCATGATTGGGCGAATGCGGCTCTCTTTTATAAGCCTGCGTATTGCTGATGGTAAATACTACTTTGGTAATATCACCTTCTTTGGCGGATGTTTTTTGAATGGTATAACCTGCAAAATTAAATTCACGCAGGTCAAGCTCCAGCCAGGATGGAATGTTGAACTGTACTATTCTTTCTATTACCGGGAATCGCTGTAAAAAGTAAACCGACGTAAGGAATTTAATGTCCTTGTAGTTTTCCTGGTAGCTGTAATTAAAAGCTTTGCCCTTTTCAGCCAATGGGAATTTAAGCACACATAGTTTGGCATCGCTGTGAAAGATACTTTCTTCGCTGTAGTCTCCGCAAAGCTTTTGAATGGTTAGCTCCTTATTATCGGGGTTTAGCACTTTAATGTTTTCAAGCGACATTTCATCATTGTAAAAAAGTCCGTCCTCGTATTTAATATAGTCCTTTACCGGCACCAGCACGGTTTGTGATGATACTTTTGCCTGTACTTTAGCCTGGCCTTCGGCCGGCGAAGCTACCAGTGTAAAATCAATTACTTCCTTAAACAGGCTGGCCACTACTTCTTCTTTGGGAAATTTTGTTTTCCACTCGGGTATCTTATCTGTAAAACTGGTTTGCGCCTGTACGCTAAAAAAACAGCATAGAAAGAATACAACGAGGTAAACGCTCGGGTTCGGGGTTCTATGGATCATTGAAGGGATAATTTACACATACAAAGTATTTATTTTTTTGGAAATAGAACGATTATGAGAAAGTTTTTTTGAAACGAACAGTTTTTTATTACACAATTAGCTAAAAACTGCCAGAAAAATACCTGTATACCATGAACCACGCCAAAGTGGTAATGTGGAAAGTAGTTACTAGCAGGCAATTATACAGCTTTAAGCTTGATGGGGAAGATGTATATGGCCTGGCAGCAAGTAATGATGGTAAAAAACCAGGCTGGAAAGCTGGATGCATCGCAAAGAATTTGAAGAGGATTAAAAATTGTAAATTCGGGCAGACAATGAAAACTATCACTTGTTTTTTGAGTTAAACGCAACTTCTTAAATCAGTGAATTTTCCTGATAAATTCATAAATAATTCTAACCTTGAAAAAGTACCTCTCTTTTGTAAACTTATTCATGTTGGTAACTTCCCTGATCATTTCTTGTACTTGCAATAGCAGATCAGAGTATGCGGAAAGCTCCCAAACTGAAAAGCCAGATGATTCTTTGCTTAAGGATAGAGCAGTTAAATCACCAGAAAAAGATACCAGCAGTATTTCGGCAGAGAAATTACTTGCCGCTTATGTAGCAAATGAAGTAAAAGCCGACTACGAATACAAAGGAAAAGTGTTACGGGTTACCGGAATCATACAGGATATTAAAAAGGGAATATCCGATTATATCTATATCATATTAGATGGCAAAATGCGATTGAGAGCCATTCAATGTTCTATTAGTGATGAAGAAAGTGCCCGTAAGTTATTAAAGGGCCAGCAAGTTTCGGTACTTGGTGTTTGTGATGGCTTAATGGTAAATGTGTTGCTTCTGAATTCATTCATCGAAAACTAATATTTTATAATTCAGTTACATAATACCATTGCCATGAAACTATTCATGTTCTTCGTTAATACGGTGTACTGGCTGCAATTATTCATTGTTCCTGTAAGTGTTTTTTCATTTGCTGCATTCTGGGTTTATGAAAAAGATCATGCAAACCTGCCATATGCGTTAATGCTTGTAATTGCCGGAATATTACTTGGTGTCTTTATTGCAGAAAAGGTCAGGAAAAAGTTCGGGCTTTCTAATTTCTTTGGTCGCATGGCAACAACATCAGAAACTGAAAATAAGCAGGATGCAGCCAAAGAAGATTAGCCATTCGCTTTTCCATTTGTTAGCATTTCCTGTAAATACTGCAGTAAAAACTTCATTATATTTACCAGCTAATATTGCCAATTAAACCCAGGTTGTTCCAAAGCTTATGACACAATCAAGTGCTGCATTTGCAGATTCCAAAAAACATTTTTTAATTCTTGATGCACTGCGTGGCGTAGCAGCATTGGTAGTTGTATTGTTTCATGTGCTGGAAGTATATTCCGGCGGCGACCACCTGAAACAACTCATTAACCATGGTTACCTGGCGGTTGACTTTTTCTTTATGCTTTCGGGTTATGTAATGGCACATGCGTATGACGACCGCTGGAGCAGCATGACCATAAAAGATTTCTTTAAGCGCAGGCTTATCAGGCTGCACCCGATGATCATCATGGGCATGACGATCGGCGCTATCTGCTTTTACTTTGGCGCTTCGGCTGTGTTTCCGCTGATAGCAAAAACATCTATATGGCAAATGTTGCTGGTACTGCTGATAGGTTATACATTAATTCCCCTGCCCACATCCATGGATATCAGGGGTTGGAGCGAAATGCATCCGCTGAATGGCCCGGCCTGGTCTTTATTTTTTGAATACATCGCCAATTTACTGCATGCATTGATACTGAGGAGGCTTTCTAAAACAGTACTTTCCATCCTGGTTATTATTGCTGCTGCGGCATTGGTTCAGTACGCAGTTACCAGCCCCGGTGGCGATATCATTGGCGGCTGGTCGGTGGAACCAGAGCAGCTTCGTATTGGTTTTACCAGGCTGTTGTTTCCTTACATGGCGGGCATGTTGCTGCGCCGCATGGTAAAAGTTGCCGGCAAAAAAAATACGTTCTTACTTTGCGGCATGTTGCTGGTAGCTGTTTTAAGTTTTCCCCGTGTGGGTGGGGCCACTCATCTGTGGGCAAATGGCTTATACGATTCGCTTTGTGTTATACTTGTATTTCCTGTTATTATTTATGCCGGTGCCATTGGTGAAGTTACCAATGCAACGGCCGAAAAGATCTGTACCTTCCTGGGCGATATCTCCTACCCTGTTTATATCATTCACTATCCTTTTGTGTATATGATGTATGCCTGGGTTACCGAAAACAAAGTGCCTTTTGCAACAGGTGTGTTAACAGGTATAGGTATGCTGGTAGCTGTAACAGCACTTGCATATGCCTTGCTAAAATGGTACGATGAACCCTTGCGTAAATGGTTGGCTAAAAAATGTATGACTGCAGGTAGGTAAGCCTTGCGTTACACTAACAGATGAACAGGCCCGCTGAAAGATAGAAAAGATCTGGTGTTAGTGAATATAAAGCCGCTTCCGTTGAAAGCGGATATTCGGCAAAAAGAAGATATTTGCCGGACAGGTTAGCAGCCGTTATTTTATACATCTAAAATCATTTTCCGCTCTGCGGCTTCGTAAATGTTTATCAATATTCATACACACCATTCTCCCCTGCACAACCAATGGGCTATTTTTAACTTGCTAAAGGATTTTGAAGCAATTCCTGCTTCAGGCTTGTATTCAGCAGGATTACATCCCTGGTATTTAAGCAAGGAAACTGTTGATGAAAACCTGGAGCTATTAAATTACGCCCTGTTAAAGAATAATGTATTAGCTGTTGGTGAGTGCGGGCTTGATACCGTTTGTGATACGGACTATGCATTACAGCAGCAATGCTTCAGACAACAGGTGCAATTTGCCAATCAACATCAGAAACCTTTGATCATTCATTGTGTAAAAGCTTTTGATGATGTGCTTCGTATATTAAAAGAAGAACAGGCTGCAGTACCGGTTATCTTTCATGGGTATCATAAAAGTAAAGAGCTGGCGCAACAACTGGTAAAAATTGGGTATTATCTTTCCTTTGGTAAACACATACTGCAACCGGTTACAGCAACTGTTTTTCATTCAATTCCGCTTAACCATGTATTTTTGGAAACAGATGCGGCTGAGATAACAATTGATACATTGTATACAACTGCTGCATCCATTAAACAGCTATCAGTTGCAGCCCTGGAAGAAGAGATAACTGCCAATGCTGAAAAACTGTTTGGAAGAATTCATGTTTAAACCCGGCGGCAAAAAATCGTCTATCAAAACTATTTATTTTTATGAAGGATATTTCCTGGTTATCACGTACCAGTTTATTGATTGGAGAAGAAGCATTAAAAAGATTAACACAAAAACATGTGATGGTAGTGGGTATGGGTGGTGTTGGATCTTTTGCCGCTGAGTTTATAGCCCGTGCAGGTATAGGCCGCATGACCATTATTGATGGCGATGTGGTGGACCCCAGCAACCGAAACCGGCAATTGCCAGCATTAGCTACCACGCATGGGCAGCCCAAAGTGCAGATCATGGCAGAAAGGCTGAAAGCTATTAATCCCGAGCTACAGCTGGAAATAGATCAGCAATTTGTGAACCCCGAAATGGTGCAGAACATGCTGGCCCTTAAACCCGATTTTGTGGTGGAAGCAATCGATAGTCTTACTCCCAAACTCAATTTCATGCGCCAGGCCTATGAAGCAGGCATTCCGTCGGTAAGCAGCATGGGTGCCGGTGCCAAGTTGGATCCTACACAGCTGCGGGTGGTAGATATTTCCAAAACATACAACTGCCCTTTTGCACAGCAAATTCGTAAAACCTTACGTGCACAAGGGATACGCAAGGGTATACAAGTAGTATTTAGTCCGGAGTTACCGGTGAAAGAAAGTCTGATGATGACTGACGGCAGTAACTATAAAAAATCTGCCTATGGAACTATTTCTTATATGCCTGCCACTTTTGGTGCAGTAGCCGCATCCGTTGCTATTAGAAAATTGATGCAGGCATAAAATGCAATTGCGGTTTACAAAAATAACCTGGATGGAATAAACAGTTTCATATACCAGTAACGTAACCTTTTGTATAAAATGTGCTTTTATGATAAAGTTCAAAAAGATATTAAAGCGGATATTTTTGGTGCTTCTGATCGTTATACCTGTTTCTGCCATTGCGCATTTCTTTTTATTTCCGCAGCAGACACGCAGTATCCTTATCGGCTTTTCTGATTTTAAAAAAGAAGGAAGATTATATTTCAACAGCAACACAGCTAAAAACAAAATTGATTCTATACAAACGCTTATCAACCTTGCATCGCAGCGGGTTGCCGCATTCTGGGGACAAAAAACCTGTGACCCTGTATATATCTATTGCAATACTGAAAGTGATTTTAAAAAATATGGTACTTCTTTTTCCGCACCAGCACTTACGCATATAAAACTGGGAGCCCATATTGTAATCAGCAGCCAGGGGATTGACCTGGATATCATTGCTCATGAAATGGCGCATGCCGAATTGTATGAACGAATCGGTTTTTACAACTGGACATTTAAAATACCCACCTGGTTTGATGAAGGACTGGCTATGCAGAATGATTACCGGGATTATTATTCGGAAGATACATTGAAAGCCAGGTCGGATAATTATAGGAACATGCCTGATGTTAAAAAACTGGTGTCTGGCAAACAATTTCACGAAGCAGGTACACACGAACAACTGATGCTAAACTATATGGCAGCCAAACATGAAGTGAAACTATGGTACAGCAGGGAAAAACTGGATAAACTTATTAAAGATATTAATGCGGGTAAAAGTTTTGACGAAGCCTTTAAATAGATAAACATGCAACAAGATACCCAGGCATACAATAATGCCCAGGCAACAGCCGACAAAGAAATTTGCGATTTGCTTGCCAAAGAGATCGATATGGGTTTGCCCAATGCAGAGAATAAAATATGGCATGCGCATCCTGTATGGTTTTTAAATGGCAACCCGGTGGTGGGATACAGCAAACTGAAGAACTGCATTCGGTTACTTTTCTGGAGCGGACAATCTTTTGATGAACCGCTTTTACAAAACGAAGGGAAATTTAAAGCCGCTGAAATACGCTATACCTCTGCAGAACAGATCAATACAAAAGACCTGAAGCGTTGGTTGAAAAAGTCAAAAGCCATACAATGGGATTATAAGAATATTGTAAAACGCAGAGGTGCTCTGGAAAGATTGGTATAGCTTAAAACAAATTACAATCGGTTTTTAACCCCTATTTAAATTGGCCAAAATGCCAGAGTATGCCCGAAGGATCATGTAAAAAACATTCTTTGCCCCAGTCGTTTTCTTTAATGGGGATCAGTCGTACATTTTTATATTTTTGATGAAGAGCAAGTTCCTGCAGTTGCCTGTACTGATCATCTACATCCGCCACTTCAACAAACAGCATGGTATTATCTACCCAATCCTTTACATAAGCGTTTTGCAGGTAAAAACCAAGGTGTGGCGTAACACTGAAATATGACATCTGACCTGATATCACCGATTCTTCAAAACCCAGGTCATTATAAAAATGCCTGGAATCTTCAAAATCGGTGGCACCTATAAAAGCCCTGATGGATGTTGCATTATGTGTCATGATCAAGTAAAGTTGAACTCAAATATAAGTATAAAGTCCGGGAAGATTACAGTGGCAAATCAGGCAATCTGGCACTTTCGTTCTATATAATCTTACTCATGTTATGGGCTGATGTTCATCATTTTGGTTTCAACTGCCAATGGCGAATTTTATGGCATCAAAACTAAACACATGAAAAAGATAATTGTTCCCGTTGACTTTTCTGTTACTGCAGAAAATGCCGCTGTTTTTGCAGGTCAGGTAGCAGCATTTTACAGGGCCGATATATGGCTGTACTATAATTATGATGTAGTGCCAACCCTGGTAGAATATGGATACTCATCCGTTAGTGCCGGCGAAATGGAAAGTGCGGCTGATTTTGAACTGGATGAGTTCAGAAAAAAAATTCAGTTACAGTTAAGTGCGCCGGTAAATATTTATACAAAGGCAGATGCTGGTGTATTAATGGATAACTTAGGTAGATTTTGTGATGAGATACAACCAGACATGGTAGCATTTGGTTTATCGGGCAAAAATGCACTTACCAGGCTTGTGGTGGGTAGTAATACCATACGGGCAATACAGCAATTAAGGTATCCGGTACTGGTGGTTCCGCCCAAAGCGGTATTTACTCCTGTACGCAAAATAGGTTTCGCCTGCGATTATAAAAAGGTACTGCAAACAACGCCTGTTGCACTTATAAAGAAGCTGGTGAAGGATTTTAATGCAGATCTGTATGTATTGAATGTAGAATACAAGCTGAATGGATTATCAGCCGAAGCAGAAGCCGAAAGCATGTATATAAGTGAATTACTAAAAGAACTTAAACCGTACTACAGTACTATTTATTCCGAAGATATTGCAGTGGGAATAAACTGGTTTGCCGAAAAAGAGAAAATAGACTGGATGGTAATGATACCCAAGCAACATAACCTGGTAAGTAAAATATTTGGCCGCAGCCAAACCAGGGAGCTTTTGTATCATACCAATGTACCGGTATTATGTATGCATGAGTAAAATTTTTCGGAAGGACATGTATAGTTCATTTATTGTTAAGTTAATAACCAGAAAAAGATAAGTACATTTATTATAGTTTTTGATTTACCAAAATCAATATGAATGAACAGCATTTTCAGAAAACTGGTTTTGCCGCTAACTGTATTTTTAATGCAGAGCCAGGTTATTTTTTCACAGAAGGTAAATCCGCTTTTGCATTATACCGTTTCAATACTTAAACCCGCAACCCATAGCTACGATGTAGCATTACATTGCAGCCAATGGAAGGCTGATACCATCCGTTTAAAAATGCCCAGGTGGATGCCCGGGTACTATCAGCTGATGGATTATGCCAAGACGGTTGAGAACCTGGAAGCCTTTGATGCCAATGGAAAAAATATCAGTGCACAAAAACTGAACGATAACACCTGGCTGATATCAGGCATAAAAGGCAAACCGTTTTTTGTTAAGTACAGCATCAATACCAGCAAACAGTTTGTAGCCAATAGTTATGTTGACAGTGCACATGCCTACCTTATACCCGAAAATACTTTCCTGTATATTGAAGGCCAGCTGCAGGTTCCGGTTTCAATAACGCTTTCATTTAATAAAGAATGGAATAAAGTTGCCACAGGCCTTGATCCGGTTGTAAACAAGCCTGATGAATTTACAGCTCCGGATTTTGATATACTGTACGATTGCCCTATTCTTATTGGTAACCTTCAGGAGCTACCCTCGTTTAAGGTAAAGGGAATTGAACATCGATTTATCGGGTATAATATCGGTGATTTTGATCGTGAGATTTTTATGAATAACCTGAAGAAGATAGTTGAATCGGCTTCTTCTATTATCGGGGATATTCCTTACAAGCAATATACCTTTATTGGTATTGGCCCGGGCAGAGGCGGCATAGAACATTTAAACAATACTACCATCAGCTTTAATGGCAGCGGGCTTGATAAGCCTGGTGCCACGAACCGGGTATTGAATTTTATAGCCCATGAATATTTTCATCATTACAATGTAAAACGCATACGGCCATTTGAACTGGGGCCATTTGATTACGATAAAGGAAACAGAACGAACCTGCTCTGGATCAGCGAAGGCCTGTCAGTTTATTATGAATACCTGGTTGTTAAAAGAGCAGGATTGGCAGATGCTGCTACCCTGTTCTCAAATTTTGAAGGTAATCTGAATGCCCACGAGAATAATCCAGGAAAGCTTTTCCAATCGCTGCAGCAGGCAAGTTACCATACCTGGAGCGATGGGCCCTTTGGAACCCAGGGTAATGAAAAAGGAAAGGCTATTTCTTATTATGATAAAGGCCCGCTGGTTGGCTTGTTACTTGACTTTGAGATCCGGAATGCAACACAAAATAAAAACTCCCTGGATGATGTGATGCGTTTGCTGTACCAAACATATTATCAGCAAAAGCAAAGAGGTTTTACAGAAGCTGAGTTTCAAATGGCCTGCGAACAGGTTGCAGGTATTTCTATTAGCAGTTTCTTTGAATATGTGTACACGGCCAAAGAACTTGACTATGCAAAATACATGGCTTATGCCGGATTAAAAATCGACAGGCAAACGGTGGAAGCAAAAGATAAGGTTCCCACACAAAAGTTTACCATCAGCCGGATGGAAAACCCTGCTCCTTTGCAGGCAGAGATATTACGATCATGGCTGGGAGAATAACTTTGCTGAAAGTAAAAAGTTATTTAGTAATTTGAAGGCATGAGTATTTCACATCATTATGAACCTGTAGCTGCTACAGAAACAGGCAGTACCGGTATCTACCATTTAAAAAGGTTTTGGAGCAAAGTAATGGCTAGCCAGGACGTATTGAATTTATACCAGGATGAAGGGGTGTTAGACAATACATTGCTTGATATATTGGGTATTGGTTTGCTTCCGGCGTACCAGTATTTATATATGCACCGACCCGACTTTGAGCATTTTGAAAATTGGATCCTTACCCATTCAAATGGAAGTATCCCGGCCGAAACAATTGAACGCTGTAATGCCTTGTTTAAAAATAAAACCATTGAGCAGGAAATAACTACATCCGATGTACTTACAGCCGATGATATTGCCTTTTGGGATGAGCATGGATATGTGATTGTGAAAAATGCTGTTAGCCCGGAAGACTGTGCAGCTGCACGCAAGGCTATACTGAACCATCTTGAAATGGATGAGCAGGATGCAGCAAGTTGGTATAAGGAAACGAATATCATGCAGGGTATTATGGTTCCCTTATACAGGAATGAAGCTATTGATACCAACAGGAATTCTCCATTGATCAGGCGTGCTTTTGAACAATTATGGAAACGTACCGACCTGGTGGTAACAACGGATAAATGTGGTTTTAACCCACCAGAAACTGCTTCTTTCACCTACAGGGGCACCGGGTTACATTGGGATGTTAGTTTGGCAACCCCTATTCCTTTTGGTACGCAGGGCATTTTGTATTTAACAGATACTGCGGCTAACCAGGGTGCATTAACGCTGGTGCCGGGCTTTCACAAAAATCTGGAAAACTGGTTAAAACAACTCCCGGAAAATATGGATCCCCGTAACACTGATTTCTCTTCATTTGGCCCCAAACCTATTGCTGCACATGCAGGTGATTTTATTATCTGGGATCATAGACTTCCACACGGAAGCAGCCCCAACAGGGCAACCCTGCCCAGAATTGTACAGTATATCAATTGGTACGCAGCACTTGAAAAAGTACAGGATATATGGATATAATGTTTTATAATTACCCCTTATACCAGCAAATGAGATCTTGCATTAAACCTTCTTTAAATCAACTACTTACAGAAATAACGTAGAAATACCTGCTCAATTTCAGTACTACTACCCCCAGGCAGTCTATGCACGCCAGATACTTTTGTGTTATAAAATTAAAAACACAAATCATGAAAAAATTATTTTTAGTTGCCATTACATCACTGGCATTATTTGCAAGTTCCTGCAAAAAAGATTCTCCAGATCCGGTACCACCAACAGACCTGAGCAATACCACCTGGTCGGGTACAGCTAACGTACCCGGGTTAAGCCTAACAAACAGGCCTTTTGTACTAACTTTTAATGCTGATGGTACACTGGGAGGTTCGCTTACTAACGGAAGTTCTTTTGCCATTAACGGAACCTGGAACCTGACTCCAAGTTCAACTACGGTGAGAATATTTTTTACTTTAGCTACCGTTTCGGGCAGTTATGTAGGACAGGCAACACTTACCACCAACAACACCAAACTTGAAAGCGGCATAGCTACTAATGCAACCATGCCGTCGGCGAATCTGAATTTTACGGTTACCAAATCTTAATACGGTGTGTTTGTTTGAGCAAGGGCTCCGGTATCAAACTCCGGGGCCCTTGTTTTACGTTTGGTATCGGTAAGTCAGTATATTGATCAGCCGTGCTTTTGCAATGGAATCTTAATGTTCAAACCAAATCCACCCCCGGGACTGGCATGTATCTGGATCTTACCCCCAAATACACTTACACGGGCGGCAATGTTCTTTAATCCAATACCTTCTGTCACAACATCATGCTTTAGGTCTTTCCCTTTACCATCGTCTTTTATTTGCAGCGTAAATGTGTTACGTTTGGTAGAAAGGTAAAAGAAAGTATGTTGTGCCGATGCATACTTGATGATATTGGAGCACTGTTCCTGTACAACACGATATGCGGCAAGTTTTATTTTATCATTTATCATACTGTCTTTATATTCACTGCAGTCTATTTCCACTTTTATTCCTGCATTTATCAACATCGAATTGGTTAATCCATTTAAAAGATCCGGCAGGGTTTCATCATTGAGTTTTGGAGAAACCAATTCGTGGGCCAGTTTTCTGTTCTCATCAATTGCTGCTTTAACATGCCCGATGCTGGTATTGATCAGTTCTTCACTCCTTTCGGGATGGTTACCTACCATCCGGAGCAGCATATAAGTACCTACCAGTAGCTGGTTCACGTTATCATGCAGTTCCATACCAATTGCATTCCTTTCTTTTTCCTGTGCATCCAGTGCCGTTGCTGTTATCATCAGTTGTTCCTTGTGTTGCTGTTCCTGTAATTCAGCTTCCAGTTTTCTTTGTTGCGTTACGTCCTGCATGGCCCCGATCACACGGGTTACTTTTCCATTTGTATCCCTGATGAATACGGCATGGTTTATCATCCTGATAATCGTTCCATCCACGGCATACACGTCATATTCATCGCTCCAGAACTCCTGGTTTTTATCATTTCTTGCATTCTTAAAACTCATTCTCACCCTTTCCCTGTCTTTTTCAACCAGGTATTTTCCCTCCACGCCTACCTGCCAGCCTATTTCTCCAACGGGGTCAAACAATTTTTCCCTGCCCTCGTACACGATGTATTCCTTGGTCTCAAAATTCAGTTCCCATACAATGTCGGAAGTTGCCGTGGTGGCATATTGAAAACGCTCGTTGCTTTCTTTTAATTTTTCCTCGGCCTTTTTTATTCCTGTAATATCCGAAATAACCCCGTGCCAGACCGTACTGCCATCAGGTTCCCTTACAGGTATCGAATTTCCAAAATGCCATACCATACCTTTTTGCGGGTGCAAATAACGGTATTCGTAAGACCAGGGAATCAGTTCCTGCTGAGACCGCCTGATAGATTGTACCACATCTGCCACTTGTTCCGGGTTGATGTTGCTGAAGATCTTCGCTACATCATTCTTCACTTCATCAAATGTAAAGCCTATCATTTCTTCAAAAGCATTGCTGGCATAGGTAAAGCTGTATTCTCCTTCTTCACTGGCCCTGAATGAATAGATAAGACCAGGGGCTGAGGCTGTTATCTTATCCAGTTTATTCCTTTCAGCCTCCAATGCTGCTTCGCTTCGTTTTCTGTCAGTGATATCAACCGACAGTATAAAAACGCCTTCCGGAACGGGTTGAAAGCTGAGTTCGAACCAGCCTATGGTTTTATCCGGAAATTCAAATTCATTTTCAAGTTGTATGGCTACCCTTTCATTAAAACAGCGCAGGTATACGTTGTAGATTTCTGTGTTCTCTATTTCCGGAAATTTCTCCATCACCGTATGACCGATCAGTTCTTCTTTGCTGTACCTGGCATGCTTAGTAAAGGCTTTGTTTACATAAGTATATTTCCAATTAAAGTCAACGATCTGCACCCCTTCGATCATATTATCCAATGTAGTACGAAACCTTACTTCGCTGGCTTCTATTTTGGCTGCGGCTTCAACCCGCTCTGTAACATCTTTATAATTAAATACAATAGCTCCTACATTTTCATCATTTAGCCAATTGGTTACTGCACCTTCCATCCAGATGTAGTGCCCATTTTTATGCAGGTTACGAAAACGTGTATTAAATGTTACACCCGGGTTTGCCATTACCTGCTGCACAATAGTTTGTGCCGCTGCCTGGTCATCCGGGTGAATATTACGCGTCGCATTCACATGTAACATGTCTTCATTACTCCACCCGGTTACACGCTCTGCGGCCGGACTCCGGTAGATCAATTTGAAGGAAGCATCCATCATGGTTATTACATCATCAGCCTTTTCTACCAGTGTACGAAATTTTTCTTCGCTGGCACGTATTTTAGCGTCAGCTTCAATACGATCTGTCACGTCCTGGTAATTAAACACGATCGCCTTTACATTCTCATCATCAAGCCTGTTGGTTAATATGCCTTCCATCCAGATGTAGTGTCCGTTCTTATGCAGATTACGAAGCCTTATCTTATATGTTACGCCCGGGTTTGAAATTATCATCTCCAGTATGGCTTTGATTTGTTTGATGTCATCCGGGTGAACATTCTTCAGTGCATCCATATTGAGAACTTCTTCATTGCTCCAACCTGTGGCACGTTCCGCAGCCGGGCTGCGGTATACCAGGTTAAACGATGAATCCATTAAAGTAATCACATCATGGGCCTTCTCTATCAATGTACGAAAGCGTTTTTCACTGGCCAGCAGTTTCTCTTCGGCTTTTATTTTTTCTGTTTCGTCATTAACCAGTACTAGTATGGCGGGCCTGTTGTCAAAATGTATCCGGTGCGAATTAATTCTCACCTTGATAACAGACCCATCTTTTTTAATATGGTTCCAATTACCTACATCATTCATTGCTGAGGCATTGTGTGAGGCTCTGTCAATTTTTAAAAAAGCATCTCTATCAGTTTCAGATCTAATGTCCAGGGCAGTCATGGATAAGAATTCCTCCCTGCTATAGCCGTAGTGTTCAATAGCCGTTTCATTTACATCCAGAAAGCGGAAGTTTTCCCGGTCAATGATCCACATAGGCAGTGGATTGTTCTCAAACAGGTAACGGTACTTTTTTTCGCTCTCCAGAATGGCAGCAGTTCTTTGCTTTACTTCGTCTTCCAGCTTTAAATTGGCTCGTTTCAGGTGCTCTTCCAGTTTTATGCGGTGGCTGATATCTTTTACAATAAAATAGAAGGAAGTGATCTGCCCTTTTTCATTCCTGCTTACATTACCAGTAACCGCCCCGTAAAAGGAAGAGCCGTTCTTATGATTGAAAAGCAGTTCCGATGATACAGAGTCATACCTGAGCATCTCTGCCTCTTTATGAGCAATTTCATCTGCTGTGAGATTTAAAAAGCCAAGCTCTTTGGCATTTTTGCCAATTGCTTCCTGTTTGCTGTAGCCAAAGAGTTCTTCGGCACCATGGTTCCAGCTTATGATGCGCATATCCAATCCCCTGGAAAAGATCGCTTCTGAAGACTGCTCTACGATCTGCGCCAGGTGATTTACCTGTTCGCTTAACAGTTTTTGTTTGCTGATGTCAAAATTTACTACTACGTACCCTGTTATAATATCATTATTGCGAATGGTGGAAGCTGAAAACCTTACCCATATTTCCCTGCCGTTCTTGTGTTTCCTTTTAAACTCACCGGTCTGATAATCATTGGCGTCAACTTCTTTTTTCACTTGTTCGAGGTACAAACCTTCAACATCTGTTAGCAGAAGTGCATTCGGGTCTTTACCCAATGCTTCCTCTTTGGTATACCCATATAAATTTTCGGCCCCGTAATTCCAGTTATTTATTTTAAGGTTGGTATCTACTGTATAGATGGCATCCTGTGCTTTCTCGATCTGGAGCGCCAGGAAATCAAGTTCTTTTTGTTTCTTTTGATCTTCAGTCACATCTTCTACATAATGCAGAATACAGCAGAGCTCGCCTGTACCATCTATAACGGGTGTATTCAACGGGCTCCACCAATGTTCTTCAAATATGCCATCGGGCCGTCTTACATCATAGTGTTGTATAGCCATTCTGTGGGGCTGCCGTTTTTCCAGTACGTAATTCAAAGAAGTCTGCAGATTTTTTACACCATCTGCACGTTCATCAGCAGGATTGTCAGGAAACACATCAAAAATATTTCTTCCCAGTATATCTTCCCTTTTGGTCATGGATGCAGCAATATAGCTGTTGCTGGCGGCTAGGATAGCAAATTCAGGGGACAGCACCAGGTACATGCCGGGCACCGTCTCAAACAGCAGTTTAAAGTCGGGTGTAGGGTTAACTTTCATGCAGATTAATTGGCTGATTTACGAATTATATCGCTTCACTAAAGTAATGTCTTTTAAGTCAACTCACTAGTGAAACATGGCAATTCGTGTCATTTAAATCTATGATTAATATCATGAAAGTTCATGGCTTAAATTATGAACGGTATTGAGTTGCCGAAGATTACTGGTCATTTCAAATAATAAAAAGGCCCGGTATCAAAACTAATACCGGGCTGTAAAATGATTTTTTTAGTAGTTGTTTCTACTTGGCTGCGGTAAGACCCTCTTCTGTTGTATTATTCTGCAGGTATTTCCACAGATCACTTTGAACAACCAGTGGATTTACTTTTTTAATACTCATTCGGCCTGTAAAAGCCTGGTAGGCTTTGGTGCGGTTGGTAACAAAAATGCCGTCCATAAAACTTTCTTCTCCGCTGTTTGCCAGGTCAAGTACATCCAGCTGAATAATGTTCTTTTGCTGTTGATTTTGGGAATTATTTTCAAGCATTTTAGCATCCTGGAAAACGATCTTGCCATCCCGTGCTATACGAACATCTATTTTTTTGATACTGTAATATTTCTGGTCATTTACAGTGTAAGAAGTATGTGAAAAACCAACCAGCTTTCCTTTTACCTTATTTACAACAATTTCATAATCGAGTGATTGCTTGGTAGAGTCGTTGTACATGGTTCCTTTCCAAAGGCCGGTAATATCCTGGCAAAAGACCATCATGGGGCAGCATAAAGCTACCAATATGTGTATTAAAGCTTTCATAGGTTTGGGTTTAGAGGGTAATTCTAAGCTAATAACGTTATTTTCTTTGTTTTATTGGCAAACAGGAGTTTTTTTTTAATGTATTTCAGCAACAGGCCCTTAACTAAGCGTACTTTTGCGGCTATGCAACAGATAAATATACCGCTCATTTTAAACAGCCTTGGTTTTGAAGCGCTCAACGAAATACAACAAGCTTCGCTGGAAGCCAATGCAAAAAACGACAATGTGGTGCTGTTATCGGCCACCGGTTCGGGTAAAACACTGGCTTTTTTACTTCCTTTACTGGAAACCCTCAATCCTGAAATTAATAATGTACAGGCCCTTATTATTGTGCCCAGCCGGGAGCTGGCCATACAAATAGATGATGTGTTCCGTAAAATGCAAACCGGTTTTAAGGTAACGCTTTGTTATGGCGGCCACAAGCGTGAAACAGAAGAAAATAATTTAAAACAGGCCCCGGCACTTATCATTGGCACAGCTGGCAGGCTTGCCGATCATATCCGTCGTAATAATTTCAGTCTTGACAATATTACTACACTTGTATTGGATGAATTTGATAAGTCGCTGGAACTGGGCTTTACCGAAGAAATGTCCTTTATCATCGGTTCTCTCAAAAATATTAAAAAACGAATTCTTACTTCGGCAACGTATGCTGTGCCTGTACCCGATTTTATTGGCTTAAAAGAACCGGTAAGGCTTGATTTTTTACCTGAGGGTGAACAGCCGGACAATATGCTTGAAGTGAAAGTGATGCATAGCCCGGAGAAAGATAAGATCGATACGCTTTTTAAACTGATCTGTTACCTGGGCAACCGATCTACGGTTGTATTCTGTAATCACCGCACCGCAGTTGAACGCACCAGCAAACTGCTTACAGAAAAAGGCATACTCAATGTTTTTTACCATGGGGGTATGGAGCAGCAGGAAAGAGATGCGGCGCTTTGCAAATTCCGCAATGGTACCAGTAATATTTTAGTTACAACCGACCTGGCCTCACGTGGGCTGGATATACCTAATATCCGTTACATTGTTCATTATCATTTGCCGGATACAGAAGATTCATTTATACACCGCAATGGCCGCACGGCCCGTATGGATGCAAGCGGCACAGCTATTTTAATATTATCAGAAGAAGAAAAACTGCCTGCTTATATAGCTGATATTCCTGAAGTTGAAATTACCCGGGAGCATCCGATACCTGACAAACCAGTCTGGAGTACACTCTTTATTGCTGCAGGTAAAAAGGATAAGGTTAATAAAATAGATATTGTTGGTTTTCTGTCTAAAAAAGGAGAATTAAAGAAAGAAGATATTGGCATTATTGAAGTGAAAGACTTTTTTAGTTTTGTGGCAGTGCGGAAAGTAAAAGTGGGACATGTGTTGAACCTGATCAAAAACGAAAAGATCAAGAATAAGAAAGTGAAGATTGAGATAGCACGATAGGAACGCTGATGACGCGGATTTAACTGATTAATGCGGATCATTAATCCTCTTTCTTCAACGTCGCAATATCATCCATCAATCTTTCCATTTCCAGCGTAAGCGTGCCGTTGTAAACGCCCCTTATTCTGCGGTGCTTATCTACCAGTATAAAATTTTCGGTGTGCAAAAACTCATTGCCTGTTTGGTAATAACCAATCGTGTCGCCGGCATAGTATTGTTTTTTGGCCATGGCATATATCTGGTCTTCATTACCGGTAAGCAAATGCCATTTTTTACTGATGATACCTTTTGCCTCAGCATATTTTTTTAAAACCGGTACACTATCCATTGATGGTGTAACCGAATGCGACAGCAGCAAAACGGCATCATCGTTCTTATATTTTTCCTGCAGGGTGCTCATGTTGGTTGTCATAATGGGGCAAATACTTCCGCAGCGGGTAAAGATAAAATCGGCTACATAAATCTTGCCCTCCACATCTTTTTCAGTCACTTTTTTTCCATCCTGGTCGGTGAAGGAGAATGCAGGTATCGTATGTATATTCTTATAGGCAGGATCATCCGCAGCTATCCACTCCGGTGTAAAATCGGGCTTATTAATGAATGGCAGGGCGATAGTTTTGTCAGCTGTTTTGCTTTTGCATGCAAATACTATCAGCAGTAAAATAAACGAACTATTTTTTAGTAACTGAATCATAAGGATTGATGCATGTTTTTAAACCGATTAAACCATATTTTTTTCCATCCCTGATCACATAGTTGGCTCTTACGCTGCCATTATCCCACCAAAGCCGCTGGCTTCCTTCTTCCTGCCCGTTTGTATAATGAAAGAACTTTTGCAGTAAGCCCGATGCATACCATTCTTTAAATTCCCCTTCGTTCTTATCGTTATAAGCGGTGAATGAAAATTTGTCTTTCCCATCGGGCCACCAACCTCGGTGCAGGCCTTCCTTTTTGCCATTGATGTAAAAGCGTTCCTCCTGTAATTGTTTATTGGGATACCATTTTTTTTGTGTACCCTCTTCTACCCCATTAAAATACGACTGCAGAATGGCTGTATCGCCTCCCGGATACAAAGTGAAGCGATAACCGGTGAAGTACTGATCATTATAATACACCGTATCCTGGTGGTTTGAAAAATGATTGTCAGATGCTGGCCTATAAACCGGGGGCACTGTTTTTGCAATTTTTATTTCGGGCATCACGCTCTTTACCTGCTGCGTTTTATTGGCACAGGAATAAAAAAAAGCCGGCAGTAATATAAGAAAGCCGGCTTTTGAAATTGATATAACCCCCATAAAAACTTACTGTGTTACTGTGCCCGGTGTTCCATAAAATCCGTTCCCGTTCAGGTATGGAGCAGCAGTTGTAAAATGATAATGATAAATACCGGCCGGGTAATCAGTTGTTGCGTGGGTATGACCATGATAAACATCCAGCCCGGTTGGGTCGCTGCCGTTAGTTTCCTTAGGCCCGTACACGGGGAAACCATCCAGTAAAAAGCCCATTAAAGAAGACGAAGTTGCCTTTACCGTGGTTAAATATTTGGGCTCTACATGGTAGTGATACATACCATTCATCTGTGGATGTCCCCACCACTGATCAAAGCTGTTTATCTCATTGGTTAATGGTGAGCCGCCTGCTGCGTATTGGTTAAAGAATGGCACACCATTCAATGCAACGCCCATCACACCCATGGGTGTAGTAGCATGTGTAGCTGCTACTGTTGGATTTACAGGGATGGTAAGCGTTATATTTTGTGTAGCGATGGTATTCGGGTTTTTTACAAATGTACCACCACCAAAAGTGGTACCGCTGAAATTCTCGTAAAGCGGATTGGTTGTGGCATAATAAATAGATTTATGATCGGGTAACGCATTACATTTAATAGTTACCCAGGTTCCGTCGAACGTAATGCTGGTAGCACCGTAAATTTTATTGTATACAGATGGCAATGTTGGCCCGCCGCCCGAACTGTTCACTGTTAAACTAAGCGTACAACTTTGTCCGCCAAAATTTATGGCAAAGTTTGCCGTACCCACTGTGGCTGCTGTGCCGGTAACGGTATAAGAAAGATTACCCGTGCCGTTTGCCAATGTACCGGCCATTAATGTTGCGGTTAAACCAGTAACGCCTGTTGAAGTAATGGCAGTACCTGTAGTGTATGCAACACCATTTCCACCATTATAAGGGATGGTAGCTGTAGCATTATAGGCTGAACCTGCTGTTGCCGGAGCAGAAAAAGAACCACTTCCACAGGCAAGTGCTGTAATAGTTGGCGTTGTCGGCCCGGCTGTGTTTACCGTTAAAGCGAAACTGCAGGTTTGCCCGCCAAATGTTACCGGAAAACTTGCTGTGCCTGCTGCTGAAGGGGTACCGGCAACAGTAAAAGAAAGATTGCCTGTGCCATTGGCCAGGGTACCTGCTACCAATGTGGCAGTTAAACCCGTTACCCCGGTTGACACCACTGCAGCGCCTGCAGCGTACGTTGCGGCATTACCACCACTGTATGGAACCGTTGCTGTTGCAGTGTAAGCAACACCTGCAGTTGCAGTTGCATTAAAAGAAACAGTAGGACAATTTAATGCAGAAATACTTGCTGTAACGGGACTAGTACCACCGCCACCGCTGCTGTCACTGCTTTTATTACAAGCAACTGATATGCTGAATATAGTTACAATCAGGGCTAAAAGGTTTAATCGCATGGTTGGTTTGTTTTCTGTTTAATTAATTTAGTTTCTATAGTGCCGGGAAAAGTGATCAGTTAAATGGATTGCTCCATCTTTTATCAACGTAAACATTTGTACCAGCCAGTGTTTTTATGAATGCTACCAATGCTGATTGTTCGGCACCGCTCAGGTTTAGTTTTTGTCCCTGTCCGTTTGGCCTTAGCCTTGGATCAAGATTGGTATTACCGGGGGCCAGGTTGATGCTGTTATAATGGCCAACTGCATTCTGTACTGCAGGCAGGTTACCGGTATGCATCAATGGCCCATTCTCAACACCCGCTGCATTGGTCACATCTCTCAGGCTTGGGGCCCTGGTTACAGTAATATCGACACCGCCACCGGGAACTATTCTTCCAATGATGCCATTGTTTAGAGTATTTGGGTCTATATCAAACTCAGGTGCATTGTGGCAGGCGTTACAACCTGCGCCGCCGCTTGTTCTGGTGCCTGTAGCATCAAAAACAGGTGCTGTTAAAAATAATTGTTTACCCAGGTTTTCCTGTGCAGTAAAATTAGGAAAAGGCTGTCCGTCGTTGGGAACCACTGCCCTGCCTGCATCATATTTAGAATCGAAAGATTGAATGCTTCTTACAAACTGTGCCAGGCACTCCTGCATGCGGGCTTCGGTAACATTAATATCTCCATAAACAAATTTGAACAGTTCGTTGTAATAATTAATACCTTGTAATTTGGTTAACAGGTTTGTCAAACCTGGTCTTCCGGATGTACCGCTGAATCCCATTTCTGCATGATCCTGTATGGGTTTGGTGGTTTGAATTTCAAGGGTTGCTGCACGTTCATCCCAAAAGAATTTTGTCTCTACAGCATACCGGCTGTTAATTAAACGCATGGCGTGCCGTGCTGTGCTGCCGCCGGCCACACCGCTGCTGGCAATGGCAGTATCACTAAATGCAAACTTTTGCTTGTGGCAACTGGCGCATGATACGGTATTATCAAAGCTTAAATTTTTGTCGTAAAACAACACTCTTCCCAAAGTTGCTTTGGCATTGGTGATGGCATTACCGCCAGTGTTGTCTTTTGCGGGGTTTAAATAAGCAGGTTTACCCTGGCTGGCATAATTCGCCAGGTTGGTTGGATCAATATTTGTTCCGAATGTTGTTTTGATAGCCGTATACGGATCAACTGTTGGTGTTGTTACGCTTGTAGTATCACTTTTAGAACAGTATTGAAATGCAAATACTGCCAATAATAATATACTAATGATGGTGATTTTTTTTTGCTGCATACATTGGTTGGTTTAAGATTTTATCGGGTCGTTATTGTAATGTGTCTTTGGGTGGCGGACCTCCCGGTCTGGGCCTCATGCCCGGCGGCGGCGGTGGTCGCATACCGGGTGGTGGCGGGCCATCGCCCGGTCTCATTCCCGGAGGTGGAGGCCCTCCTTCCGGCCTCATGCCTGGTGGCGGAGGTGGAGGCCTGTCGCCGGCAGGCATCATTTCCCCTGGTGGAGGTGGCGGACGCTTGTCTCCGGGTTTTCTGCCTGGCATGGGTGCATCGTCACCGTTTCGCTTTTCAAAACCCGGGTCTTGCTGTCCTATACCTGGCCTTGGCCTTCTGGCAGGTGCCATCTGGTGCAATGCCTGTTGTATGATACTGTCGAACCTAATTTGCTGTTCTTTATCGCAGATAGCCCTTAATTTCTGAAAATGCCTGAAAGTAAAAACATCACGTTGTTGCTCCAGGTTGCCGATCTTTCTGCTGAAATTCTCTATCATCGAATCAGAAACATCTGACTGTTTCAACAAATCAAAAAAACTGTCTTTAGCCTTTCCAATGCTGTCTCGCAGAGGCCTTACCTGCGACTGGTGTTCTTCTCTTAATTTTCGATAAGCTTCCTGCTGTGTTGAATCAAGCTTCAGTTCATGTGTAAGAAATTCAAACACCTGTCCGCCTGGCGGAGGTGGTGGCGCTGTAATAACGCCCCTGTCCGGCTTTTTATTCGTCCACAGCAAAGCCAGCGTTACTATGTTAGCTGTTATCAGTAGTAGAACGATAACAGTAAACCAGCGGTTATTTGTAGTGTTGCTCATACTGTGTATTTATTCGTAAACAGACCCGTTATTTATATTATAAGCCGCCGTAAAAGACTCAATGGTTGCCGGTTTGCTATTTTGAAATGAAACCGGTTCCTGTGGTGCTTTACGTATGTTTAACAGTGAAATGATATTCACTATCAAAAAAACAGAAAGTGCTGCTGTAATAAAAGCAGGGCGAAGTATGAAGGTTGTTTTTGGCTTTTCTTCACGCTGCATTCTGCCTTTTAAACGTGTATAAAAAAAGTCGGGGGCAGCAGCGGGCTGTATACCCCCGAGACTCTCCATTATACTTAGAACCTTCTCCTGTGAAAACTTATTTTGCATTGGTAAAATTTGCCTGTTAATAATTTAGATGCCGTTTTTTATAAAATCCTTCGCTTAGGGGGGAAATTCATTTAATTTTTTTCTGAGATTCTGTTTTGCCCGCTGTAATAAAGAGTCAACAGCCGATTCGGTCGTGTTTAAAATGGCCGCTATTTCACGGTATGGCAGCCCTTCTACCTTATTTAAAACAAAGGCGGTGCGCTGGTTTTCGGGTAGCTGGTCTATTACTTTAAAAAGAATAGCGGCATCTTCCTTATTTTCCTGTAATACCCCGGGGTGATTAAAATCTTCTGGTTCATATACCGGCAGATTATTATCTCCAAAAAGGCTGCTTAAAAATCCAAAGCGCTTTTTTCTTTTTTTGCTGCGCAGATGATCGAGCGATTTGGTAACGGTGATACGGTAGATCCAGGTAGATAGAAGTGATTCTTCTTTAAAATGCTGAATGGAACGAAAAACCTGTATGAAAACCTCCTGTGCAATATCTTCGGCTTCAGTATGATGCTGCAACAGGCCCAGCGCTGTATTGAATACCTTATCCTGGAACCGGGTTACCAGTTCCTTAAATGCAGATTCCTCCCCCTGGCGGAGGCCAAAAATTAATTCCTGTTCAGTCAAAAGGTGGTGCGCTTTATACTTAGACGGTGAAAAATAACAATTCCTGCGCTTAACTGGCAGCTTTGTTGAAATTTTTTATAAACCCTGTAATGGTATTATTGAACTGCAGCGCCTCATTAAAAAGGAACTGGTGTTCAATAGGTATAACGTAGATGGGGAAATTGCTTAGTTCCTGCTCAAACTTCTGCAGCCTTACGGCGTCTTTTTCCGTTGTTAATATCACTTTCTTTTCCTGGGAAATTTTATCAAACTGTTGTTTGATCTCTTTCAGGTCGCTGCTGTCAAATATATGATGGTCTGCAAAGCGCAGCATATCATAGCTGTCGGCATGTTTGACCAGGTGCTCTTTTATGGGCCTGGGATTTGCAATGCCGCATATTAACAGAATGCCATGATCATGTTCAATGTCAATTATTTCTTTGGTAAAAAGATGATAGGGTTTGCTATAAACAATGGTAGTAAAATACACCGACTGGTTTGGCAAGGGATCGATCTCTTTAATGATCTTTTTCTTTTCAGCTTCATCCATATCTGCCCTGCATTTGGTTACGATAATGATATCAGCTCTTTTACTGCTGCTTCTTACATCACGAAGATCGCCGGCAGGCAGAATAAAATCTCGGGTGTATAAATTTGAATAATCGGTAAGAATAATATTGAGCCCTGCTTTTACCTGCCTGTGCTGAAATGCATCATCCAGGATGATCACTTCAGTTTCGGGCCGCTGCTGTAGTAATTGCGGAATAGCTACCATCCTTTCTTCGCCTACGGCAACTGTTACATCCGGAAATTTCTGGTGAAACTGCATAGGCTCATCGCCGATCTCCAATGCGCTTGTTTCTTCATTGGCAATAGCAAAACCAACTGTTTTTCTTTTGTAACCACGACTTAGCGTAGCTGTTTTAAAATCGGCTTTTAATAAACGGATCAGGTACTCTGTCATAGGCGTTTTCCCCGTTCCACCTGTTGCCAGGTTGCCTACACAAATAATGGGAAAATTAAAAGAAGCAGATTTTAGAATATTTTTATCAAAAAGTTTATTGCGCAGCCAGATAATGGCCCCGTAGAGCCAGGTGATTGGTAAGAGCAGGTATCTGAAGCTTTTTAAAAGCATAGCGTGAAGTTGAAAGTTGAAGGTTGAGAGTTGAAAGTTTGATTCGGAATTAACTTTCAATTATCCATTTTCAACTCTCAACTATTTATAAAAATAGAAAAGATGGTAGTGCCATAATTTCTTTCTGTTTTGTAATTAGCAAACTTCTTATAGTTATTCCTCGGTGTATGTTCCAGCACAAACCATCCCTTCGGTTTCAGCAAATTCTTTTCAAAAACTTTTAATGGCAGGTCGTCAATGGTTGCCAGGGCATAAGGCGGGCCTGCAAAAATAAAATCATACTGTTGATTGGTGGTATCAATAAACCTGAATACATCCGACTTTACCACATTAAAATTTTCAAACTTCAGTTCTGCGGAAGTCTTCTTAATAAAATCATACATCTTGTTATCCTTTTCCACAATGGTAATATCAGGAGCTCCCCTGCTGGCCAGCTCGTAGCTGATGCAACCAGTGCCTCCAAAAAGATCCAGCACTTTTAATTCATCAAATTCAAGGTTATTTTGCAGGATATTGAACAGCCCCTCTTTGGCAATATCTGTTGTGGGCCTGGTATAAGGCATGTTTGTTGGCGGGCTGATCCTCCTACCCCCATGTATACCGCTGATTATACGCATGATGCCAATTCAAATAAATGACTGAAAAAATGTGGTGGATGATTTTTTATTTCGTCATTATAACCATAACCATCCGGTAGTTTATCAAACTCAATATTTAGAAAATATTTGTAAATAGCTGCATACAGGCCAGATTTTTCATCAATCATGCCGTTAATGTGCAGCATGGTTGAGTCTGGCTGCACCTCAAAACCCTTACAAACATTCAGCAAATGAAAAACACAGTCATCTGCATTGTTGTAAACAAAATTCTGAATCATCTGCAATTTACCTTCCTTACAAAGCATTGTGGTAACACTATTGCTGTAAAAAACGGTAAACAAATGGTTACCATCCGGCATATCTCTGTTGATCAGCGTCGAAAATAAATGTGTTTGTGTGGCAACAGGCAGGCACGCCGAAAAAGTGTCAGCAATAGACTCCGGCAGCCGGTAAACATTGTACAGGTTGTGTTTGTACAAAAAATCTGAACGTACAATACCCTGTCTTGCATTGCCAAACACAAGATTAAGCATATTAGCATTCCGGTCGGCATTCATTAACTCGGCAGGCACTACTATGCTTTCTGTAAAACTCCAGAAAATATGTGTTTTGCTGTACTGTTGTTGCAATAAATATTCGGTTTTACAAATGACTTCCATGTTTCTGGCAAGATCATCATCACCCAGGCCTGTGGCAAAGGCATAAGTAACCACTGCTTTAAAAGATTGATCATTACCCAGTACAGCTAATGAAACGCCTGCCGGGCCTGCTTCTGCAAATAACTGCGCTGTTTCAAAATCAATTGCGGGAGCCTGTATATTAAAAGATGGATTCACATGTTGCATTTCGGTGGCAAAATAAGATATTTTTGCTGACTTTATGGACAGTACTGCTATAACACCCGATTTAAAAGTTAAGGTAACCAATAAACAGATATTGGGCATTGCAATGCCTATCACGCTTGCTATTCTTATACCCCAGATCAATATGCTTACCAATAGCATATTCCTGGGTAATTTAAGTACCGAGGCATTGGGCAATGCCGGTATCACCGGTGTGTTTTATTTAATTTTTGCTGTAGCGGGACACGGATTGAACAATGCCCTGCAGGCTGTTTTTTCGCGTTATGCCGGCAGCGATCATCCCGAAGCTTTTAAAACTATTTTAGCACAGGGTATCCGCATCTGCCTGCAGTTTGCAATAGCCGGTATTTTAATTACCTGGTTCATTGCGCCCATCATTCTTAAGCAGGTTGCTGATCCTGTTGCTTATCCGCAGGAGATCGGTTTCTTAAAGATCCGGATCATGGGCCTGCCCTTCCTGTACCTTTTCCAGATGGGTAATGCATTTCTGGTAGCATCATTAAACAGCCGCTATTTAATGATCGGTTTCATCTGCGAAGCAGGAATAAATATTTTGTTGGATTTCTTACTGATCAAGGGCCGCTTTGGTTTTCCGGCGTTAGGCTTTAATGGTGCTGCTATAGCTTCGGTTATTGCAGAAATGGTGGGGATGATCGTTGTGCTCATAGTGCTGTATCGCACGGGCTTAAAAAAGCAATACGGTTTATTACAACGATTTGTGTATGATAAAGTGATCACCAAAGAGATACTCAAAATATCAGCACCGCTGATGCTGCAATATGTTATAAGCGTTACTACATGGCTTGTATTTTTTATTTTGATTGAAGGATTGCACGATGAAACAGCCAAAGCCGTCAGTAATACCATGCGTAATGTATTTGGACTTACCGGTGTTTTTGTGTGGGCATTTGCCAGCACCACCAATGTAATGGTAAGTAACTTAATGGGGCAAAAGCGGGAGGATAAAGTGCTGGAAGCCATCACCAGAATTATGCTGTTGAGTATTGGCTTCTGTATAGTCATGTGCCTGCTGGTAAATATTTTTCCTGCTGTATTCTTTGGCCTGTTTGGCCAGGGCGATGATTTTGTGCAGGCTGGCATCCCGGTATTGCGTGTGGTAAGCATTGGCCTTATGTTCATGAGCATTGCCAATATATGGCTTAATGGCGTAACCGGCACTGCCAAAACAAAAGTAAACCTGGCAATAGAGATCGTTGCCATAACCGTATACCTGTTATACACCTGGTATTTCATCAAACTCCATTATATTTCGCTGGCCATGGCCTGGAGTAATGAAGTGGTTTATTGGTCAAGCATTTTTATTATGTCGTTTATTTATTTGAGAAGCGGAAGGTGGAAGACGAAGCGATAAGTTTCCCCTATCTAACCAATGCATTATAATAAGCCACCAGCTCTATATACTCTGTATCAGATTTTCCTTTAAGATTTTTGCTGTTTATATACTCCTGCAGTTCTGGCTTTTTGTTCTGCAGCATATCGGGAAGTTCCTTAATCTTATTTACAGGTGTAAATACCCTATTGATGAGGATATAATAATGAATAGACGTGGAGATGGTCTGTTCATAAACCGCTGCATTGTAGAGTTTATTTTCATTTACGGTTTTAAAATACTGTTTGTATAAAGTAACTATACCCATATCCAGTACTTGATACCAGCCAGGCTCAATTTTAGAAGTTGTTTTTATAAATGCGGAATAGTCAAATTGAGTTTCTGTTTTTAAACCAGGTTCTTTAAAACTTACACTTTTAACAGGTGTAACGGCTTCCAATTCATCATCTTCTAGGTTCTTGTAATGCAACGTGTTATCGACAAGATTAAGCCGAAAACGCACACTATCATAAATGGTTTCATCTGCAAGTTTAATTTTTCCAGTAAAAAAGGCCTTATTGTAATAAGGTGATCCCTGAATAAGATTCACAAATTTTTCAGCATTTACGGGCACCCCAACAACTGAAGAAGTTAAAGCAACACCGGAGTTTGTTTTTCCAAAAGCTATAACTGTTTGCGAAAATCCGTTAACCGGTGAAATAAAAATTAACAGAGATAAAAATAACCGCATAGATTATGTTTCTATAAAGTTAAAAGCATTAATTATTATGTGGTGACAGACTATGATCGATCCAAAACACTAAAAGTTTACTTCCTGATCAAACCATTGTAATAAGCCAGCAGTTCTATATACTCCTTATCCGTTTTTCCTGTAAGGCTTTTATTATTGATGTATTCCTGCAACTCGGCTTTTTTATCCTGAAGCATATCAGGCAGCTGCTTTATTTTCTTTACTGCTGTAAAAATACCGTTGATGAGTACATAATAATAATTGGTGGTGGTAATGGTTTGTTCTACTGTAGCGATGCCATAAGGCTTGTTTTCCTTGATGGCTTTAAAATATCGTTTGTATAAAGATACTACACCTGTATCAAGCAATTGGTACCAGCCGGTTTCGGGTTTTGAAGTGGTTTTTATAAAACCGGAATAATCAAATTGTGTTTCGGATTTATCAATCTGGCTTTTAAATATAACTGATCGGATGGGCGTAGTTGCAATCAGCTCCTCTTCACCAGGGGTAAGATAATGTACTGTATTATCCATCAGGTCAAGTTTCAGGCTCAGGCTATCGTAAACCTTGCCCCCGCTGAGTATGATCTTACCTTTCAGAAAAGCATCACTGAAATAGGCCGTTCCCTCCACAATGGCCACATACTTGGCATTATTCATGGGCTCGCCTCCAACTGCATAAAACAAACTGCCTGTTGCCGCAGAATTATTGTTTGTTACATCAACAACCCGTTGAGCAAATGTACTGGTAGTAATAAAAGAAATCAGCAGGGAAAGGATAATACGCATGGCTTTTTATTTTTATAAAGTTAAAAAAAATAACCATGTTTATTCAAGAGACAGATCTTATTTTTTCTTACCGGCTTTCAGTTTTTCCTGGTTCTGTTTTACCCTGAACTTCACGATCTTACTTACAAGGCTAAGGGGTAAAGGCTTGTCCAGCGGAAACTGAACAGAGCCTTTTCCCTGTTTATAAACTGATAATTCTTTTTTAAAAGCTTCGTGCCCGTTTGGCGTTGCATAAAAGCCAATATGGTTTGCATAACCTGCAAAATAAACCAGCGGGCCATTGAGTTTGTAAGCCGGCATCATGTAAGCGATCAGTTCTTCTGCATCCGGTGCCGCTTTGGTAATGGTTTGACGCAACTGTTCAAGACGTTGCTGTATGCCGGGTTCAAAACCTGCTATATAATCATCTACTGTTTTTACAATTTTGGGCTTTGCTTTTGTTGGCATGATAATACATTTTGGCAGCAGCATTTACGCTGCCTGTTTTATTTTATGGTAATAAACATAAGACACAATCAAAACTACAAATACAATTAAAGGGAAAAAGGTCTGGCCATTCAACCCGTCTACAACGGCATTGCTTACAAAAGCCGAAATAAAATCAATGGCAAAGCCTGCGTAGGCCCATTCTTTAACCCTGGCAGGTACCTGCGGAATTATAAGCGCCAGGGCGCCTAATACCTTAAACACGGTTAGCATTACCCCAAAATATTCGGGATAACCCAGGTGGCGAATGCCTTCTTTGGCCATTTCGGTTTGTGAAGTAAACGCCGGCATCACACCTTCAAATAAAAAAATGAGCGTAGTAGTTACCCAAAAAATAATTTTGTGTGTTTTCATTGTTAGTTTTTTTTTTTGAATGAGTATTTAGTTTCTGTTTTTTTCATAATTCAGTAACCAATGGTTACCGTATTTATCGGTCAGGTCGCCAAAGGTAGCACCCCAGAAGCTTTGTTCCAGCGCATGGTCTTTATGGCCTCCCGCCGAAAGTTTTTCGTACAGGGTTTCAATCTCTTCTTCGCTGTTGCAGTTAATGGCCAGCGAAACGGCATTGCCTTTTACAAGGCCCTGCTCTCCTACCATATCAGAACCCATGAGTATTACATTACCATTTATCAGGGTACTGTGTAAAATACAATCCTTCATAGCTGCAGGCATTTTATCTGCCAGCGGCGATTCACCAATAGTTTGTAACGTTAGCTCCCCTCCCAGGCAATCTTTATAAAAGTTCATGGCTTCGCGGCAGTTGCCGCCGAAGGTCAAGTAGCTGTTTATTTGCGTCATGGTATTTTCATTTTTTAAATGATAAACCTGCATGCTGCAGGGCTTTACTAAGCTTTGGTATGGATGATGGCCCCAGGCCATGCCATTGTAAAATTTCCTGCTTACTGTGCTGAGCAAGTTGTTGCAGATCTTTTATTCCCTGCTTCTCTAATGCCCGCCTTGCCGGCGCAGCCAGGTTAGCCAGGAACCCATCTGAAGGTTTTCGCTCCTGTTCGCAAACGGGACAAACCGGGCAATCGCTTGTTTTAAAATAGGTATGCCCGTTTGCGCAGGTGCGTTTGTTCTTCATGGCCAATGCTATGCCTGTTTAAGTTTTTCAATATCAAATTTTGTCATCTGCATAAAGGCCTGCATCACCCGTGGTGCCTTTTCCGGATCGGTCATCAGCTGGCCCAAAATGGCGGGCACTATTTGCCAGGAGATACCGAACTGGTCTTTCAGCCAGCCGCACCTGCTCTCCTGTCCGCCTTCAGTTAGCCTGTTCCAGTAGTAATCAATTTCTTCCTGTGTATTGCAGGTAACAACAAACGAAAGCGCTTCGTTAAAAGTAAAAGCGTGTTCGCCGGGGCCATCCATAGCTATCAGGTTAAAGCCGTTTAGTTTTGTTTCCGAAAACAATACTTTCCCTGCAAAGGGTGTTGCATCAGCCCAATGCTGTAGGTTGGTAATAGAAGAATTTTCAAATACCGATGTATAAAAATTCATAGCTTCTTCTGCTTTACCGAATGTATTGCCTGTAAATAAAAGTGAAGGACAGATACTTTCTTCTGTACCCAGCATCACCTGCCAGGTAAGGCCATACTTATCTTTTATCCAGCCATAGCGTTCGCTCCAGTCGTATTTGCCAATGGCCATTAAAGGTTCACCACCTGCTGCAAGCCCATTGTATATTTCATCTGTTTGTTCTACCGACTTACAATAAACAAAAATGGAAATAGAGGGATTTACTTTGAACATGGGCCCGCCGTTGAGACCCATGAACTTGTTTCCCCAGATCTCGAAGTTTACTACCATGGGAGTATCCACAGTTATAGTTGCATTGCCAAAGATGGAGCAGTAAAATGATGCTGCTTCTTTTGCATTGCCATCAAACCAAATGCAGGGATGAATGCTGTTGTTCATGATTATTCTTTTTAGTTGTTATTAATTATGTAGCGCACCAACTGAAACTTACACTATAAAAGTGTTTTAAAATTAATTGTTTTCAACATAGGCTTTAAAATTATCCAGTATGTTCTGCCAGCCGCCTTTTTGCATAGCCAGGGGATTCATGTCTTCGGCTTCAAAGCTTTCTGTAACCGTTGTTGTATGTCCATTGCTGCTGAAAACGATCAGTACTTTTCTTCCGTCTCCCATGGTATAAGCTATCAGGCTGTTAGCTTTTACATCATCATACACGCCACCAAAATCAAACCCGAAACTGCCATCTTTTGCTTCCATCCTGGTGCTGAAGCTACCACCCGTCCGAAGATCATTCTCGGCCCGGGGCGTATGCCACTCAGGTGTAGCGCTGCACCATTGGGTGATATGTGCCGGCTCATTCCAGTATTCCCATACTTTTTCAACGGGAGCATTCACGGTGGTTTCAATGGTCAGTTGTATTTTTGATTCTGCCAGCTTTTTTACATTTTCCAATGCCACAGGAAATGTTTTATTGAAATAATCCAACATTTCTGTCACAACATCCATGTCAACCTCCAGTTCTGTTACGCCGTTGCTTTCTTTCAAGGTATAATTTTCTGTAGATCCGTTCCAACCCTTGCTTTCATCAACAGGCTGTTCAACCCCGTCTTTTACTTCCCCGATA
>JGI24770J26754_10000065_pt1 | contig 62432 bp, 60 predicted proteins | sample LakOneMetagenome_FD_26754 | JGI IMG/M metagenome (IMG submission 26754) | reverse complement strand
TCGAACGTCTACCTGGCCAAGAAATTCAACCTGGTGCCGATCGGGACCATGGCCCACGAATACATGCAGGCCTTCCAGTCCTTCGACGTGCGCCTGCGCGACTTCCAGAAAAAGGCGCTGGAAGACTGGGTGCAGGAATACCGCGGCGACCTCGGCACCGCACTCACCGACGTGGTCGGCATGGATGCCTTCCTGCGCGACTTCGACCTGTATTTCGCCAAGCTCTTTCACATTATGTTAACCCAGCTGTATCGTCATACTGTATTTGCAAGGGAAATGTTTGACGATACGCCCGTTGGTGTATCGTCACACGAGTATTCGTACACCACGAAGCCTATGTCACGATACTCTGCAAAATCGACGTTCCGTGCACGACGCTGCGCGCAATCCCGCCATCGCACTTCCGTCTGCAGAAGGCTGCCCAGGACCGTGGCCTATTCGACTTCTCCAGTTCTCTGACCATAGCGAGCCCGCGTTAGCGATGTTGCGGCTCGCGAGTGATAGCTTCCCAGCCAACCTCATGCATCCAGTTCTCTACTTCGTGAGCGCGCCAGCGCAACATTAATGAATTAGGAACGTGCATTTTCGGTGGAACCAAACACGGGTTATTGGCTATATTACGTTTTATTGTGTTAGCGCTTCGGCCTAGCAACAAAGCGAGTTCGTCAATATCAAGGTATTTTGCCATCAACTCCCTCACTTCAGTTAAGTAGCTCCAGTGAGATGTAGGTACATTAGTTATCTGTTTAGGAGCGAATGGAGCAAATTTTGCCCAACTTCGCTGTGAGGCGTCAATAAGTCTAGTTAGCTTAGGCGCGTCACAATTCGGCAGATGCCCTAGGTTTTATTTCGATTTTTCAGAATGTTGAGTATTCGAAGTTGCAGCGTTCAGCAGATGCGCTTGCGACGGATTCTATGTCTGAAAGACATGTACTTTTCTATCGTTTTAACGATGTCATTCTCGCCATCGTCGGAGCGTACTTTCAAGTTAAGTAGATGCTCGTTGCGCCTAGTGGAAGTTCATGTGAACGAGCATCATAGCTGCTATAAGAGCTAACAATTTAACGGCTCACTTATCGAGACTTCGGCAAGCGCGACTTGTTGGACGCGGCGGCAAGCCGTACCGATTAAAGGTGCGTCAAAAATGTTCACGCTGAGTTTCACTCCTCAGGCAAACTCGGAAGCCAGCCCAGGTACATTAATCTATAAGCGGCCGGTATATACTTTTCTAGTAAGTTGGCTAACTTGCGAATTTCGTCCGGAGATGCCGACGGAAAGGAAGAGTTACGCGACGTCGGCAATCTCGCGTCATGCAAAACGCTAACAAAACACTGTTCTGCCACATTCATCCCTAAATCTCTACATACAACCAGTGTGGCAGTACTCCAGCAGTCTTCTATCGGGCGCACTTCGCGATATTCAAACATAGTTCGAAAAAGTTGGGAAAGACCTTTATATGCGGCCGTAAACGCGGGCATTGTTAGACTTGAAGCGCTTAACTGCTTGAATGCAGCCAAATGGTCTTGAGCGTTCTGTAGCAACGCTTCGGTCGCGCCTGGGAACGCCGGCTTTTCTGTGAAAAATTGCTTGCTGATGAGGTTTTCGTACTCGGCAGGTCTTTGCATTGGATGTCCTTAGTTCGGTCAGCGATAGTTTGGTAACGACTCAGTCGTTGCCACGTGCATTCCGCCTGTCAACAGTCAGGGGATGTCCAATGTAAGCACTCGATTTATATGCGCAAGCTGCAGTTACGACAGGGTCTCCGGGAAGCGGAGCCTGGGCACTGCGCCAGCTGTGACTCAACCGCATTGGGTAAGAAGCTAAATTTGTACAAACCGCTTGTCGAAGAAGAGGCAAAGTCGAACGACTTGCATGGTCGCCGCGTAAACTTGGCGAATGGAAAGTTCGGCAGACAGGCGGCCATCAAAGTGATTGCCGAAGTTGTGAACTGTCGTTCGGGCCGCGAACACACCTTGCGACGACACCCGCATAGTCTGTTTTGAGATTGAGCCGATGCTAAGGCGTGTAACTCGTGCACATGGGATGGCCGAGTGGTTAGCGTTCAATCTCTTACCGAAAGCTCAAAAAATCTGCAAAAACATATAAATTTTCTCGCTAGACTGGTTTTCAGCCAATCTAGGAGCACAGAATGCGTACTTTAGCCGACCTCCCGCGCGTGTCATGTCAACTCGACCTTCGAGACGGTGTTGCAGATATTGCATCGTTTCAAGCCGGGGCAAGAACCGCGAATTGGATGGAGGACGAAATTACGTTTGCGGTTGTAAATGCCGTATATAAAAGCTATTGTTTCGACGATGTTGGAGTGGTACTGTACCAATACTGCGCGGATAAGAGCTGGCACTCAAGCGGTCGGAGAAGTTTAATCGCTGCTCATACTTGAGGTTGGCTAAGAGCCTGCTGCCCGGCAGGCTCTTAGTTTGCGCTTGGTAGGTGAATTAACGCTGCTAGCACGTCATTCCGTTGCTGATTCAGGGCTGAGTCCTCCCTCAGCTTACGTATATACAATCCATGGCGGGTCTCCATCTGAAATTGGAGGGTCGGGAAGGACAGCCGCGGAAGTGGCTCTAATGGAGACTTCAGCAGGCGCCTTAATCAGCTTTCCTTCTTTCGTAAAGCTGTGGCCGACCGAGGTAATGACCTGATTTTTCCCCAGCCGTTTTGCTTCATACATCAGTTCGTCGGCCGCTTTGAAGACAAAGGGTGGGGTCACGCTTGCTTTTGACTTAATGTAATAGACACCGATGCTCGCACCAAGCGGGCTTTCGAAAAGTTCACTGAGGCCACGTGTACGTTCCAGGAACCGTGCAAGCGCTGCTTCGAGTGTTACACAGTCCTTAAGGTCCTCGACCAAGACTGCGAACTCGTCACCGCCAACCCGAGCAGGGATGCCGAGCGGGCTTAGCTCGGCATGCAGCAAGTAGGCAACATGCGTGAGCACTTCGTCGCCCCTGTCATGACCTTGTTCGTCATTAACGCGCTTAAACCCATCCAGGTCGATGACCATAACGGCACTGTCGTATTCCGCCTTCGCTACGTTGCGACACACTCTTTCAAGCAACTCACGGAAAGCAACGCGGTTTCTGAGCTTGGTCATTGAGTCGAGACGCATTGCCAAGGAAACTGCGTCGGTCAAGCGGAAGACGTAGAAGGGGAGAAGGATGATTGCAATAGCCAAGCCGACCCGCATAGTGGAATACTGTGCCCAGTAGGGCGAGAGCAAAAGCACTGTACAGGTTAGCCCAGAGCTGATTGTCGAAGAGGTAACAGCATAGGTTCTTCCGTAGCGCAGACCACTTCCGAACGTGAAAAACAACGGCATGAGGGCGAACGGAGCGGCTATCTGCCCAGTCATGGCGAGCGTGGCTGCGAACAACACCTGGTCGGCAACGACAGCGAACATTCGGCGACCAGCATTTTCGTCAGTATGTTTGCGCAGCCAGAAAATCATCCAAATGGCGAACGCAAGGTGGGCGCAGGCGAGAGCCCAGGCGGACCGATACTCAAAGGTCTCTTCGAACTGGGCATGAGTAAAGAGCAGGTAGACGATAAATACTGCAGGCCACAACATGCGGATGGAAGCCTGCCCTTTTTCAGTGTCCAGGCCACGTATGACGAAGTAGGGCTCTAGCTTTAGCCTCGGAATCTGTCTGATTGTTTCCATAAGTTTGAAAGAAAAGTTTCCTGCTGGACATTATCTCATAAGCATGAGTATCGATGTCTTGAACGTTAAGGCTTTGGCAGTTTAGAGACATAAAGTTCGCCGGATAGGAGTTCGTGACAGATGCGATACGAAGAAGCCCCCCAGCAGGTGCTGAGGGGCTGAAATCACTCTGCCGACGGCGATGGCGACGGCGCCGGCGCACAGGGTTGTTGCTCGTTGAGCTTCCTTTCTAGCTTGGCTCTACTTCGGTCATAAAGCATGGTCTCGAACCTCCATTCCTCCCGCTCTTTCAATAATCGGGCCCGTGTCTCCGCTTCGGACGGGTTGCGGATGCAGTACACGATGATTGAAATGGGAAGAGCGAATATGGCAAGGCAAAGAGCAGCGGTGATGAAAAAATCCGTCATTTCCAAGTCCCTATGTTGTTGGCCTAGCATGTATAGCTACCTTCTTCACCTATCTTTGGCGCACTTCCACAAGCGTCGTCGACATGCTGGGGCGAATCTACTTGTCCAGGACATGGGAGCCATTTGAATGGAGCTGCGTCTTGACTGCACTTCTTGGGCTCAGCGCCTAGCAAAACGTTCCGATGCCGAGGTCGCGGACAATCGTCGCGTTGCTTCACCAGGTCGGTCTACCAAGTTGACTACCTCGCGTTTTAACTCTCATCCCAACAAACGTCATTCGCTTCAAGCGTCATTCTCTTGCCTTGTAACACCTGCTATAAGGGCATCGCACCTATCGAAGTGTCGAGCGGGCAGGGAATGCCACGCAGGCGGCCCAAGTGGCTGCGAGGCGTGGAACTAAGGGAATGGGGTTGTCCGGACAGTGGCACTGTGCATTAACGCGACATCCATGCGGCAAAGGCCATTCTTGCTCGGGCCTGCGCATCTCACAGGAGTGTTAATAAGCAGTTGGCCCAAAGCCGGCGGGAGGCCTCTCATTTGTGCATCGCAACGCGAGCTGATGTCAGTGCTGCTTCCCGGCTAGGCCTCATTAACCTCGGTACGTCGTGTACGCCAAAGGAGGACTACCCCTGTATCGCCATTTCCGGATTACATCAGGTGTTCGACCCAGTTGGGCAATCGGCGGCAAGGGCGAGCCCTTCAGCTGTAATAAGGTTGATGGCAAGCGACCTAAGTCGTGAATTTTTGCCGAAGGGCCAAAAACTCCGTCCGATGTGCCTGGGCTAGGTAGGCTATCCGCCTTGCATCAGATTATTTACGGCACGCAATACACACCAATCTTCTTAGCGTTTAGGCGACATTTATTGCTTTTTCTTAGTCCGCGAGCGACAATTGAGGCCGGGCTCCTCGTTTTCTTAGTGGTTCTGCGCCCTTCGGTTGCGAGGGCAACATCCGAGCTCGACTAAATCTTAGTCCCTAGACGACAAAACGAGTCGTTTTTTAGTGTTCTAGCGACACGCTCCTTTAACTTCTAAATCACTTCGCCATACCGAGACAGCCCTCCAGTACCAGGGGAGGAATTCCTTGAAGGCCTTGAAGGGTGGCATGCCGAGATGCTGAAGATGCGCCCTAAGGCCAACCCGGGCAAGCTCAAGTTAGAGGTCAACTACGCAGGTACAACGAAGTTTGTTGACCCCACTCATGTGCGCGGAACTGTTGCTGAAGGCTCCAAGCTCGCCCGCTCGGTTCCAGAGGGGCTCGCGCGTGCAATCTACTATGCTTTTCTCATCTCCGAAATTCATCCGTTCGACGATGGAAATGGTCGACTGTCACGGCTTGTGATGAACGCGGAACTTACGAGGGCCGGGGTCAGCCGCATTATCATTCCGACCTTGTATCACCCGCAGTATGTGGACTGCGCGCGTGCCCTAACCCGAGCGCAAACACCTGAAGGATTTGTCCACAGCTTAGCTAAGATGGCCCAGTGGTCAGCCAGTTCGACTACTCGGACTTAGATGGACTAATTGCAGACTTACGGAAAAGCAATGCTCTCGAGGAATCTCCAGTTGAGTTTCGTCTACTAAACGCTGATGGAAGCACGGCCGCATAGTGCTTGAGAAGATGCGTTAAGAGCCGCGCAACAGCGGCTGCTAACGTCTACTCGTAAGCAAAGCGTGACATCACCCTAAACTGCGGACACGGCCCGCTTGACAACACCGGTGCGCCATAACTCTGCCGGCATCGAATCGCTTTCTGCAGGAGAGTGGAACCTGGACTAAGTAATTGATTGCAAAGGTTTTTGGCCATTTGCTTATTAATACCGTCTCATAGGTGGAACCCTTCCCTTAGGGCGGGAATGTCAAACGCAGCATTGGCTTGTTGCATCACCCCATTAGTGTGGTCATCAGGCGCATACTGATGTGAGCGCGGCAAAGAACCTGCGTGGACGTAACGAGCAGGGAGCATTCACGACATTTGGCGGCCGGCACGGGTGATGGGCTTGAGCTTTGGAAGACAGGGCAGTACGCATACGTGCTGGAGTGGTTGCGGTCTCCCCCCGGCTCAGCATTGCAACAACACCTCGTTTGTAGGCGCCTGTGGGCCTTGATGCTCTGCTGAAGGACGAACGTAGCCGCGAGGCGGCCCGTGAAAATGTGCTTCAGCAGTTGCAGATGATACTTGACAGCGTTGTAGCCACAGTCCTACACATGACGATTTACGACCAACCAAAGACAGCCTTATTAACCGAATATCCGAGTGCCGATAATCTTTCATCCGCTTAGCGCGTCGCTGGCGACTTGCCGTGCGCGCACCGTTAAGAAAATTCGTTATCATTACGTCATCTAACAATTTTGCATATTGGCGCTCAAGCATGAATTTCTCACCCGATAGAGTAGTAACGGCCGCTGTCGCCAAGAATAACGTACTTGTTCCATTGAACGAACGAGTTGTCTTCAAAACATCACAGTTTTCGAAGATGGCTGAAGAGCTAGACGTCAGTGACGATGAGTTATGTAGAACAATTCAAAATCTTTTCATCGAAGGTTTTGATGCGAACTTCGGCGGCGGCGTGTTCGAAAAATATTTGAACGAGAGTACATGTTATTCAGTGATTCTATTGCGGTGCACTAAAGGTTGGATATGTGAGTCTATTTTGAAAGATAACAAGCGGTTTTCTTATCACGAAAGGCGAACAGCTAAGTTATATTGTGAATTCTTCTCTAAGTTACCAACTAAAGATTTCAGAAAATTGGTTCTGGGCAACGAATTAATGAGGATGCGGCATAAGTTCTCGTAGAAAATATCAATTTATGTTTGTTTGAGCCTCATATGACAGCGGCGGGTAAAGTGCAGTTGACGGAGGTGGCTGCCGGATGGCCTCGTGTGACCGGCCTGGCTTTCCGATGATATTTAAGACCGTTCTGGAAGACTTGCCTCTTCAATCCATGCCTGCGTTGCTCGGGACCTAATTCGACCTTCCTTACTGCACGCCTGGCAACTCTCCCAAAGCACCTGATGTTGCCTGCGCTGGCCGGACAGGCACAGAGCTGGGCCAGCAACTGGTGCGCCGCGGCGGTCGAGTAAGCAGCGAGGTTTCCGCCCTCAGGCTGCCACATCAAATCCTCTGCAAATCGGTCGGCTTCGCCAGGCAAAGGACTGAGCAAAACTGCTCATTCGGCTACGCGCCTCGCACCTGCATGGTTCGCACACTGTGTTCGTCAGCACAAGCGCTTTAGACCCGGAGGGGTGGGAGCGGTAAGACGTTGGGAGTAGGTAAGGCTTGATACTCTTCCTACGACGCTAGACCTCGGTCATAGCTACTGCACTGACCATACGGTACCGTCAACGTAGCTAAGAACGATGTGCTAGCATCCTTCCTGCCACACAGGTTGCCGAACTGCCGGCAAGGTTTGTGCACGTAAGTCATTGTCTTACAAAGGTAATATTGACAAACCAAAACACGTTGCTATACTTTGCTACTTACATCATGGAGGCTACATCATGAAACTCGTAGAGCGAATGTTGCGGTCTATCAAGCAGCGAAACGGTAACGTTGTCCTCCGGGCAGAAGTGTCTAAGTTTGGTAGTGCTAGCCAAGTTACAGAGGCGCTCAAAACTCTTCAAGAGGCGGGAGTGATTGTGCGCATCGGTACTGGTATCTACGCCAAGACTCGTACGAGCTCGGTGACAGGAGCGACCATCCCAGCTGGGAGTTTGGAAACACTAGCTTCCGAAGCTCTCAAAAAACTGGGCGTAGACGTTAGGGCAGGGCAGGCAACCGTCTCATACAACGCCGGCCGGACAACACAGTTACCTGGCGCTTTTGTTGCGAACACTGGGGACCGCCGTATCACTAGAAAAATTGCGGTGGGAGGCCGCTCAGTGCAGTATGAGAACAATTACAACCGAACAGAGGCAATCGCTTGAAGACCTTTCCGCAGAAGGTCTCTTACGTGGCCTTCCAGTCCAGACTGCTGAAAAAGACGTCCACATCACCGAATTGCTCCGAGGGTTGAGCAAACTCGAGGTCCACCACGACCACTTCAGTGACCTCGATGCTCGCAAGGGAGAGAAGACTCGACACGACCAGGGGATTCAACTCGTCTTCGCAGGAGGTACGTGTCTATCCAAGGCACACGGCCTCATCAATCGGATGTCGGAAGACATCGATATCAAAGTTATCCTCACACCGCCAGAAAAGCCTCTGAAGAAGGGCCGAGGTGACCGGATGCGGCTGAAGGCTCTCCATGAGCGCATTCCTCAACTCTTTGAAGAACTGGGCTTTCCGCTACTCGAATACGCTGACGGTGCGGACAATCCTCGCATCCGGGATGGACACCGTTACTATGTCGTCGGCGCCGGCTACCAGAGTACGTACGGCGAGTTTGCCAGTTTGCGTCCTGAGCTCAAACTTGAACTTATCCAGCGTAAACCGTTGTTGCCGCTGGAGCGGCGTCAATTTGGCTACCTCTACGAGTCCTTAGCCGAGTTGCAACCGACCTCAACATTAGAAATCGACTGCATTTCGGTCGCGGAGACTGCTGCAGAGAAAGTTCTTTCGTTGCTGCGCCGTTGTGCGTACAAATGGGATGGCTACCAGACCAAGGGAGACATGGACCCGGCATTGGTTCGTCACGTTTACGACGTGGCACGTATTGCTGAGCGCTCGGGCGACTCTCTTGCCGCTGCTCGCGATATTTTCCCGCAGCTGGTACAGAACGATAGGGACGAATTCAAAGGGCAAAATCCAGAATTTGACGCAGACCCCGTCGGTGTTCTCAAACACACTCTCGTTGCTGCTAAGACTAACGGCAAACTGGAAGAACAGTACATAAAGCATCTGATGCCACTTGTGTACGACATGGACCCACCGTCTTTCCAAGAAGCATTTGCAGTTTTCGAACAAGTGGCTCGCGACTTCCTCGCAGCTGCTAAATGAAGGCATAGGCATAAGATTAAGGCTTGGCAACGCGCGCCGACTGCAGTACCAGGCCTTATCGATACGACGGTCAGTGAGCACGCATGTTCTGCAAATTCACCTGTATTGTTTGCTTCCTCCCTCCAAGACCTCTCGCAAAGTTCATGACCTTGTTGACCCGTTCTGCTACCTGCAGGTAACGTAGGCTGTCGCGAAGTTCAGCAAAACGGTACTTTAGCGGCCTTCCGGGCGCGCCAAGCAGCCGTCTTCATCTACTGAAAAGCACTCAGCCCATTTAACGAATGTTGCTCAGTTGAACGACTTCGTGCATAGTCGAGTTCGTCTATGGACTTGGATTAGGTATGGTCTTCAAAGTAACTGCTGCGGCCGCTGATTTTTTAGAAGGGCTCGCGAACGAACTCGACGTCCCCGAGAGTCGATATAAAGAAGCCGAAAGGCGCTACCTCTCTGTAGGTGAGTGGTTGGGACGTGATGAGTCGAGCCTTCGAGAATTCTCTCCTAATGTATACGTTCAGGGTTCGTTCCGCCTGGGCACGCCTATCCGTCCTGTCAACGACGACGAGCATTACGACATCGACTTAGTATGCGAGCTGTCGTTAGGTAAGCATGAGATAACGCAGCAAGAACTCAAAGAGAAGCTTGGTGTCGAAATGAAGCTCTACGCTAAGCAATATGGTATTAAGGAAGTCTCTGAGGGGCGGCGGTGTTGGACCCTAGACTATGCTGAAGGTGCTCAATTCCATCTTGACGCTCTACCTGCTATCCCTGACGGCGAGGGAAGAAGAATTGCGTTGGAATCCTTGAACCTTTCCTCTGAATGGTCGCAAAGTGCAATCGCGATTACTGACACGGAGTCAGCTAACTTCACTGAGCGGGCGAGAAACTGGCCCCATAGTAATCCGCGCGGTTTCAATGAATGGTTTAAATCAAGGATGATAGTTGCGTTCAACGAGGAGCGAGCACAGTTGGCACTCGAAGCTTACGCGAACGTTGAAGACGTTCCTGAGCGCGAGGTAAAGACGCCGCTGCAACGAGTCATTCAAATCTTAAAGCGGCATCGCGACATCAGATTTTCGTCGAAACCTGACGTCAAACCAATTTCAGTAATTATCACCACATTGGCTGCGAAAGCGTATGGGAACCAACGTAGTCTTTCGGAGGCGCTGGCACATATCGTAGAAAATATGCATCTGCATATTAAAGAACGGAATGGTGTTTGGTGGATTGAGAATCCAACCGACCCAGCTGAAAATTTTGCAGATAAATGGGAGTCGAATCCCGAAAGAAAAGAGGCATTTTTCAAATGGCTCGAATACGCGCGTGAAGATTTCACGGAAATAGCGACCGAAAATAATAGGCATCTAATCCTGGAGGCGGCAACTGAGTCTTTCGGTGCTAGTGTTGCCTCAAGGGCGGCCGGCAGGGCAGGGGCGCAGCAGGGCGCTAAAGGTGCTTTAGCGTTGTTCCAACGCGCTAAGAATGTTTTAGGCGCAGCCCATAGACAAACAGCCCCTTGGGTAGTTCGTAAGAGCGGTAAAGTCGAGATTGACCGGGTTCGCATGTTTAGAGATGGGTTCCGTCCAGATGTGCTAGTCCATGATTCCGCACCAGTTAATAAAGGGGTTAAGCTCGAATTCCGAGCCGCTACGCAAGTACGTAAGCCCTACGACGTGTACTGGCAAATTGTGAACACAGGGCAGGAAGCAAGTGCAGCAAATGATATGCGCGGGGGATTCAATGCCGGCGTTACCGTTAGAGGGGAGATTGTGCACACGGAGAACGCTGCCTATGCAGGAGCACACTCCGTAGAGTGCTTTATTGTTAAGGACAACGTTTTGCTTGCGAGGAGTGGGGCGTTTATTGTAAATATAAAATAAAGGTGCCACGGGTTGTGGCCACGTCTACGTTGGGACGGATACCAGAAAAGCAATGGATTTAGCTAAGCACAGTAGCTACACAAGATTATCGATAACGTTGTGGAGACTATGCATGCAGACCTATCTTATACCGCGCGGCGGCGAGCCGATGCCACTTCCTGCAGCGCCTGGAACACGTGCCGAAGCGATTGCGCTCATCTCACAGCGCCTTCCATGGCCAATCGTTGCCGGTGCGTTTCGCATTGCCACAATCGTCGAGTTCGATGTTTCGCTTGATGAGACCTGCGCGATTGAAGTCTTCGCTGTTGGGCTGCGACATTATGGAGGAGGGCGCTGGGGCCTAACTGAGGCGTCGACGACCGCAAATCAGGCGTCTGGCGATTTTTCTCCGACGGCCATCGATGTGCAGCTTTGGCTCAAGGCGCTCAAAGACTGTTGGCCAGTGAGCGCTCCGGAATTCTCCTGTAGTCTCGAGCAAGTCGACGACTTCCACGTGCTGCAGTTTTTCGATGCCTCGCGCCTATTGTCTTCGGTTACGTGGAACGCACCGGACGGCGACACTGCTTATCGAATGCCAGACACGCTTGAGCTTCCCCAGCATCTGTGGGGAGATGCCACACTGGCCGATATTAACCAACTCTACGAAGCCTTGCGAGCGTTGAACTTACTCTCCTTGCGATAGTAGAAATGGTCTAAAGTCTCGAGACGGATAACAAGCTTGTCCCCATCCAGCGTCATTTCCCCATATGCGTACCATTGGATGGTCTCGTCGACGCCAAGATTCGCTAGCTCTGCAAGAGCCCTGGTATGCGCTTGTGGGGGAGTGTTCGAATCATAGGCCTCGCCGCGGTAGTGCACCTCGACAGTCCTCGGGCCGGGTTTCTTTGCTTCGCCATCTTTCGGCATGACTTGGGGTTCAGAGCGAATCACGAAGCCAGTAGGGAACAGTGTTGCCACACCTTTCTTCGCATGGAAGATTCGTTTGTCGGTCTTGGAACGCTCGTAATGAGCACTCCAGAACGCACTCTCGTATGTCAAGCCCTTCTGTTCAAACAACTGTAATGGATAGCTGCTCGCTGTCTCTTTAAGCAGCTTGCTTTGGGCTGCTTTGTCGAGATTTTGTTTTTTACCTTCGTCGAAGCACCACCTACTAATCTTGTTCTTTGACTCAACAATGACCTCAAGGACACTTGAGGTAAAAGTTGCAGACCCGTACTCCTTACCTGCCCGGTGTCGGCGTACTCGTATCTCTTCGTCGCTCAAGATATTACCGTCGCCACTACTAGGAGACACCACAATTCGCGGCTTTGGCTTAGCGACAAATTTCTCGGGGAAGCGGAAATCTTGGTCTGAAATCCGTTTGCCTTGCTTACCGCTCGCCGGCTCTACAACTACGCCAAGCGGCGTGCCATCACACGCGCCCCTGTGTCCATCGTTCCTTGTAACAAAAAAATGCGGAGCTTTACCAATTTTGCCGTCAGTGTAGATATTTCGGGCAAAGTAAGTGCAAAGACAGAAAGCGCACTTGAAACCAGAAAGAACCGCGCCTGTGCGGAGGTATTCGTCACGACAGTGGGATGCGGTTACTTCTTCGTTGTTTGAGTTCAGAGCAATGTATGGCATACACGTGTCACAAAGGGGAGGGTAACCATTCTTGCACATAATGGTTCCCTGGGGCAACTTTGTGGTCTGTTGAATACGAATGCCGCTTCGGGAGTTTGTTACTTTAGCATTCTTGCATTGCCGGCGTATCGGCACTCATCGGAAGCTCAGCAAGAAAAGTGCTCTTGGCAGCGCATGAGCCGTCAGTACAAAATTTGTAAAGTGCATCCAAATTTATCGTGCTTTACTGACAACATGGCTACAATATAGATTCGACGATTCAGATGGCGGCGTGTTCGAAGCGTCGACCGATGAGCACTTATGGGCTCAACTGGTCGGTATCCTATTGTTCAATCTCGGGGAGGATTTATGGCAACCGGTATAGTGAAGTGGTTCAACGATTCCAAGGGTTTCGGTTTTATCACGCCTGATGACGGTGGGGAAGATTTGTTTGCACACTTTTCAGCAATTTCGATGGGTGGATTCAAGACCTTGAAGGAAAATCAAAGAGTCCAGTTCGAAGTTACGCAAGGTCCAAAGGGGAAACAGGCTTCGAATATTAAAGACGCATAAGGTAGGCAGTTGGATGATAACCGACCAAAACCGCAAACCATTGGTCGGTATCTTCTCCTGACACTTGAACCGGCACTGAGATGCCATTTACCTACTCTTTCAGCAGCAGCCGTTCCGTGGTGTTGGCCTTAAGACCCTAGCCTTTGCTTGGCATGACGCCGACGTGTGTCGAACCTCACGTACCAGCGTCGACAATTTCTAGTCAACGTCGCTACGTCAAATTGTTCGAGGTACGCTCAGGTTTCAAGTTCGCCACCACCGGACGTTTGCTCAATTGGTGAGGTGCTCGTTTTGCTCGCTTCATAGAGCTGACTCTCGCAGCCTCCGTCGGTGCCGTTGCTGGGCTAGTTGTGGCAGACGGAGCGACAGGATTTGGAACAGTCGTCTGAGTAAACACTGGGCCTGCCACTAGGAGGGCCAAAGTGGCGCCGAGCAAAGTCCTTTTCATATTGATTCCAGTACAGGAACACGTACGCACCAACGTGGCTAATACGTGACAATGCTGTTGGGGGCAGGTAGTAAAATGTAGTCTACCTAACCGACCTACCTTCTGACATGAGACTTTACTGGCCGAAGCAAGGGGGCGACCCAGAGGAACCTCACTTGATTTTCAATCGAAAGGTACTTGTGGAACGCTTCAATAAAATCGTTGGCGCGCCTAGCGCAAATGATGTTATGTTCCAAATTGCTTTTATCGCTGGCAAAGTGCCATACGAAGACGCAGTTTCGTTCGCTAGACTCGCGTCTTATAGGGTCGCAATGGCGCCCGCCTCTGCGGAAGAATGAGTTCGTAAGCTGCGAAAGCTGAGCATTCGCATCAAACCGGCTCTTCGTGCCCAGGAGTGGTCTGTGCCGCCGTATCAAGTAGTTCTTGTCCGTTATCAACCCAGACTTTAAACGCGTTCGGCGGCGGCAACGTGCCCACGATGACAAAAACAATTCCCGACAGTGTAGGCCTGGCTGCGACTGCATAATCGCGCGCGAGGCCACGGTCTTCTTTTGATGGGGACGGATGCGGTTCAGGATGCGTGTGCCAGATACCAACGCAGTGTAGCCCACGCTTGAACAGCTCGGTACGCTCAGCGTATGCGGCCTTCGGGTCAAATTGCACGCGTCCATGACTTGCGCGCCGCGGTTTTAATACGGTCGCATGTTCAACAATGACCGATGAGCCAGTCAAATCCCGAGCGTAGAGCTGCCCAACGGCTTCGGAGGAGGTCACTTTGGTCTGGGCGTTTGTGCACATCACCGAGACCGCCTCAGGTGCGAACTCCATGGTCCAACTTGCGCCTTCAAGTTGAAACCTTATGCGCTCACTCATCCGCGAGAATCTCCGTTAGCGAACGGGTCACCATGATTCCGTCGCGTGGGCCGCCTTCTCGTGGGACGATGGCCTTTGTTGTAATCGGAACGCCGAGCGATTCAAAGAATGCTTGAGAGCGAACTGAACTCCAGACCACCGACGCAGCCAAGCCGTTGTCCAAGATATCCAGAACGCGCTCTGCCGAGAAGCCGGCCGCCTGCAGGATGTCTGCGTTCCCGTAGGGGTGAAAACCTGCGCTACAAGCTGGGAGATTTACACGCATCTGTGCCGCAGAGTAGTCGGCGACATTCACCCGTGAGCTTGCAGGGTCACTCGCTGGCCAAGGCTCACTAGCAACTGTTGCCACAACATGTGTGGCTGCACAATGGTGTTCGACCCAGGCATGAATCAAAGGGGTATCACCTAGCAGCGCAGCACGAACATGAGCGAGAAAAATTCGAATCGACGATTCAGCGGTAAGGTCGACGATGAGGTCGTATTTGCCGGGCGTGCAGTTCTCTGCACACCAGGCACGTGCATCCGCAGGGTGTCCACGTACCTTTACTCCCGGCACCTCTTTCTTGATACGGGCAGCCAGCGCTAAGGCCTTCCACTTGAGGATGGATGACATCCCAAGCTGATGACGAGACACATTTTCAGACCCGAGAAGCTGCGGGTCGACGATGTCGATTGCGCCAATTCCAGCACGTGCGAGCACATCGATAACTGGACTTCCAAGAGAGCCCGCGCCAAGCACAAGAACACGCTTCTTCTGGCGTCGGTCAAACTTCGCTGTCGAGTAGTCCCGGGTCAGTGACCAGGTCGGGTCAACGCGGATGATTTTGATGGGCGCCGCATGCGGGAGCGTCACCAACGAGACTAGAGACTGAGAAATCTGGTAGCCGTACAGCTCGTTGCCGTGACAAAGCACGACGAGCAGTGGTTTCGTTCCGACTGCAATCTTTTCGCTCTTTGAGGTCTTTGCTGTCTCTTCTGCATCAGGCTCCCACCCTTTGTTCGAGAGCCATTCTGCAAGTGAATGCTGTGATGGCGTGACCGTACGCATCAACTTTTCGAGCTCCAGGAAACTCTGCGGCCAGGTCAGCGGACTCCAGCGAAATTCTTCAGGAAGGCGCACAAAAATTGCGTTCCCTTTGACGAGGGTTCCAGAGGTGAACCCGTGCCGATTCGCTAGTTCGACGGGGTCTGCTTCACCTATCGTAGCGACTTGAGTATGGATGCGTCGGTCACGGCTTCCCTTCGGAACAAACGCAGCGATTCTGCCTTCAGTCCACCCGTCGACCTCGTCCATCCTCACCACAGTCGTCCCAGGGCGTGGGCGTCCTCGAGGAGATTTTTGTCTTTGGTCGCAGAACCGGTTCCAGTACGACAAGCGCTCAGCGTGCAGCTCCTTTTCTCGCCACTCTGCGTTAGACGACCGTTGAAGAAGTTCGGTCTTGAACCGTGCGATTGCCCTGGTGACAGCTGCTATCGGCTTCTCGAAATCTGCGGGCTGGCATTCCTCACCAAGACAGACCCGCCCGTCCGCTTCAACGTGCGGCAGCTGCAGACACAGTTCCGCCGACACGTAAAGTTCGCAAGGCACTGCCGGGAAAAGAGCGCCTATGCGCAGGCGAACGCTTTCGACTGGATATCCTTGCTCACGCAGGTCCAGTGCCCATTCAAGCGTCTTCGAAGCACTACTGCGCGTGAGCCTAGTTGCGAACGAACTTGCAGCACCGTCGAGCCATGATTCGACGGTGCGCACCGCATCAGGAAAACGAAAGACCGACACCCAGATTTAACCCAGCGTATCTGACGAGCCAGTTTTGACAGGCGCCGACGGATTCGATAAGGGCCCTGCGCTAGCAAGCAGGCCGTCCAGGACGTTAGCCTTCGGCCGGCTCGCTTTCCATGCTTCGACACCTACGTTGCCGAAGACTTCGCGAATGTCGGCTTCAGGCGCGGTTTTGACGCCGTTATGCAGCAGCTTATCGAGGTCGTCTTCCAGTCTAGAGTGCCAGTGCTTGAACTCGGCGGCTCGAGCTCCGTTATCGCCATTCCAGCGGTCTGCAAAGTTCTCAAGCGGCAGCTTCGGGTTAGGTATCTGGTATTTGATACCGCTGTGCCCAATGTACTTGGGCATCATCTCGACAAGCTTAAGCACGACTTCAAGCGGCGAGCGGAAGCTGGTGCGTTGTGTGCGGATGAGCTCTTCGTAGGCGCGCGTCACCAGCGTGACGATGATGATGGAGATGGGCTGGGCTGCCTTGCGCTTTTCGTCCGCGAACCAGTACATATTGTCCCGGTGAAGCTTCATCAGCTGGACTGTACGACGCAGGATGTCATCAAGACCAACAGGTTCGTCAGGCAAAGCTTCGACGTTCGAGCGTGCGACTACGCCTTCGCTTTTCAGGAGCGGCGTTGCGAAGATAAACCGTTCTTCTGCATGCTTGCAGAACCATTCAGCAAATTCGCCAGGGTTTGTAGGCGCCCAGTAAGTCTCAGGGTCACGAACGCGCAGGCTTCCGCCGGCGTAGCTGGTCCCTCGGACAGCAGGGGTGACGTCAAAGTAGAAGGGCTTGCCAGGATAGCCTAGGCGCCAGCAACGGCGCTTTTCTTCACGCTTACCGGTAACCTCTTCGTTACCATCCAACGCCTCCCCAAACCGCTGAAACATCGTTTCTGGTGGCAGAACATCATATCCAGGGCCAGCTAGCTCGACAAAGATGTCGATATCAAATTTGACCGGATGGCGCGGACTGATGGTGGTCTGCGTACGCATGGACCCCTGCGGCGATACGATGACGTCATGCCGTGGCAAGCTCAGCTTTTCAGCAATGGAGTCACCGAGAATTTCGTATTCGTCCTCAGCCTCAGCCCTGTCATCGGCATTGAGTTCAAGCCGCCGTAACAGTGCGCTGATGAGTTGTTCCCACTGCTGCTCTTCTTGGCGCGAGATGAGCGAATCGACGATTCGCTTCGACAAAGTTAGCGATGTTGTCATGGTAGTTCTCAGGTTTGCAGGGACACCGACAGGTCTTGACCTACCGTCCGTACTTCTTGGGATGAGATTTCGATAGTTGGAGCAAAGGGACCGTTGCCTGGCAGCGACTCGTAGCAAACAAACGTCGCATGATGACGAGCCTGCATTTTTTGGCCAACCAGCAATACTGCAGCAGCTGGCGCGCCGACGTACAGGTGCACCTTCTTGACGTTCCACACGTTTTGAAGGCACCTCAAGGCCTCGTCTAAGGCGGCGCCAAACAACGTCAAGTCCGAGGGGTGACGAATGGTCGCGTGACCAAAGTTCTCGACCGAGATTTCGATAGTAGGCAAGGTCAAGTCTCCCTTATCTGCGGAGACTGGTGCGAGCCTCGATGCTGCAACAGGGAAGGTAAGCGACACAATGAGGTTCGCTTCGGCTTCGGTACCACTGTGGTCCTTTAACGTTTTGACCTCGTACTTTTCTTGGGTTGGCACTACAGCATCGGTTGGCCATGCCCATCGTGTGCCCCAAGTTTCGCCAATCTTGTTTCGGTGAGGTTGGAATACATGGGTGCCTGCCATGTCGCCGAGGAGCCGACCGGCGAGAAGGAGTACGGATGTGCCGTGAAGCGGGAAGACAGCCAAGCGCGGCCGCGGGCCTCCACCAGTGCGTACCCCGTTGAGCCTAGCCTGCAGGTTGGGCAAGTCGAATTTCAAAGTAGAGAACACCGCACTCCAGTAGCTGGGCTCATGCGGCGCGTGATGTTGTCCACCAAAGGCAAAATACGACTCCGGGTTCTTGCTCGAACGGCGTAGACCGCTGGCCCAGAGGGCTTCGTCCATATCGCGGTCGCTGATGTGCGGGACTTGGCCCGTCACGTTCCCTAAGAAGTACATGACGTCAGCTTCCGGGTAACGGAGAGTTCCTAGCAGGCGTTTGACCTCGCGGATGGACTCAGCGCGCATCTGACGCAAGACATCGACCGTGTACTTCGCATGGTCCACTTTATCGATGAGGCGATGGCACTCGTCGCACAAGAGAAGAAAATTCGAGGGCTCATCAACAAGCAGAGGGGACTGCTCAGGGTCGCCACGAGGCCCGTCAGCGGACGCGGCAACGATGTGAGCAAAATAGCTGAATACGCCTTTCCCGCCAGTCGCTGCGTGCTCGCCCAGGTCTCTTCCGCAGCCAGGGAACTGGCAGTGATACGCCGCGAGATATGCAACTTCCTTCTTTACCTCAGGGGATACGTGACCCAAACGACCGGTAATCTGGTCTGCAGTCTTTGCCCAGCTAGCGATGAGCGCCTTTTTTACGAGAGCAGGGGCCACAATAGACAAGTCGACCAAATGTGGTTCAGCCAGAGTCGTCGCGTCCCAGAAGACGCGCTTAGTGCGCATGCTTGCACTCACGGCTGCGACGCACTCGTCACCGAACTCGCCGCAGGCTACTGCGGCCCAAGAGGGCGCAGCTGCAGGCTTCTCAAACATCGCGACTTTGAACTTGTTGGCAATGAACAGGACATCACTACCGTTGGCAATCGTTTTGCGGAAGTTACCAGCCAGCTCAACGTCAGACAGCGACGGAATCGCAACTTGCAATGAACCTGCTGAGGCTGGCAATACTGCCGTAGGCGTCGCTGATTGTAAAATTGTCATGTTCATCCTCTAAATCACGTTGCTAACTCGTCATCGCCTATGCGTGGCCTTGTAAGACAATATCCTACAGCAATATCGGTTTCCTAGCAGTCATAAGCCCAAGGAAATTTTCAGGTCGTGCGTGGAAAACAAGAGCTCTTAGAGCAGAACGCAGTATCGGCTTCCATTAAGCAGCTGAAGAAATAGCGGATTTATGGATGAGGTAAGGACACGACAGATTTCTCAGCAGGCATCGTTGTTTGTAAGCAATGCTGTTAAAATCAATTTCCCAAAGGAAATTAATGCCGTGTAAGCAGGTCTGGGAGGAAGAAGTTTGGAATAGTGATTACGTTGTCGATTTTGCAGGTTTTGCGTTGACCCTTGCCGTTGAGAATGTAAGGCATACGCGACAAGGTGCTAATGATTTCTTTGCATCGGTTCTCGTCAGCCTGCAGGATAAGGTTTCTTCCTTCGATTTTGTAATCAGTAGTGCCGAAGAAGATTGCTGGCGGACGTTCAGGCAGCGGCGGTAGGTTGTCGCTAAGCTCGCTCGCTGGCGACGAGTAGTGGATAAGGTGTAGTGCCAGAATGGCCAGCGAAAGAGATTTTTTCATTTGAAGGTAACGAAGTTGTTCTCTCATCTAGCAAGTAAAGTTATACCTAAGTCCTTACTCTTTTCGAAACGGGTTTTCAGCCACATTTTCGCGCTCTCGCTTTTTGTCGTCGCGCCGTCCGCACAGGCTGCCTCGTTTGACTGTGGGAGCGCGACTACACCAGTAGAAAAGCGTATCTGTTCAGACCCTCATTTATCTATCCTCGATGAGCAGATGGCTGCACTGTATAAGCAAGTACTTCGACAGGACGCAGGTGCAAAGTTTTCACAAAGGGATTGGCTGAAACTTGGGCGGAACCGATGCCCAGATAGCGCTTGTTTGGTTGCCACTATAGCGCACGAATCTCGCAATTCCGTGATGGCACATACCGGGACTGGGCTGTGAAATTTATGCCTGAAATGGCAGGCATAGCTGCAAGTCGTCCAGGTGTAAGTTACCTTAGTGCGCCGTCTAGCCTTGTCAGTATCGCCTCATGGATGACGCAGGCTAAGGTGCTGGAAAAGAGTTGGGACCAAGCCAAGACGAGATATCGTTATCCGGGCAACCTTAAGGTGGTTGGAAAAAGCTGTGGCAAAGTCAACGCTTTCTATTCTTGGGAGAGCGAAACAATTGTCGTCTGTTATGAAGTAGTGGACGCTATTGTCAAAAATTATCAAGCGCAAGCGGCCCAAGACGGCTCAACCGAGCAGCAAAGGCTGGAACGATTCTGGGCCTCAATCAACTTCGTTACACAGCATGAATTTGGGCACGCTGCTTTACACAATCAAAGAACACCACCCAGCTTTGGAAATCCTGAGAGCGAGGCCGATAATTTCGCGTTCGTCAACATAATTGACGTAGCAAAGTCTACTAGTCAACTGGGGGATGCGCTCTTTGGCGTACGGTACGCACTTGACGTGTTTGGCCAAGACACTCTTACTGTTGAGAACCTGGCAGACGAACATGATTTGGCGCAGAAACGGTACCTGAACTTTGCATGTCTCGTCGCGGGCGCAAGCAACGAGATATCTAAGACTTTTATTGATAATCACACGTTTCTTCCTGTCCGAGTCAATAAATGCCGAAACGACTGGCGTAATCGGCGTGCAGCAATGCGAAGCCTGTTGAGTGCACAGTAATCGCATGTGGTCAGGTATGAGGCGGTAGTCGGCTAACATAGAACGCCCCTGACAGTGAGCGCCATGGGCTAGGGCTAATCGAAAGTTCGCTGAGGTTGCGCTAATACCTCGGGGTGACTGCTACGAGTTAGCGCGTTCAGCCGGCGTCCGACAATCGATGGGCACATCAATGATGAAGGTTGTGCCGCGGTCGGCAGCACTATCTACAATTATCGAGCCTCCGTGGCTCTCTACAATCGTCTGCACTGACGAAAGGCCAAGCCCCCAACCTTTAATTTTTGAATCGCTCAGGCGTTGGTGAGGCTTAAAAATTTCGGATTGACGTTCTTTAGGAATCGGTTCACCTTCGTTGTGCACCGAAAGTAGGAGGCGCCCGTCTTCCTCCACTAGCCGAACCTTAATATCATGTCCAGAGAGCCCATAATTTTGTGCGTTGGATAAAAGATTTTCTAGTGCTCTCTTCATATGGTCGCGAGACCAAAAACCAACCGCTGAGCCGCCCTCGATAAGTACGGGATTGCGCGGAAAGTCCGCAGCTAGTTGGTGCGCCAACTCCAGCATGTCGAACTCGCTAATATGCAAATCGAAGAGTGTGCGACTAGTCTGCATAGTTGCGTCAAGCAACGATTCAATCATTCCATCTGCGTCTCTTAGTTTCCTACATACTCTTTGCCCGAGCTCAACCACATGGAGTTCGACTGATTTGAGTTGAATTAACTGAGCCGCACTGAACGCGACTTGAATTGGATTCCTGAGGTCATGCGAGAGGCCAGTAACAAACGTATTGAAACGTTCACGGTGCATTCGAGTGAATCCTTCTATGGCCTCAGCGATAGCTCGATTAATAGACTCATCTAAATTCAAGAACTCCGGATGCACTAGCTGGATTCCGTGATTGAACGCAACTTCAAGAAATACACGTTTCAGCAGATGTAGCTCTCGAACAACGTCTGAGGGAGTGTAGTTGGTTTCAATCGCACGTTCGCGACCGTGTGCATTCGCGACGTTTGTGCCCTCGGTGGCAAAAGACCGTGGGTACGTAGGGGATAGCGATTCTACAATATTATCAAAAAATACAGGAAGCGAGTTCAGCAAAACTGGCTCTTTGAGCTCGTTCGTTTCTGGGATTGACGCGGTGACCTGGACTCTCCATTGGGTCATCACTTCTGTTTTAAGAGAAGCAAATGCTTCAGCACGCTCACCCAAGGCAGCCTTGTTGTTTGCGTCGTCGTCAGCGTGCATAAAATTCAACTTATAAATTTGCGTTAAGGAAATATTTTAGCTGTAATAACAAAAGGCTATACGGCAACTTTTGATTTTGCCAGAAAAACAGTAGAGTAGCAACGTAGGTTTTTTCTTACATCTCCATTTGTTATGCGCCGACTTTACTGTATTTCATGAATAAGTCATTCTAAAAACATATTTAGAATTAACTTGGATTGCGTCGGATTGCTGTCGAAATTTCTCTAAAAAAATAATAGTGGTGCGTCGCCGTGAATTTTTTAGGAAGTCTTTGTTCAAGCATGTCTTTAGCTTTGTGAAGAGTTCCTGCCAGATTCTGGCTTTCAATAAGATGAGAGCGATAATATGGAACAACCGGCCTATCTCTCAGAAGCCCGTCACGGGACTCCTAACTCTTTACGTATTTTGGTCGTCGACGACAACATTGACGCCGCAAGCACGATGTCGATGTTTTTCGCGGAGTTGGGACACCATGTGACGGTCGCCCATCACCCTGTTGCCGCCCTCTTGAAGGCTGAGGAGCAGGATTTCGATTTCTTCTTGCTTGATATTGGCTTGCCCGATATGGATGGATATGAGCTTGCTAAAAACCTACAGAATCGTGTTAAAAGCCGTCGAGTTACGTTTGCGGCATATACTGCGTATGGTGGAGACGCGTATCGGGATAAGTCTTACGCTGTAGGGTTTGCACATCATTTTGTCAAACCAGGTGAGGTTGACGAGATTATGGCGGCGCTTGAGAGTGCTCTGGTGTATTCTCGTTCTGGCGAGTAATTAGCAGCATCCAGTGCTGATACATAAAGCAGCCAGAGTAACGCTTCATGTAGCCGCCACGCAATGTGTTTGCCATCCTTGATTAACGGACATGCCGCATAAGCTTGAATTTATTTACCAATTTAGAAACTGGTAAATAAATTCTGCAATGCACGTGTTTTTACGATAGTTATTTCGTTTTTACAAATTTGCTATTTAGAGATAAACCGTGAAGGGTCAAATCAATTTTAAGCGCGACGGAACAAGACTTCTGGCGGAGCTATCAATAAGCGATGCTGTTGTCTTCTCGAGTACGAGTGTTTCAGCCATTGCTCAGGAAATTAGACGAAGAGGAATAGCCGTAATTTACTTGGAGACTGGGATATCTTTTTCGGTGCCGACTTGTTCGGAAACGTTGGCGTCGGTCGCAAAGCATTCGTCTGGCGAGGATTTTTTCGTCTTTCGCTTAATTTCTGAGTGCTCGTAACGCAGGTTGGAATCAAATAGTTCGCAGCCGTGTATTTTTGAAAGGCGCTGCTGCTAATAAATAAAAGAGTCTGCCGTGGGCACACACGGCAGACTCCTCGTAAGGCTAGCAACATTGGGAGGAGAGAACTAGCCTCGCGTTTGCATTCACTGAATGCTTGTTATTGTTTTATTCTGTTTGGTAGGGGCGATATGCATTATAGTTGTTTTACATGGAAAATTAACCTCAGTTTGTGTCAGTAGAGCCAAGTCCTATCCGTTCTTATTTGGCCGCATCGTTCACGGAGGCGCATTGTCAAGGGCTGAGGTAGTGATATTTAGCGCGAAATTTAAATTCAATTTCCATAAGAACGACAGTCTATCGGTAATTTTATTTTAAACGTTGTTCCCTCATCTTTTGTGCTGTCTACAGTGATGATGCCCCCATGGCTTTCAGTAACTAGTCGTACAAAAGGTAATCCCAAGCCCCAGCCCTTAACGTTAATATCTTCGAAGCGGTGGAATGTGCTGAACAGAAGATGTCGTTCATCTTCTGGAATGGGTGGGCCTTCGTTATGAATCTCTAAAATTATCTTATCATCTGTCTTTTCGATGTGTAAATTTATTGGTGTGTTCGGTGCTCCGTACTTCTGCGCATTTGATAACAAATTTTCGAAAACGCGCTTCATTGACGAGAGGCACCAATAGCCTGTTATCGATTCGCCGTTACAGATAATGGGTTGTTGTGGTGAAGACATATCCGCAGAAACCTCATCGGTTAGTGCTTTCATATCGAAATGGACAATTTTCAGTCGCAATCTTTTGCGTCCTTTAAAAAATGCCGCGTCGAGCAAGGTTTGAATCATTGCGTCAATGTCGCAAAGTTTTTTGCGTATTTTGTGGGCAAGATTGGTTACGTAATTGTCCGTGGACTTGATTTCGATTAGCTGAATCGAAACACTTGCGACGTTCAGCGGATTTCGAAGGTCATGTGAAAGCGAGGCAATAAAAGTTTCGCCGACTTCTTTCTGTGTGGTAGCGAATGAATTGATGGCTTCGAGCGTGGCGACATCAATCGAGCGGGCGATTATAGAGCGGTGACTAGGCTCGAGAACTATATGGTTTGCGTCCGCTACTTCAAATAAAATTTGTCGGAGTAGTTGCAGTTCTTGGAGAAGCTCTTTCGGGCCGTATCCCGTTAAATTCGCGCGTTCTCTGCCGTGTGAAGAGCTTGAGCCAATGCCAGCGGTTGCAATAGAGTATGGGCGTCCTTTTCTAAGCGACGTAATCAGGTCGTCATAAAACCTATTGAGTGCATTTGTGAGAATTTTTTCTTCGAGCTCACTAGCCTCAGGAATTGTATTTCTGACGCAGTCCTTCCATCGACTGAAGACGGGCTCACGTAGCTGAAGCAAGCGGTCGGGCACCTCGCTCGGTTCATGAGTTGTCGCTCCACCAGCCGTGCCGTCCATACGCAAGCCCCCAAGACATACTGCATTTTGAGCGAATATAGTTTCAAACTGCCATCGGAAGACCGAAGTGTACCTCAAAGGCGTGTTAGCGAAGCGCACTGCTTGTCTATAGGTGTTTTAATTGCGCTAGGAAACAGGCGCCCGTGAGCTGCTGGTGAAGAGCAATGCAGTGAGCACAAAGGTGAGGAGTTGGATTTTTAAAATCTTTGATTAATGACTTCACATACCTTTTGTCGCATTCTTAAGGCCGTCTTGATTAGACTTACAATTGCATATGCCGTGCCGTCGAAACAATGTTGTTGCCATAAGGTGAAAAATGCGGCAGAGTTACATGTTTTCCTTGCGCAAATCCTTAACTCAAGATGATTCAGCTGTTCTATAAATTTGTCGACCGCGGGATAGACTGGGTGTTCCGACCGCGCTCTCTCGGTCTTCAACTGTTGAAGTACGGGGTACTTACTCTGGTAACGACGCTTGGCGCGGACGTAGTGTTCGGTGCCGAATATAAGAGTACTGACACATCGTTCAATGTCAAGCTAGCTACGTCGGGAGGACTGCCGGCGCTCGCAATCAATGGTGCGTACTTGCTTGGCGCCGCGTTAGTCTTTCTTGGCATCGGCCTTCTTTTGCGCCAAGTCGCTTTGGATATCAGGAAAGAGAGACGCCAACTGTTGATTGTGGTTGAGCTGAAGGGCCTTCACGGTGGCCCGGATACTCCCGCCAAGGACGTCATCATGCGTGACTTTCTAGGCCAGCGGCAATCTATGTTAGTTGATTTCCGCCCACAACGAAGTGATGAACTTGTTGACAGGCACCTCGTTCTGCAGAGGCTTAATACCTTGATGCCCGCAATAGGGGTCCTATCGGCCGGCAGGGACTCAGCTGACGTTTTTGTGGCAGTCGGAGGCCTCGCTGCTGTTCCTGCGCTTTTCCTGGCCGGCGCATTGTTGGACGATGAATCGAATGTTAGAATTTTTGACTGGAACCGCAATCTTAAATTGTGGCAGATACCGCATGGTGCGGATGACGGCAAGCGGCTTCATCCGTTGGTCACATCTAACCTGACCACACCGGCTCGTGAGGTCGTACTGGCTGTCTCATGCTCATATCACATCGATGTGCAGGACGTCGCCAGTACATTTCCAGCAAAACCGATTGTCCGTCTCGACGCCGAGGAGACGCTCGCCGACCGTTATTGGTCTGAAGAAAAGCAAGCGGCGTTCGTCGCTGACTTCCGGGATGCCGTACAGCGCTTGCTGAACACTGGTGTCAAGCGTATTCACCTAGTCTTAGCGGCACCTTCGAGCCTGGCGATTCGCATGGGTATGGCCTACGACCGACGGCTACATCCGGAACTCGTCGTATATCAGTATGAGCGTTCAGCCCAGCCGCCCTATCCATGGGGACTGCTTGTGCCTTCTCATGGCCAACACCATGCATCTATCGTCGAGACCGTTCGTTCGCATGCTGGCTGAGAACAGAAATGTTGTCAGCATCCGCAGGGCTAAGTGGAAAATGACGGCCGAGTTTGCCGCAGGGTACGAGCGAGGTAACGGGGCTTCGTCTCGGGACCGGTGGCAATTCTCGCATGTCGGTCGTCACATTTCTGATAGGGCAGGGCTACCTTCTGTAGATGATTGGTGAGTCATGTCAGAAGGCCCAGCTCCCTAATCGGCTCCGTTCTGCTTTTGGTCCAGACCCTGATGCGTTGCGTTCCAACTATAGGGAAGAAGAGCCTGTCGCCATAGTAGGCGTGCGTCGTGACCGCTTTTTCCCAATCCTGGCGGTCTACGGAGCTGGGCGTCGGGTCACGTTCTGGATGGGTGTGCCATAAGCCAAGGTAGGCGAGTGTTTCGTTAGAAAGCTTCCACTTCTCTTGGGCTATACGGTTGTGGTTGGTTGACCGAAAGAAGCCAAACCTGCTGCGTTTATCCTTGCGCTGCGGCGTGGTAACCTCGTCGATAACGACATCCGAGGACTCAAGCAGGTGGCGCCCTAGCATGACTCCACCTGCTTCGGCTTGATACCAAGAGTGCTGGGAGAAGGCGAGCATCTGGTCAACTGCTTCCGCAGTGATGATGAGCCGCTGCACTTCAGTTACGGCAAACGTCAGCCTCATTTGCTTGACCTGCAGTGCTTGCATGCGCTTCCGAGCATTGACCTCGTCACATCTAGCGCGCTGTTCGATTTGGCTTTGTTCCACCAGGCGGTGACATGGAGCCCCTGGGCAGCCGCAGCGCTGCCATCCCCAGTCCAGTACGCATAGCGAGGCGCTTCACTACCGTTTAAAGCCTTTAACATTTGCTCGGCAGCTAGAAGAGCGGTCCGGCGCGATTGGATGGCTCCATACGGGGTGAAAGTACTTGCGCATCCGGTCAGGTTGCGGGTCAACGTTTGGCCAGGCGCGAGATAGGAAGTTCTCGAAAAAAGCGAGTCGACCCCTTCGTCGTCCCGATAGAGGCAATCCAGGCAACCCGCGCCGCTCGAGTTCACGAGCACTGCGTGTCCACCTAGGTCTAGCGGTTCTAACCAAGTATGCACCATAGGCGTGTTGGGATGACATTGACGTATTGCCCGGGCTAGCTGGCGTTCCAGCGTTGGCATACCTAAAGCCACGACAAAGCCGTCAACATCTGTAGTCGTGTTGGACAACAACCATCGGTGAGCGCTATCTGCAACTGCCGTTACTTCAACTCCAGGGTACATAATTGAAAATGTTCCCTGCAGCGCCTGTGCTTTCGGCGTTCCAATCCATAAACGCCCAACTGCATGGCGGAAGACATTGTCCGCGGCCAGCTCCTGGGGGTCGACCAACGTTAACCTTCCCACGCCGCTGGTAGCCAGAGCATCAGCAACTTCTGAGCCTACCGAACCGCAACCGAAAACTACTACATGTCGACTTCCGAGTCGCAAATCGGCGCCGCCGCGCTCTCGCATGTGGCTGACCGTATGCCTCAGCATTAACAGGTTGGCGACCGGTGACTTTGAGTCGAGATGGCCGTCAACTACGCCGAAAGTAAACCCAATAAGCGAGCGGCCGCCGGCCGGGCGCGGCATAGATACCAGCATAGCAACCCGCTCGGGTTCCGGACTGTTCCCGAGGAGGGCGGCCCAGAGTGCCTCTTGTGCGGAGTCGAACTCACCGACCAGGTTCTGCAGGTAGTCTACGTTTAATGGTTCATTCGGTGCCGGCGGTAGAACCGCACGCTGCAAAGAGAGAAATACTGACCGGAATATGCGACCTTCATCTTTTGGAAATTCGATAGGCTTCGGGGCTGACAACTCGCGGAAATTAAGGGTAGATGAGTCACCCGCAGCTTCCGAGTAGCATGTAAGCAACCGGGAACGCTCATCGACCTCGGCGGCTGTGCGCCCTAGAATCCTCTCTGGGCGGTTGCTCCAATAGCCTTCGAGTTCGTTAAAGAATTCGACGTATTCCTGCGTAGTGTCATTCAAAGAATGCTCCAGCAGGTTGAGCGCCGCTACCACGGTCTGGGCAACGGTATCAGCATGGCGCGACAGGTCGATGGAAAGCGATTCTGAATCGTTCACGCACACCCACCCGCTGCACGACACGTGCGCCAACAGTCGCTCGTTATCAATCAAGTGTACCGGGGGCAGGGAGTTGTCGGTTGGCCAGTCACAGTCGACATTCAACTTCCACCGGTTTCCGCCTCTGCAAACTTCTATGCCTAACGAATTTGCGCGAGTTGGCGCCACCTCGACCACGGTGGCGCCTGCTGCAACGCAGGCCTCCTGTACTTTGGCGAAGCACTCGGCCAACGAATTTGACACAACGTCCATCTAGGCGGAGTTTCCCGTGCCGATAAAGGCGGCGCCAACGGCCTTGGCAGTCGAGGCCTTGCTTGGAATGGGGAAGTCGTCGCCGAAGACCTTCACCAGCTTTTTCGCGGCTTCTTCCGGAAGCGTCTCCGCGTATGCTGCCTGAAGCGTGTCTCGCAGCGCCTCAAGCTCGGCCTTGAAGTTCTCCATCTGAATCTTGGTCATTCCCTGCATCAGGTCAGAGTAGGGCGTGACGGGCAGTTCGACATTAAGCCGCGGGTAGAAGCCCTCCTCGGTCAGCTTGTACGAAAACTGTTGCAAGATTCTGTTCACCCAATCCAACAAAGCAACGAGGTCGACCATCGTTCCAGCTGTTGTCTGGTAGGGTTGGAACCAGCGGTAAGCGGCGACAGTAAGAGCAATGCTAAGCGGACCGCCCGACGAGAAACGGACCTGGCGCCAACGCTTCATGTATCGGATGCACCGACGGTACTGTTTAAGCTCCGCCCCCTCAAACCGCGTGCAGATGAGCTCAGTCAAGTACTTGGGGTCTGACGCCTCCCAGACACGGTGTTCTACAGCAGAATGCTCCTTGCCTTTTGCAATGTCCAAGAGCCCGTCTGCGCGTTTGGTGTAGATAGCCAGGTCGACGTGGTAGTCGATGTTTCCATCGCGCATGTAGTTTACGGTCACGCATGGACGCCGGATACAAACTGTGCGTCCATGGGTATCCAACGCGTCTCTAATTTTCTTCTTCAGCTCGACCGGGTCCGGGTACGCGTCACGCGCGCAGTCAAATACCACGCCTACGTCGATGTCGTAATTACCGTCCAGTGGGCGCACGCCCGTATGCATCGAATAGCTGCCTTGATGGAACGTGTCGAACTCCGGTACGTCATCAGGCAAGCGTGCCCTCAAGGCATTAATCAGCGTATCGCGTTTCTGCCTGAGGTTTGCTTTTTCATCATCTTCTCCCAGCTTGATAACGGAGTGAAATTGGTCGAACTGAGTCTGGATAGCGGCCATTTTGGGGTCTAAGTGGAGAGCTGCCTTGAGGCAGGGACCTCGAACTAAGCTATCGTTAGCACTCGTCGAGGGAGAGTGCTAACAAATATACAGGCCGGAAATTTTCGCGTCAAGAGATGCTGTGCTAAGGCAACCGCAGGCATTGCCTAGGCAGGTTTCGTCAAGGTGTTGACATCCACTTCTTTCAAGCGAGACCGACGTGGAGTGCGAACGCGCACTATGTGCTCTCGCGGTAGAATCCGTTTCCACAAGGAACTCCGTGGCCTAGCCGGCGGCGGACTTAGAAATTTTGTTCACCGATTTGCCGATATTCGAACGTCTACTGGTTTCTTATAGTGATGCCAGACGCCTTAGCCAACTGCTGCGTCAATATCAACTCTATAGGGAAGAATCATGACCGCTACCAAGACCCCCGGCCGCCATAGCCACGACAAACCGGCAAGCGCGAGTACGAAACATGTCGTCGCCGCGAAGGTGCCTGGACCGCGTCCGCTGGCAAACAATGCGAAGGGAATACCAGCTGCGCCAGGCACTACACCAAGGAATTCGTCACCGAGCGCGAGCAATCACGTCCAAGGTGCATCAACGAGCGGGCGCCCAGCGACGTCGGCTGGAAGTGACGCCGGCCCCAGAAAGAGCTCTCAACCGGTTCAACCAAAGCAACGGACCCTTTGGACTATAGATGCAGCGAGCCGTGTCGCAAGCGCTACCGCCCGTCGCGGAGACGGACAAGTTAAAAAGGGGTCTTTCGCTGCAGAGGCGATGTCAAAAGCCATGAAGAACGAGCACAAGCCGAAAGGGGGGAGGTAAGGATGAGTACGGGAAAGGTTTGCGAAAAGGCTGTCTATGGCTACCCATCCGTGGAAACACTTGTCTTCACATTTGTCAAGGCAAGTAAGCTCATCGCAAAGACGGACCCGATGTATTCCGATGTCAGACAGCTCGCGACCGGAAAACGCCGCTTGTACAGGTACTGGGACGACTCGTCTGGTCAGAAAAGAAGCAATGCCAAGGACTTGCCAAGCGTAGCATCAGCGCTTCAAGCGGAGTTGGCAAGAACCTGGGCCACACCCGAAATCGCGGCAGAGGTTACAAGTAGACTTTCTGATTACGTCCGTTCTTACCTAGAGGACTTCGTCAGAGCCATCTCGGCCGCGAATATAGAAACCTCTCAAGTCATGTCTTACGTACGACCTCTATTTTTTGCACAACGTATTGCCGTCGACCTAAGCTGGCTTGAACAACGCTGGGGGATTGGTCTGCTGTCGCGAATGCTGCCCAAGGATTCGGAGACAGTACCAACAAAATACTTCGGCCCCACGGCGACGGCATTGAGATGGATTCGAAAGCTGGAGGGTCATTCCGCCGCTAAAGCGGCTAAGGCTGCTGGCAAAGACCCGATAGAAGTTCAAGGGTTGATGGACAGATGGGAGAACGGAAGACATCTACCCCGTCAAGACTCATACGCGCTCATCAGAGACCTGTACGGAATGAATGACAACGCACGTTACCGACTCTGGTTCTGGATTGCTCTCGTTCTTGAAGAGGCTGGCCCGGTATTTCGCCAAGAAATAGCAGCATGTCTTGGCCGCGGCTTTAATCTCGCAACCGCTAGGCAGCCATTTATCGAACTGTCTAACAGCCGCATAACGAGTTTAGGCGTACCTGAGGCGTTTGTCGTCCTTGAACAATTGTTGTGCCGTCAAGCTGTCGTGAGAAAAGAGGACGACCTCAGCAATGCTTTGGCTGCATTGGAAGAGCTAAGGGATTTTGTTAAATCGAACAGGGGAATAGCGGAGTACCACGTTTACGCGATGGGAGCTCGTATAGCCGTATTCTCTCGAGAGCCAAAGAAAGCCCGAGAGCTCTACATCGAGGCGATTTCGTTGGCGCGTTATGCTGAGCCTACAGCTGCTGAAAGAATAGCGCGTGAGCTAGCCGCTTTATGCGCGCACGAAGGATACGCAGTGTCGTTGAAGAACATCACGGACACGCAGTGGCTGTTCGGACTGCATCCAATTCAGATACGCCGCATGCCGTATGAGGACGACGAGACGTTAGAGGGTGCTACCGACATGAAACGTGCGTTCGACTATATCCGTTACTTTCCGCCTCAGATGTTCTTCGACAGGGCGGTCCCGGTTAGCACGTCTATTTCGTGATTTGACAAGCTATGGCGGTGGCGGCAGCGAAATGCATGGTTTGCTGAACATCTGGCTAGCCGGTTTCGTTGATACTGCTTTTCCGCGGAACGGCTGCAAGAAGCAGTACGGAAGACCCTGCATCAGTTTCGTGCACTACGCTTTACAGAGTACATGGCTCGGTCTGCACAACAAAGAAGTTCGTCTGACGTTATCCCATCTTGAGGGAAAAATGCGACGCCAATGCTGGCGGACAGTGTTACCGCACTTCCATTCAAATCGATTGGCGCCTGTGCTTTGGTTAGCAAGCGCTCAAGCAAGTTGGCCAATGCGGAGTTGTCTCTTGCATCTGGCAATACCGCAACAAACTCATCGCCGCCGAATCGGGCCAAAGTATCACTTTCCCGCAAGGCGTTACGCAGCCGTTTTGCCATCTCTAGCAACACTTCGTCGCCAGCTGCGTGACCGAATTTGTCGTTCACGGCTTTGAATCCATCTAGGTCAATAAAAGCTACGCCAACCGTGCCAGAGGAATCGCGTGCACGAACCATAGCTTGTGTCAGACATTTCTTTAAAAAAACTCGGTTCGGGAGACCAGTTAAGTCATCACGATAACTGTGCTGCTCAAGCAAAAGTTGTTTCTCATGAGCCGACGTTATGTCGGCGAATACCGCAAAGTAATGGCTTAAGTGGCCGGATGCCTCGAACACCGACGTTATTGTAATCCGCTCTGGAAATTCGCTTCCATCCTTTCGTCGGCTCCATATCTCACCTTGCCAATGGCCATGGTTCCTGATGGCTTCCCACATCAAGTCATAGAATTCGCGTGACTGTCGAGAGTTCTGCAGGATGCGCGGTTTTCGTCCTATAACCTCGTCTTCGCCGTACCCAGTGATGGACGTGAATGCATCGTTCACAGCGATAATGGCTCCATCTCTAGCGAGAATCATAATCCCATCGAGTGAGTGATGAAAAACTGAGGCAGCTAACTCGAGTTGTTTGATGGTGTCATTATTAACGCTACGTAGAGGATATGTCATGAGCGACGCCTTATTAGGTGCGGAAGACTACAAGAGTCACGTCCAATGTAGCAGTCGCGCGGAATCTCATCGAGGGATGTTCGCCTGGTCAGCTGTGCGAACTGCCAAGAGCACTCTTGCTAAGAGTTGTCTTGGAACTTGGCTAACAAGAAGCCTGTAATGGTTCCAACAAGCTCGATGGCCGCGGTTGCTTCAGCATGCGTTAGGGTCGGCAACCAAGGCCGACCATGGCCAGTGCCTTGTTTGTTCCTAAGTTTGTTCACCGCGCAGGCAGCTTGAAACAAGGACCGCTCTAGTGCTTTAGTTGGTGGTTCGCCCGGTAAGGAAGCTTGCTCCGGGACCGTCAACCCTATTGCGACGTATGCCTGCCCAAGCAAACTTTGAAAGTTTGCGTTCGAAGGATATTGTCCCCATCGCGTATGAATGATGTGGGCTGCGGTCGCTTCCAATAAATCCTTGCCTGTGCCGGACAATAAAGCCGCATCTTCCGCACCTTTTTGCGCTCGCCGCGCATAGGCTGCCAAGGCTTTTGTTAGCTCCTTGCCAGACAGATTATCCAGCACCTTTGCTCGCAGGTCTCCATCTAAGGATAGAGTGAAACCTTCCGCGTCAAATGCGGCAATTGCGTTTTGAATTGCTTCTGTCCCGACATAATTTGGAGATAGCTCCCGGAATCCGCCGCTCGCTCTGACCTTTGCCATGACTTCCGATATGAACCTGGAACCGGCGTTCATGTCATTGTCTATCGCCCAGTAGAGGATAGCCCTGACTCGTTTCGCCTTCCCGACGGTCTGACCTTGAGTCTTTGGGTCGCCTTCGGTCAAAGAGTTGCGCTGAACATGGAAGTCGATATCGGAATGACTCGGCACACGGCGTTCGTCACTAGGTTTCGAATCGTCGACGATTTGCGACAGGGCTACGATTGTTGCATCAGTTAGTGGTGCCGCCATACTTTCGCGCTTGCTCCTGAAGACTAGTGCTGTGGAATTCGCATATTTTGCAGAAGATTCTATTCAGGCAGCGCACGGACGTTACCAACAGTATTGCCAGCACCGTAGTGAGCACTATGATACTGACCTCGTCAGGTAGCTGAAAGGACCTGGTTCCTACATGCCCCAGCTGCTGCTGCTGCAGGCTGGGGAGCAGGCTCAACGTTATTTTTCTGGTAACCGCTATGTACGAGGACGAAAGTAGCGTGTGTGTACTTGTGAGCTCATAGACGGTTGGGAAAGGCTAAACTGTCTTTGTATACCGTCCATCGGAGGAGAGGGCTCAACACCCCGCGGCCGAGAATTTATAAGCGCGTCAAGCGGGATACCACGGACGCACACTGGGCAGCAGCTAGAGGTGAGGTAGGGGCGGGCAAATCCGTCCGAAGTCTGGCTGGAGTCTTGGCACATTTGCGTGAACCAGGATGCCTGGATGACAACCCAACTGCCGTGCCGGGCCAAGATGCGAACATTGCTGTCGAGCAGCAATGTGTAGGGGGCATCTTGGCCTGAAGATAACTTCTTATATAGAAGACGGATGAGGTACGCTTTCGCCTATGGGGTATGCCACGCTTTCTTAGCAAGCGGTGGAACAACGCTGGTTGACTGTATCCAAGCGACGGTACCGTAAACGATGCCGATTGGCTAACGTGGAAAACGACTTCACGGCCCTGCAGGACAGGGCACTGCAAACCCGAACGCTGCATACAGGCCTACGAGAAGATTTTAAAGACGATGGTCGCTGAGAGCTACGAGCGCTTAAAGGTAACCCTTACCCGCCCAAGGCTCAAAGCCTGCTGACTACTTAACGGCGCTTCTGCAGCGGATGGCACTCAGGCTAACTCGGCACCGAACTGTTCGGCGAGCAAACGGATGCATTCTTCCTGAGTAGACCGACTGTAGGCATCGTTCAGGGAATTATGCAGTGAGGTAAGCGCACTGTGAAACCGAAGCATCTGTGCTTTCGTCATTCTTTCTAGTAAGTCAACCTTGGGTTCTACGGGCAAGAGGACTCGTAGGCGCTGGTGGGGGCCTTCAGCAGTTCTAATAGTTGTGAACTGGTTAAGCATCGCTTTTGTCCAATAACGTAGTGCAAGCAGGTCGCGTGGCGCCTCGTCGAAAGTCTGGTGATGAGGTTTGAACCATCGATACGCCGCCACCGTTAAAGCAATACTCAACGGTGCTCCAGCCTTAAACTGAACGTCTCGCCATCGCTTCATATAGCGAATGCAGCGTCGATACTGGCGCAATTCCGCGTCTTTGAATCGATTGCACAGAGCTTTTGTGAGACCTTGAGGGTCAGATTTTTCCCAGAATCGATGTTCGGCTTTTGAGTGCTCTTTTCCCTTCGCAATATCGAGGAAACCATCGCTGCGTTTGACGTATATAGCCAAATCAACGTGGTATTCCGGCTCGCGGTCGATAGAGTAGTGGACTGTGACGCAAGACCTTCGGATATCGACCTTTCGTCCATTTCTCTCAAGGGCGTCGCGTACTGCGACTTTCAAAGTGATTGGGTCACTGTAGTTTGTGCGTGTGCTATCAAAGATGAGTCCAACGTCAATGTCGTAGTCACCGTTCGGCGGAACAGTCCCTGTGTGCATTGCGTAACTCCCTTGATGAAATGTTTCAAATTTCGGGACATCGACGTCTAAGTGCTTCTTCAACGTATCAAGGATGACCTCACGCTTTTTACGGAGTTTTGCTTTCTCATCATCTTCGCCAAGCCGAATCTGGTCGTGAAACCGCTCGAAGTGAGCCTGCACAGCAGGCATTTTTTTGTCCCGGTCGTCTAGCAGCCACCAGGCGCCGACGGCTAAAGCGACAAGTTGGACGAGTTTTTGCATAACGTTTGACTGGAGGGGGCGACGGACGTGGTATTGAGAAGACTTAATCTGTCCGTCGGGGTTTCTGCCCAAGTTGCTTCTGGCCATGGGTGCGCGCTATCTCTGGACCTTTACCTGCCGCGTTATCGGCTGCCTTATTAGTTAAGCCGGTATCTTGGTTCTGCTTCGTCGCAAGCTGCTTGTTCAACTCTTGTATAGCTGCGAGTTGCTGACGCATTAGTAGCTCCGTGCTTTCCTGCTGCTTGTCGTTCTCAAGCTTGTATTCGCGTGCGAGCCAGACCTGCCATCCGGTCATGAGGACACTGACTACGACCGAAGCTATGAGGGCCCATTTGGCCCAGAAAAGACTGGATTCAGCTTGCTGTAGGGTCGTCCTGGTTGTAGTCGCGCCTTCCTCTAAATTCCGGAACCATTCAGGAAGCACTTCGCTGAGAAAGGCGGTTTGCAGAGCCGCCATATGCTCAGCCATTGTGCCCATCAATCCAGCTACCTCACCAAGTTGCCGAGCCGACTCCTCGCTTGCTGAAGCTGCACGCGCGGCGGTTCGTCCGGCGACCGTGTCCTCAAACTTAGGTGGGATGAACGCCTCAAAATTTAGAGCGCGGACGCTATCAACTGACGGCAAGGCACTTGCGTTGGGCGTCCCGGCGCCGAGAGCTGCACGCAGAAAACTACCGTTCTGTTCTTGAGCTTGCCGCATTGCTTCAACAGCCGAGGAACTGCCTAACGCGGTTCGAATTTGAGACAGCGCAGAAAATTTATCTCCAAGGTCGGAACGTAGTGTTGAGGAGAGTGAGCCGAAATTATTCTCTATGCTCTGCCTAATCGCTGCCGCACTCTCGGCCATTTGTTTCGCAATAAAGGACAAGTAGCTATGTAATGAAGCGCCGAGTGCGGCCAAGGTGTCAATAGGCTGTGACGACTGAAGCTCGCAAGCCTGGGCTACGGCCTTCGTCAAAGCGGTGATGTCCGCCGCTGTTAGCAGAGCGAACGTCTCTTCAGTAAGGGCAGGCACACGCTCCGTTCCGCCGTCGGGACATACAAGGGTCAGTATCGCCAGCTTGCCGAGTGCCTCGTAGTCGGTGCAAGCCGTAGTGCATTCGCCGTCTACGTGTTTGGCAAAAGTTGGCAGGTCGCCAGTAACCACGTGCCGAGCAAACAGAGGCCCTTGAGTGGTCTCAACACGCACACGCTTTCGAATCCGAAGCACTAGCTTCTTTGGCTGGCTTTCGTCTGAATTTTGCTGTTCGGTCACTTGCGCCCCACACCGTTAAATTATAGTTATTTTACGTTACCAGTTACTCATGAGCACTAATTCAAAAAGAAATTGTTGCCGCACCGAATTTCAAACAACAAGTAGTGGCACGCAGCTGGCCTGGCTGTCCGGAGCAAATTATCAGCATCCGGTAAATGGCACTAGGGTATCAACGACACCAGCAACGAGTTGCGGCGTCGCTTCACGAGTATCAGTTGGCTGGGGCCGCCATAAGGCGCTTACATTTTACAAACGTTTCTAGCTTCATTAGACTTAGGCAAGCGAGTCATAAGTTGTGATAATGACAGTGGAAGAGGTTCGACGCGAAGAGCCGCTGCGGTAGACTGTTCTCTCTGTTATCGAAGTAACATCGGAGTGCGCCTATGCTAGGCTTGAGCGTTTCCAGGAAGGTACTCATTATTGACGTCAACGTCGATGTGGCGTTGGCACTCGCTGTTCTTCTTCGGGCGCATGACTATGACGTGAAGGTCGAGTTTAGCGGGTCAAACGGTCTGGAGACCGCTCACTCCTGGTTTCCTGACGTCGTGGTTCTCGACCTCGGAATGACGACCATGGATAGCTACGAGCTAGCTGCGAAGCTACGACGCACCCCAGGTCTACACGATGTTTATCTGATACTGCTCTCTAACGGATTCGGTCACACAGGCCCTTCAAGTGACGAATTTCGTTTCGACGTCTGTTTGACGAAACCAACTGGTTGCCGGAATCTTGTTGGCATACTTGGCAGATATTTTTCAAAATGACGGACCCGACTGATGACCTTGGGGAGCATTCCGAGCAATGGCGGGCACGGTATCGGCTCCATGGGCGTTGCTGAAATCGAAACCAAGCGCCAATGTAGATGCTGCTTTTCAACTTGCCCGTTATTCCTGGGGCAGGGGACGTCACAGGTAGTGTGCAGTCCTGTAGCTGTTGAAACTGACGAATCCGTTAGTCTTCACCCTGTTTTTTGAACCCCTTCCGATATACTGCTCGCTGGCCAACCTTTAGCATCCCGAAGGGTAACGACAGCATGAGTCTATCCGTAGTTCCTGCACTTACGTTTCTGGCTAATGGTGGCGAAATGGGAGCCTTGATGCGCGCTCACGACTGGTCGCGGTCACCTCTCGGCTCTCCTAATTCTTGGCCACAGTCATTGCGCTCCATCGTTGGTATGCTTCTCAATTCGAAGTTCCCCATGTTCGTCGGTTGGGGGCCAGAGTTGGGTTTGCTGTACAACGATGCATACACCGAAATTCTTGGTAGTAAGCATCCGTCGGCGCTTGGCAGCCGTCTACAAGATACTTGGGCTGAAGTTTGGAGCGACGTTCAGCTCAATATTGAACAAGCGCTGCAAGGGCATGCTGTCTACCTCAATAATCTATCCTTGACCGTGAACCGAGAAGGGTACGACGAGCAGGCCTGGTTCACCTTTTCGTACTCTCCGTTACGCGACGAAAGTGGTCAGGTGTGCGGCATGTTCTGTGCTGTTATGGAAACGACTGAACAGGTACTGGCCCAACGCCACGACGCCGATGAAGTTACGCGCCTACAACGGCTGTTCCAGCAAGCACCAGGCATCATTGCCGTCTTGCGAGGACCGAGCCACGTCTTTGATATTGCTAACGATGGTTATCGTCAGCTTATTGGGCACCGCGACAGTCTTGGCAAACCAGTACGGCAAGCGTTACCTGAACTAGAGGGGCAAGGATTCTATGAGCTCCTTGACCAAGTGTACGCGACTGGCAAGCCATACTTCGGTAACGAGCTACCAATCATGCTGCAGCGTGAGCCAAACGGCACGCTTGAAGAGCGATTCGTCAGCTTTATCTATCAGCCGACATTCGACCGTTGGGGGAACATCACTGGCATTTTTGTGGAAGGTAGCGATGTTACTGAATCGGTAAGAACCCGACAGGCGCTACAGGAAAGGGAAAACGAGTTAAAGGCCGCCAGTCGCCGTAAGGACGAATTCCTCGCGATGCTGGCGCATGAATTGCGTAATCCGCTCGCGCCTATCGCCACCGCGGCCGCATTGCTAAAGCTGAGTGCTCTTGACGAAGGGCGGGTACGAAAGACTAGTGAAGTCATTACCCGTCAGGTAGAACACATGACCGAGCTGGTGGACGATTTACTAGACGTTTCCCGTGTTACCCGTGGCCTGGTGACGCTTCAAGAAGAGACGCTCGCCATTAGCGGCCTGCTGGCGGACGCTGCCGAGCAGGTACGTTCGCTCATGGAAACGAAGCGGCAGCACTTTTCCGTGGAGGTGCCGGATGAGCAGCTCTTCGTTCGAGGCGACCGCACCCGTCTGATTCAAATCTTTTCCAACATCCTCAACAATGCGGCGAAGTACACGTCGCAGGATGGGCACATTAGGTTACGCGTGGCGGTCAACGACGTGCATGTAGAGGTCTGCGTAGAGGATGATGGAATAGGTATCGCGCCAACCTTGTTGCCTCATATCTTTGACCTGTTCACGCAGGCGGAGAGGTCGCCAGACCGTTCACAAGGCGGCTTGGGACTGGGCCTTGCCCTCGTTAAAAGCCTGCTCGACCTTCAGGGCGGAAAAGTTTCCGCACACAGCGAAGGAATGGGAAAAGGAAGTCGATTTACTATATGTTTGCCGCGCGTGATGGCAAGCGATTCCTTCGCTCATCATTTCCAGGAAAAGGAAGAAGTGCCAGGCACAACCATGACCCGAGTGTTAGTTGTGGATGACAACAAAGACGCCGCAGAAACGCTTCAGCTCCTGCTGGAAGCAGTAGGCCATAAGGTTTTCGTCGCCTATACTGCGTACGAGGCCCTGTCGACTGCACATCGAACGGCGCCGACCGTTCTGTTTCTTGACATTGGTTTGCCGGACATGGACGGGTATGAACTGGCCCGCCAACTTCGCGCTCTTCCCGAAACGTCCCGCTCGTTGCTTGTAGCGATGACAGGTTATGGACAGCCGAGAGACAAAGAACGCGCTCTGGAGGCTGGATTCGACCACCATCTAGTTAAGCCGGCTAAACCCGACGACGTGCTCAACCTGCTGTCGAGAAAGAGCCATTAAGGCAATGTTTCTTTTCAGTTCGGAGCCGGGTTAGCGAAGGCCGGTCGGAGCGGTCCTGAGCCGAGGCTGTTGTAGTCTGCGCAAACTTGAAAAGTGCTGGCCTAGAAATCCAGCGTCCAGAAGAACGCTTTCGCAAAACGCAGCAATGGACACTAGAGGCGTGTTTAACCCCTTGGAGTCCTGAGCATACTGGACGGCCTCATCGCGCCGTCCCATCTTGACCAGCGCCTGAGCCTCCACTCTGTAGTGCCAGTACCTGTACTCGGACTTCGCTATCAATGCGAATAGCTCATCGTGGCGGTCGGCGGCATACAACGCGCTCAGGCATCCTGTCGTTTCCTTGAAATAGCCGCACTCGCCACTTCGGGCACAGTGGCCCCACATCGTAGTCAACGTAGGCAGCAGATAATCAGCCCAGGCAGTCCAAGCAGCTTCGTCACATGGTGTGTCTCCTGCAACGGAAGAACTTGTTGACCAAGGTGTGTCTTTGGAAGTTGCCATGCGTGTCCTTACTAGGACCGTTGAACGTAGGCGCTACCCCTGTGAAAGAGACGGTAGAGGAGCCAAGGAACCGTTCTGAACTGCGGTTAGCCTGTACTGCCTGCTCACCCACGGAGTGATTCAGCGCCCCGAAAGCCGCATCATCCGGGGCGTGTGATAAGGATTGTGGCGCGGTCACCGCGCTTTTTCGTTAATGCGAGTTATTTGACAACTGAGTATCTTACGTGCGGTCCGCAGCTTTTGATGCTGAAATCCCACCCATGCATCGCAAAAAACCGTCCTCCCGACAAGTCGCGAGCTAGATAACGTTCCGCCCGACAGGTGGTCATCAATGATGATATAGGGGCGCTCGTTGTCTGGCGCATATAACGTGAGCCAGGATTCAATTTCGCTTAGTCGCGATGATGTATTATCGCGCGGGGTGCACCATTGTTCGTGCAGGCCAGCTTCGACGAACTGCAGACCTGTACGTTTCAGCACCTCTGCAATCTGCTCACGGTCCAGATAAGATGCCCAGGACGAGCTGATTATGTAATCCGGCTGATACTCGTCATGCAAGGTTTGGAGGTTGCGTCGAGCCCTACCGTCGAAAACGTTAGCCCACAACTCAGGGACATCCCCGGCAATACCTTGAGAAAACGCCTCGATAACCCGAAAGCCAGTGTGGAAGCGATGTACAGCGAGTACATCATCAAAATCAAGAAACACCAGTGGTCCCATTTTTACTCCAATATGCGGCGCCGGCGGCGTATGTTCCCTAGTGACCTGAGGGCTTTATGCAATTGTGCAACACCCTGTTGCACAAATTTTCCCCGCCATGCCAAGCTCATGTCCTTCGTCTCTAGCGCTGCGTATAGGGGCACACCACGAGACGCGCAAAGCGAAACTGACCACTTGGACACGCAGGGTAGAAACATCATGCTAGGGCCAGGAGACCGCCCAAAGGCGATAGCGGGAGGAACTTCGTGGCGCTAGCGGCGATTGGCTTTGAGCGGCGTAAATGTGCAGACCAGGCATCGCTGGGCCACCTCGTAGAAAGTTCCTCGTCCGGCCTTAGCGAGAGGCGAGCACCGTGTAGAATTTCAAGGGTGTGCCGCGGTCGGGACCTGCCAACCAAGAATCTGCGCAGCACGCCGGATAATGAAACGAGCTTCGGGTTCTGAGGTCCACCCCGTAGCTACAAGTCGTGGAAGGTACTGGTCTAGTATCTCGACCTCTGACATATCGGCGCGTTTGCCGTGTTTTGACTCGAGGGACTTTGCAGCAAGCTGTTGCGCCAGGTCTTCGCAACGGTCCCACCTGGCGTAGAGCTCAGGCGGAGTGCAGCCTGATGCATACAATTTCCCCTTGTACGAGCTCAGGAGTACTTTGGGCTGAAAACCGCTCACCGCACCCGACGGGTCCGGCCGCGGAAAGTCAGGAGGGATTTTCGAATAATCTGCCTCCATGTCTGCAGCTGACTGCAGTGCTTTGTCTGTTTTATCCATTATCTGCTTTAACGCGGAAGTGATACGATTATGGGTCGTCCTGATACCGAAATCCTTTTTTCGGGATTCTCTATTAACACCATTTCGCTAGTCGGAGATGCGCAAAAGAAGCACCTTCTGAACTGTTCTACCGATAGAATCTTTCCTCCGAAAATATCTGCGGCTTCCTGGTCGTCAAGAGATGTCGTATATTCATTCATAAACGAAACGTAAGCTATGGCATCACGTTCGCTAATGCCATAATGCGGCCAGTTGCAAGCCGCGCACTTGTAAATTCCAAGAACCTTTGCGTTGCAAAACGCTGAAAGCTTGCGTGGATAAGCGTTTCGCGGACGCCGCCTCTCTTCGGGCTTTAGTTCCGGCACCAACGAGCTAATTTTTTCCATGATGTTCTAATATCGGTACCGGCAACATGTGTGTCTATACCCAAGTGGTGTGTGCATCTCCCTGAACCCAGCTCCGCGATGGATAACTATTTCATCTTGCTGGCATTATTCGTCGAAATCCTGGCCGTTAATTCTGCAAGGCGGGCAGCTGCAGCGCTACAGTCCGTTGGGTTCACGCCACCTTGACTATTTAACTGATAGTAAGGATAGCGCGACAGAAGATACGAGGTTCCTCCGCCTCGGCATGCGGAGTCCATGATGAAGTCCATTACCATGTACTTACTAATGTAAGCCGCAAGACGAGGTGCAATCTTCGGGTTGCCTGCGCCTGCGCTAACTTTTTCCGTATCAGGCGTTTTCGAGTCGCGTAGCGACTTTAGTGTGACGGGAGCACTTGCGTCGAACTTTCCGTTGACCCACGTGCCGACGTTGATAGGTTTGCCACTGCCGTCGATGTCGCCAGTAGGATAGTTCGCCTGGGCAGCCATCCCTACGACGCGTACGACGTCTTTCGATGGCAGGTCAAGCATGACGCCCAAGTATTCCAGGCCAGTCAACAACTCTTGTCCGTCTTCGGACTGCGCACCATAGTACATGCCGTCACTCTTGATGCTGCCACGAAGTACATTAAGGTAGACCGACTTGTCGGTGATGAAGACTAAATTGGCATCGTCGAGGGCAAGCATGTTTTGCATACCGCCGACAAAGGCGTTACTCAAAGTTGCCCCGTTCTTTGCCTGGTAGCTCATCGCGTTCGCCGCGATATCAGTAAGGGGCGTTATGTGGAATTGGTTCTCTACGGTCGTAACGAACGGTGTAATCAGCTCTAGTTTGTCTGAAGGTTGAACGGTGTTATCGGCGCGCCGGACCGTTGAGCCGCCAGTCGCAACAAGCCGCACCATGCTTAACGGCGCCTGGCTTAAGGTCAGCGTGAAGTAACCGTTGATGTCCGCAGCAGCAGAGGGTCCTAACGCGGCCCCAGAAGTTCCGTCGGGTTGGACGCTATAAGCGGTAACGGTTGCGCCGGCGTACGCGGTTCCTCGAACAATATTGGTCGGACTTCCTGGCGCGGCAGTACCAGTCAGTGGATTCGTGACAGTCGTCGGAGCAGGTGTTGATGCCGCCGGAGGGGGGGAGCCAGGTGGCGTGACATTGTCGCCGTCTCCTCCTCCACCGCAACCAGACAAGAGGGCGGCAATCCCGAGAACGAGAGGGTTGATTACTTTTTTCATGGGCTTTCTAATTCTTGAATCGACCATCTCGACCAAAATTTGGCCAGGTCTGATAGGGGAAATATTGTCGGTCGGGCCACTCAGAACCCGATTGCGTCAATCGGTGGGCACTACTACCTGTGCCCCGCTGACGCTATGCTGGGCTCACTACCAAGCTCTGGCTGACCCTCGAGGTGGACTACGTGAGCCTGCGCACGAGATTCGATTGAGCGAGCCATGTCCAAGATGGTCTTGTTCACCCATTCCTCCGGCGTGCCAACCAAGCTGTGAGCGAGGTCTCGCGACAGCTGCGTGAGGCCGCCCTCAACTTTTTGAAAAACCGCATAAGTGTCCAGCTGATAGCCGTTTTGGTACTTGTACAAACAGCCGTACAAGTTGAGATTGCTTGAGTTGGCAATCGTTCGTTGAGCACGCGCAGTCCAGACGGCGCCTTCACAAGTCGCTGCTTTCAGGCTTACCCCGCCGTTCTGCATGGAGGACATCTGCATCAACGCCCCCATCCCGGTGCCGCCGAGCTTGGCTCCGATATCGGTGATGGTGAATCGGCCCGGAGTAGCAGGGGTTGCGACGTTCATCTGCAGCGGCATATTTGAGCTGATGTCGTTTGTATTCTGGCTCAACCCGTCTGCCGCAGCCTTCGCGACAACCGCGGTACTGGCCGCAGTCTTGATGTCGAAAATGTGATACACCTCGACAGTGGTGCTTCGGTTTGCCAAGTAGCTGTTGGTGCTACCGCACGAGCAAAGCGCCGCAGCTACTGGAAGAATGGCGAAAATTCGTTTTTTCATGCTACCCCTGGGTTGTCGTTATTCCCGCCGATGTCACCATGCGGCGTATGTTGATTTTGCTTCTTTAGGCACTACAGTTCGCTTGCGATTTCGGATGGCAGCCCATCAGGCTCGGCACTAAAAAACCGTCCTATTCCTCTCGGCGGAGGGCGGCGACGTATGGTTCGCTGACAGTCGTTTCTGCCGAAAGTAGGACTGAGTTTCGCGGCCGTTACGCAGGGTTACCTCGCCCCGCGAACGTGCATGTTTAGCTCTACCGCAGACTGCTCTTCAGCCATGAACAGCGAAGGGCTCGCATACACACGGCCGTCCATTTAGCTGCGCCAGTCGCGTCTTGAGGTAAGTTCAAGTACTAAAACTTTACGTTAAAAAACGTTTTACATCAAGTAAATAGGCGTTTTACATCATTTGTTTTGGCGCACGAGTAGTCGACCATGTCGCCTTTTCAAGAGGAAACGCATGCCAAGGAAGCCGAAAGCCCCGAGCGGGGCGGCCCTGAACGTCCGGGTTGGCCGCAACATTAAGCGTGCGAGAACTCAGCTTGGCATGACCCAAGGACAGCTTGCCGAAACTATCGATATCGACACCGTCACGCTGTCTCGCATCGAGACCGGCGCACAGCTGCCATCGCTCGACCGTCTCCAACACATTGCCGAAGTATTGCAAGTGCCACTTCCGGCCCTAGTGGCCAGCGAGAGTGAGCGAACCGCCTTTGCGGAAGCGATGGCGGAGGCTCTCAACGGCCTTCCGGAGCGCGAGCAGGCGTTCTTATGCGACTTCGTAGTCAACTACTGCCGTCACCGGAAGCTCGGCCAACAGAACTGAAAGATGGGCACGCGTTACAAGATGGACGCGTTAGGCAATCATCGGTTCGTTTGTCGAGTTGTGTGCAAGGCGTAGCAAGGTCAGGAGTAGGGCAACGAGTGCGAGGTAAGTGCACGGAGAACCTATGCTCGAAAAAGGCAGCTGGGAGCTGGCAGCTAACAACTGGCTGGGCTCGTTCTTGTCGTACAGACTGAGTATTTATCCAAATCTACTTGTCTTTGAGGACAATGCGACTCATGATAAGAAGATGGTTACTGACCACCCTACTATCTGCCGAAGGCACAATCACGTGCACGCGGCCTACGTTAACGCAGCGTTAGTCATCAAGCAATTCGACTTACGCCAAGCCGAAAACATGCTTTTGCGTGAGGGAGTACCTCGCAAAGTTATTGCCAGGATACTGCTTGTGGGTCACCCATATAGGAACATTGACCCGTCAAGTTGGAAGCAACAGTTCGCTCGGTAAGCATCTGTTGAGGTCTGGGAACAGGTGTCTCCAAGGTCTAATCTGCGGCCTTGCCAAACAAAAAATGTCACAGTGTGGCGCGCTGTGAGGAACCACTCTCAGCGTCTCCAGACGATGGGATGTTCAGCCCTAGGGCTGCAGTGGGCAAAACCTAGCTCTTTCGGATAAGATACACCAAGAATTTTTGCTAGATTTGACGATGCCCCTCTCCGTACTCGTAGTCGAAAGTGACCTCCTTACACGCGAGACTCTCCGAGACATGCTGAGCGCGCTGGAGTACAACGTTTTTGAAGTTGAGAGCGCCGAGTTAGCGTTCGGTGCGCTCCAGGCCTTTTTCGCCGACGTCGTGTTTTTCAGTCTGCCTTGGAACGACGAACACTGCGCACGATTCGCCTGTAAGGCTAAACTTCTCCAAAGCCATTTAAAGGTAATTGTTACGAGCGGCTATCGCCCACCGACATGCCTTCCGCAAGGTGTTGACGCTTTTGTTCAAATGCCATTCTCTCTTCAAAAAATTGATGAAATTGTCAAGCAACTGTTCGTTTTGCCTTAGCGTGGCAAACTGAACAGATGCGTGGCAAACCAGCTTGTCAACGCTGCATATCTTTGTATGCTGTGCGGTTAAGCAGGCGCTTCCTTCGTTTGCGGACTTGGCACTGCAGGCCAGTATCACCGTAGAGGGCTTGAAGGAGTGGTCGCCGGCCTCACAATGACGCGAAAGCCCACGCAGACTACACCCGTGTGTTTGGTACGGGTTTTGGCTAACCTGAATGAGAAATCTGGAGGTCGTCCAGCAGCTAACTCAAGAGAGCCCTGCGTACATTGAGGCGTTTTTGTCTCGACAGAGAAGCTCGCCGGCAACTATGCGGCGTGCGCGCGACAACCAGACAATTTGACCGATGTGGGCTGTACCTTAGTCGCGAACGCGAATGAGTGGTCAAAGCCACGTCCACGACAAGCTCGCGGCCTCACTCTAGCCTGAATCGATTAACCGCCGATGCCCCTGCCGCTTAACAACCACTTGGACGGGCTTACTTACGCCGTTTGTCCGGAGAGGTAGTGCCCTGATTCTTTTCTACGAATGGCGTCTGCCATTCGCAGCCGGGTCTGGCACATCTATAGCGCCAAGCTTCGTAGCCATATGAGCCGCCAGCCTCTACCGTATGTGTTTCCTTTTTGTGCAGACCAACGAAGCAAGGTCCGCGAGAAGCAAGCCAACTGAAGAATTTCAAGATATCGACTGAATGCGTTAGGATTCAGTCAGTATCGCATAGACTTGATAATGAAGAAAAGTTATCGATACGAGGTGTAGACCCGAAAAGGGTACCAAGGTATCTGACGTGCAGTGCGAAGCGCGTGCGTGCCAAGGACGAGCGCCAAAGCACCCAGCCAAGCAAATGTCGCAACAGCGAGTAGACCGCATCCGAACACGCAAGCGGTCAGCCCGAAGACATGTCGCCTTCTGCGTGCAGTCATAAAAGCAGCCGGTATGTGAGTGATTTCGCTACCAGTACTGCTGCGTACTCCAAGCACGATGTAACTCGGACCGTCAGGTAAAAGCCGGCACGCCAAGCTATTCACTTCGAGAGTGTCGATATGAAGGCCCGTAACGTCGCCGCTCAACAAGGCGGGCTGTAACTGCTCTGGGACATACACACCAACGAAAAGCTGGAAGTCATGACTTGGTCGATATTGCAGACGCAGACTGAACTGATTCGTCAGCAGGCCCTTTGTGGAGGACGTACACGGAGTTGCCTCCAGAGCGACGAGATGATGAGAACTAGGATTCATCGGAACACACGGAATAAGGGTGGATGTCGATGTATAGGCAACGGGGGCTATCGGGGACCTCGGTATCGCGCCCACCTGTTTTCCTCGGTCCGGCGCCGCACCCCATACTTCAATAAGAAGTTTCTCAGCATTGTTGCGGTCGTGCGAGTATCTATGCCACCAAAGCGAAGACCGCACTCATCATCAGGCAGAACATTTGTGCGAGCTTCCTCGCCGTGGATTGCCGGCGCACGTCCTCACGTCATGCCCGGTCAAAAAAAAGCCGCTCAGATGAGCGGCAAAAACGAAGTAACACTTTATGACTTTAACACGGTAAGCTGGTAGGAGACGTTTCTTGGCGACTTGAATAAGAAAACTTGGTTTTAATAATGACTAAAAAACAATCTTTAATTGATGAGAAGATTGTTGTCATTATTATTAGGAAAAGTCTGATATTGGCGTATGTGCACAATATGATGCTGGCAAGAGAATTTTTGGCCTAGTAGAGTCACTATGCCACTTTGACGAGACTGACAGCGCATTCCTACGAGCGTACGGGATTTTTCGCGTTGTTACTGCAGCCGGCCAAGCGCATCCTTGATAAGTGCACTTACTGAGAGCGAAAGGCCGCTATTAGTATTGCTGTCCTCTTAACTTCAAGGAGCGAACATGTCTTCGAATCAAGATAAGTCTGGTACCCGCGGCGGTACGCCTGAACAGCACGCCGAAGCCGGCCGTCAAAGCCATAAGAATGTCGATAATCGCCAGTCAGGCTCGTCGCAATCCGGGTCGGGAACACGTGGTGGTACTCCTGAGCAGCACGCTGAGGCAGGGCGTCAAAGCCATAAAAATGACGGTAATCACCAATCAGGCTCCTCTCAATCTGGTTCCGGAACTCGAGGTGGTTCACCCGAACAGCATGCTGAGGCCGGCCGCCAAAGCCACAAGAACGACAACAAACGCTAACTGCTGACTGGCTATTGCACTAAATGTGCATGGTCAGAATCTAAAAAGCTCGCAGTAGCGATACCGCGAGCTTTTTATTGTAAAGTTAATCAAATTTGCAAACATCCTGCTCGCCGTCAAACCGGTCGAACCGCTAAAGTCGACGTAAGAAGCCGCTTGGATGGAATCGTTCTATGACGATAGCTGTTCGGTCGGTTCGTTTAGCTTAGTTTTGAATCCGGAATTCTTCTCTGTTCTTGCCGTCAAGCCAACGAGGAGCGCGACCGCGGCCTGTCCATGTCTGACCCGACGCCGGGTCTTTGTACTTTGCCTCGACTGCGCCCTTTTTCTTCACCGTAGCCGTGCGCTTCGATTCCTGCAAGTCTTGGGCAGTTAATCCGTTTGCTTCCATCAGTTCCTTGATACGCTTCTTCGCCTCCGCAATCTCGGCTTGCCGAGCTTGTTCAGCGAGGGCTTGTAACTGGGAGATTTGCTCCTGATATTCCTGATAAGTCGGCATTTCTTCTCACTCTTCGATTGGGTTAAACGAGACTGCTGTCGAAATATAACATGGAATGGCGCGGATACAATCGCCCTCTCTATAATTTGAGTTAGAAATGGCAGAGGCGCAACTTACAAGGGCAGTCTACTTACCATTAGCGTTAGCTAGTAAAGCCGCGAACCCAGTTGTCATATCGGCGGCTGCTACCGAAGATGACTCATAGCGTAATACCAAATTTCGCTATTGCGGGGATTTATGCGTGAGGTGAATGGGGCCTAACATTCTAGGTCACAGGCAGGTTAGGTCGACAGATGGGAGGTAGACCCCGAGCTAGGGAATTGAGCACGTCATTGTACCCCATACGCTCCAATCGCTTTGCAGAGGTCACGCCGCAGTCGGAGTCTGCAATGAACGTAAACGTTCGTCTTAGAAGCGGTTGGAGAGCTTATGCGTTGGCGTCTTTTGTCTGCTTCTGGATACTTCCAATTAACAAGTAATGCATCGCTAGGTATCGGCTTTCTTGGCTTTTGAACGCATTGCGGTTACATTTGATGCTTTCTTTATTAGTTGCTCTCGCAGAGCGGCATTCTCGGCAGTCAACTCAGCAATGCGCTTTTCTGCCATTTCAAGTTTAAGCATGTCGATTTGGTACGACGTAGTTACTTTTTTGTGTTCTTCTTTCCAGTTTTCTGCTCTTTCGGTTACGGCTTTTCTAACGTTCGTTTTTCCTGTAATAAGGGCTTTTTTAATTTCTTTGACCCAGTCGTCCACAATTTTTTTCGTGGTGGTTTTATGCGCATCTCCCTGAAGTAGCTTATTTTTTATGCCAGCGCGACGGCACACTTCCGCTTGATTAACTGTCCCGCCATTAAACGGATAGATGTTGTCGTTGCGCTGAATGTCGAGTTCCATTTCCTTCATGGCATCGGTTACTTTTTTAACGGTAGCAGCGTATCTCTTAGCTGCATCCTCTTGCAACCAAGGCGCTTGCCGTTTTTTCGTCTCACCCATCAAGCTACCTTTTCATATCGACGTTGTAGCAAATTCTGTATCACTGGATGTGATTCCCACTTGTTTCGCAGTTCGTCAAAACGTCCAATATTTGCCAGTATCTGACCGCGCCACATTTCTGCCTTCGCGTCATCGTCTTCCGCAACCGCCTCTCGTAACTGTTTAACAGCATATGCAATAGAGGCGTCGACGTCGTTTTTCAAAACAGGGAGTTCTAAACGATGGTCGCAATTCGCTCTGCAACGCGAGGGCTCAGGCATTGCTGACGTACGCGTACATGCTCCAGGAACCTGCGGCCCCTTCGTACAAAGAACTCCAGGTCTGACTAGTTGCCAGAAGCGCCCATTTACTGTAAGAATCTCCGCCGTCTCTTGGAGACTCTCGGCGCCGAAATCGCTTCCCATTCGAAGGCGCTCTGCCTTGACTGCTTCCTGGAGCTTTTGCGCAGCCGGTCCTCCACACTCATCGGCTTGCGCGATTGCGGTCTTCGCAAGCATGATGGTCTGTGCTTGGGCTACCTCGAGCATCTCCGCTCGGATGGTTGGGTCGGCCAAGATGTAGTGGAGGGTCATTCCAATCTGCTTGTGCCCGAACAGGTCCATCAGAATCTTCGGTGCTCCTACGATTGCCAAAGCAATAAGTCGAGCCGTTGTCTTCCTAAAACGATGAGCATGGAGATTTCCGTCTCCAAACTCTTCTGTCAGACCGAAGATTTTGACGATATTGCGCAGATACTGATTGTATTCACCGTCAATACGTTCGCCAGCGCCACCTTCACGCGTCCAGATACCTTCGACGGCAACGAATTCGCCATCCCCATTCTCGTCGGCAGCAGCTTCCCCATCGCTGTCCTCGTCATCTTCAGACTCGGCACTATCCGGAATTGCCAACGCAGCAAGCTCGTCTTGCTGCTTCAGCGCCTGCACTGCAAGGGTAGGAAGCGGCCAGTCACGAGGTTTACCATCAACGGAAATTGTTAGCTTATATGTACGACCATTTGCTAATGGTATGCCGTCTGGACTCTCAGTGATTGAACCAGGCTCAAGAGAGAGCATCTCACTAATGCGCCCACCTGTGCTCAACAGAGCAACGAAGAGATGAGCACTCTGCAGAATCCGCAGCAACATTCGCACTTGAGCCATCGTTCGGGGAGGCCAACTGAAGTCGCCGCCTCTGCCCATTCCTTTGAAGTGCATAGGGAAATCCAAGCCAAGAATTGGATTTCCGTCAGAGTCTACCCACTTAAAATTCTTAAGGAACGCTTTCGAGAGGTTAGACCTTCGCGCACTTTGATTTTTGCGCACACCAACTGAAAGTGGAGTCGCTTTTCGAATCTCATGAATGCCACGCCCGCATTGCAGAAGTGAGGGGCCTAACTTTTCGACAACCCACGCCACCCTATATCCGGCTTCGGCAACAAACTTGTCGTTCATTGGCATGTAGGGATTTTTCTTCGGAGGCGCTATCGGCTTAACTTTATTGCCTGCCGGGGAAGAAGGAGGAGGAGGAGCGAAAATGCTACTTGGCACGTCATCCCATAGACCGCGCACGGCAAAGCGAGCCAGGCGCTCCAATTCAATACGCGCTCGCTTTTGCTTGTCTGTGTTTCCGCGTGCAAGCCCTGGCAGTCTCGCCAGCAATCTGCCATCCTCCTTTGGCGGAAGCTGCGTAGCTTCGGCAACAACTTTAACTAGCGTTCTTGCATTTGTGCAGACCGAGCTTGGTTTTAGGTACTGGGTATGGCGAGGATTAAAAACAGGCGTAGCGAGCGCGAGCAGGGTGGCAGCAACTACCGTTCGAATTGCTAACTCTTCGTCTTCTGCGTTCACAGCCAGGCGCTGTAAACGCGTCCGTATGTCGATGGTCCGTGACGACTCTGTTGAGCCCGTGCCAGTAGAAACCCATTGCTTTGGAAAGACAAGTACGCCCCAGTTCTCACCAAGACATAGAAGAGCCTGTAAATGCAGAAGCTCTTCGCTCGTCATCTTGTGAATAGATGCGGCACCAATCCCCTTGAAAACACGTGCGCGTACTTCCTCGAATTCTCTTTGCCCGGTATCGTTCTTCGCGTGTTTTTTAGAGTTTTTCATTACATTAATGGCTTGTTAAAAACTTGACTAAGATAGTTCAGAAAAGCTTGGTCGACGTTGAGTACTTTGCCCGGGGAGTCCGATATTTTTGCTACAGCTTGTCCATTGCACGATACAAGCTTCATCACGATGTTTAGTGCAGGGACCCCGGTATCGTTCGTCAGGTTTGTTCCAATCCCAAATGCCGGCCTAGTCCGGTCTGCAAAGCGTTTGTGTATACTGATTGCGCGTTCGAAGTTTAGACTATCTGAGAAGGTAATCCGCTTTGTGTTTGGGTCAATGCGCAGTTTGTTGTAGTGCGCAATAATCTTTTCGCCCACCTCTATAGGGTCTCCACTGTCCACCCTTAAACCATCGTAGAGCAAACCAAAATATCGGTCGAAGTCATTTAGAAATGCGTCAATCCCAACAACATCTGTTAGTGCCGTCCCCAATTCTCCTCGGAACTCATGCACCCATCCTTCGAGTGCTGCCCGTTGAAAATCTCGAAGACGCACCCCAAACGCCTGGTAAGACTGGAGATATTCGTGCGCCATCGTGCCAATAGGCGTCAGATTCAAATTCTTGGCGATATAGACGTTTGAGGTTCCCTTAAAATTTTTTGGAAACTCACGTGCTAAAGTTGCGACGACCTCGTCTTGCAGCTCAGCAGAGAACCTGCGACGTACACCAAAATCCGAAAATGCAAATGGGTGTTTAGTGTTCAGTGTCGCTAGTTCACGACGCAAAAATTCAATCTTATTCGCAAGTCTTGACTTTGCCTCAGCGAAGCATTCCTCTTTGTTGAAGCGCCGATAGTAAAGCTCGCTCACAATATATAATGTGAAGATTTCGAAGCCCATTACGTGCACTTGAGGGCCACATGCCTCGATGACTAGTCCATCACCCTCGGCTTTAACACCAATGAATTTTCGTTGAAACTGGAATATCGCCAAGTAGTCTATGAAATCGCTTTTCAAGAAACGCAAGTCACCAAGGTACGTAAGCTCATCTTCCTTGAAACGTAGAGTGCACAGATGGTCAAGTTCACGATTTATTTCATCGACAAGCAGAGCCAGCGGATACTCCGGAGTCGAGCGACATACAAAAGAATACTTGGCCTGTGCGCCGGGATGGCTATGCAGTAAAGCTTGCCACATCGTGAACTTATATAAATCAGTTTCCAAGAGGCTGCGTACAATCGGGTTCATGCTATCCCTTCATAATCGTTAAACTTAGTACGAGCCTTCGAAGCTCAAAGGTATGTACCGACCAGAGTTGATTTCCTCTTCCCAAAAGCGCTTTCGCTCCTCGACTAGCATTGAGTCGAACTGACCCAGTGCTAACTCGATGTTTTCGACTTCGATAGGGAAGGACGATTGCATCCACGCTAGCAACGGAATTGTGCGTTGTATGTGCGTGAGCTCCATTAGGCGGCGTGCCAGATGGTCATAGCTGTCATCGAACAGGATAGCGTGATGACACAAAGTACAGCGCTGCACACGGCAGCCGTCGCCCTCTTTATGCTCAGGTGAGATGTACGACGGCGGGCGACGGAAGTCCTTGCAGCCAGTACCGACGTGGGTTCGCCGAGTCCAGCGTGCACGCTCCTCCTCAGAAATCTCACCCCGCTGAACCCTGGCATGGAGAATAGCTGGGTCGACACTGCGGTAAATCTTGATTTCGCTCCACAGTGCTTCGCCCAACGCATGCACCTTGGCTTCGCCATGTGCTTTGAAATGCCGCTTACGGAGGTATGTTCGCAAACTCTCAAGACTACTGTGCCCGGCCGCTAGTTTGGCGACTAACCAAGAGTAGCCGCTAGACTCATACGCAAAGGAGATATAAGCATCGCGGAAGTCCCCAACAGACATTTCAACGTCAATCTGGTCGTCAGCAGGACGACTCAGGTTGAGTTTCGCAATGATTAATTGCAAACCAGAACCTTTGGCCGCATCCACATTCACGACTAAGTGATTGTCATTGCCTAGAAATCCTATCACGCCGGCTTTACTTACGAATAGCCATGGGGTCTTTACCATCCGGCGGAGTTCTCTCACGCGCTCGAGTATATCCTCGTCGCCATTAGTATCTAGGGTCCGTTCAAGGTTAGCTAATTCGGAGCGCAAATGCTTACGGAGTGGAGCGGTTCGCGCAATGAGAACTTGCAAAATGCTCCCCGGGGAGAACTGGGACTTGTTCAGGCCAATCGCAATCTGCTCGGTTGGCCCCCGGTTCTTGATAGAGCGGACAACATGATGTTCGTCCGATGTCGGGTGCTTAATAATACAATCTTCAACATTAAGCTCAAGTGCTGTGGTTGCGTTCCAGCCTGTACGCAGCAGGAAGAGAAAGAGCATGTACTGTACGTCAATCCTACGAGGATATAACCCTTCGATGGCCTCGACCATATTCTGTACGGCTGACGCGGCGGAACGCTTCAATAAATTCTTCAGCTGCACTCGAGTAGGGCAAGGATACCGTAAGCGCGCAATTGCTCCGCGATAAGTAGCATGTGTTTCTGCATCCTTCCAGTAACCGTGAATTTTACTGTGCCGACCTTCAAGTCCACCCGACCAGTCTGTTCCGCATGCGGCTAATTTATCGGCTAGCTCCCACCTGTCTATTACAAGCTTCATATGCTGCTTGAGTTCATGGTAAATCAGCTTGACGTGCCCGAAATGCGGTAATGGGCCAGCTGGTGCTTCATCGTCGTGACTCGGCCAGTAGAGCGTTGGCAGCCCGCGTTCTGTCCGGACAGCGTTAATCAAACGCAGAAAATCCGTACGATAGTTTCCTCCCAATGCTTTAAATCGCGCCTGTTTAAACCCAATAAAGTCATCAATGTCTTCGAACGTTTTTACGTCCTGCTCATCGCTTATTTCATCAAGGAATACCCACCACCGCCGAAGCATTGCCTCAACGTTCTTTACGGTCTTTACTGGTTTGTCACCGAAATAAGACTGTATGTGAGGCACCAATTGTCCGATTAAGACCGGACGCCCGGTAAATCGGTTTTTTACCAGCGGATAAGCGGACGCGTCTAGCGTGCCCTCCGCAAATTGGCGCAGCGAAAGCGTAGTCGCGCCACTTTCATGGTCGGCGCGAATTTCAAGTGGGTCACGTCTTAACGTAGCCTTAGCTGCCGGGAAGTCGACGACGTTAGTGACGAAGCCTTTAGTTTTTTTTCGAGAGGGCTGTGCCATAATAATACGTGGGTCGTTTAGGATTCTAAGGCTTGTTCAAACCGGTCACCGATATCGCCGCAGCGATACTGCTGAATAGCCCAGGCGATGTATCGCTCGGTAGTCTCTTCGTCAATATGGCCGAGTTGCGGTTGGATTCTAATTTTGATTATGTCCTGAACGTTCCCGCTAATCCAGTCGATTGGAATCTCTGATTTCTTCAAATTTTTTAAAGCCGAGAACTTCCTGTCGAGTTCTTGCAATAACTCATTGCAAGCCCAATAGTGGCGCCCTGGGTGGGGGGACCAGCCTTTGAATGGCAAACGGCTTGCCTCCACCCAGGCGTCGTAGAATGTTTGTGCCGAGACAGGTTTTCCAGTGAAATCAGAAAGAAATAGCTGCGAAAAACGTTTGTTCATACGTTCACTACGCTCTCGCGGTGTTTTGGCACTTTTGACATAAGCAGCGAAGAACTTAAGTCGTTTAGTTTCGCGATAAAGGTGTAATTTTTCCGCAAGCTCAAGCGGTAGAAATATGATGCGGCTGGGGCCAACCAAGTCGCCGCGCTCGTTATATCGCTTCATACCTTTTGCTCCGTATTCGACCTTAACAGCAACTTCGTTACCGGTGATGTGCCAGTCTTCTCGATTTTCTGGAAGAGTGTCGACTTGCCACTGAATAACTTCTTCACGCCGAACAGCAGAATAAAGAATTAGTTCCGCCATTAAGTGTTTGGTGACACCCTTCTCAACGCGAAGACTTTCTAACCACAACTTTATTTCTTGCTGAGAAGGCATGCGCAACGATTTCGGGTCTGCACGTACGCGGCCCTCCCTAACTTCTATTTCTTGAGTTTTGTGGCCGTGCGAAAGCTGCGAGTTTTTGTGCTTAACTTTAATCTTAACTGTCGGCACATGGAATTCTCGGCGCAAACCACGTCCAAAAGCCCATTGTAGGAAATTACAGGCTTCGTCCACCCGGGAATTTATTGTCGAAGAGGAGAGTCCTCGGAAACCTACTGAAAACGTTCCGGCAGATAAGGCTTTCTGATAGCCTTGAATGATATCGTTCTTATATTCGAGAAGTCTCCAGTCGAGCTCTCTCAGTTCGCACCACTCTAAGAAGTTACAGAGCGACTCTCCGAAGGTTTGTATGCTTGCTGGAGTCAAAACATTGACTGACCTACGTGCATTGCGTGGCAAGAAATCACGTAAAGTGCGTTCACGGAGGTACTTCGAAGGAGCTTCCTGGTAGGCCCATCTACCGTCGAACACGGCAGGAATGTCGGCTACGTTACCAAACCCGGCCTCGACCATTTGACTCTCGTCCGGCCAAAAGAGGTAGAATGACAAGATACGTTCCTGGAGAGTTACCCTAATGCATTATCATACCCTGAGGAATGGCAGGTGTAAAGTGACGATACGAAATATGGGGGTTACCCTAATCGACGGCCTGCGCCACGATTCCGGCGATCCTGTCGAGTGGGGCGAGAAGGCGATCGCGCACTACGCCAAGCTGCGCATCGATGCGCGCACCAAACGACTGGTGTTCTCGGATGCGCTGACGGTGCCGAAGGCGCTGAACCTCTACCGCCACTTCGCCGACCGCGTGCAGCTGGGCTTCGGCATCGGCACCAAGCTCACCAACGATACACAGTATGAGCCGCTGAACATCGTCATGAAGCTCACCCGCTGCAACGGCCAGCCGGTGGCCAAGCTGTCCGATTCGCCTGGCAAGGGCATGGGCACCGACGAAACGTTTATCGCGTATCTCAGGCAGGTGTTCGACCAGCACATATGAAACTCGACCAGCGCAGCGCAATCGTGACCGGCGCAGCCGGCGGCATCGGCCTCGCCACCGCGTGCCGTCTGTTGAGGGACGGGGCTAGCGTGCTGCTGGCCGACCTGAACCAGGACAAGCTCGAGGCCGCGGCCGCGCAGCTGGCATCGGAAGCCAAGGCCGACCCCAAGCGCATCGCCACCATCGTCTGCGACGTCGCGCGCGAAGACCAGGTCATCGCCGCAGCCGACGAAGCCATCGCCCGCTTCGGCCGCTGGGACATCGTGGTCAACAATGCCGGCCTGATGATGTTCAAGCCGATCGAAGAGCAGACCGTCGAGGACTGGCAGCGCATCCTCGGCGTCGACCTGCTCGGCGCCTTCCTGTTCATCAAACAGGCCTTCCTCAAGATGAAGGGCGGCGGGGCGGTGGTGAACGTCTCGAGCGTGCACGCGGTCGAGACCGAGCCGCTGGTCGCGCCCTACGCGGCGGCCAAGACCGCGCTGCTGTCGCTGACCCGCTCGGCCGCGCTGGAAGGCAAGCCCAAGGGCGTGCGCGTGAACGCCGTGCTGCCGGGTGCGGTCGATACGCCGATGCTGTGGGATAACCCGAACGTGCGCTCCGGCGCCGAAGTCATCAACAAGGCCGAAGTCGGCACCCTCGACGACATCGCGGCGGCGATTGCCTTCCTGTGCGGCGAGGATGCCGCCTTCATCTGGGGCGCCGAGCTGCGCGTGGATGGCGGGCGGCTGGTGCGGCTGTAGGCGTTCGGCTCAGGGCTCGGCGTAATTCACGGCGACCATCACCATGGTGCCTGCGCCGCGGGTGGCACTGGCCCAGAGCTGTGCGCCCTCCGGCATCGTCTTGCACCCGAGCTGGTGCCGCTGGCCCGGCGACATCAGCGCCACCTCGTTGTCCCAGGCTGCCATCACCATCTCCGGCGTGGCCGCAGATTCTTTCCCCAGCGTGGGGGACTCGACGGCGCCGCACACCCGGGTGAGGTGGGCCAGTACCTTGCGCCAGGCCTCGCGCGCCTGCTTCAGGTCGTCGCCTCCGTAGGCGATCAGCATGACGCGCTGCATGTGGTCGCCGGTGAAGTAAAAGGAAAGCAGGGCCTCGCTACCTTCGAAGGGCACCTTGCCTGCGCCCAGATCGCCGTTCCTGAAGCCGTAATAGCGCGCGGGATCGCCCACGGCTTTGACCTGCTCGTGCGTCATGCCGAAGCGCCAGCCCTCGTAATCGCCGGCTTGAACCAATCCATGACCGAGCAAAGCTGCGCCCAGGGCGAGGGCGGCAAGATGTTTGCGCATGATTTCCTCCTTGCCTCATTGTAAGCTCACTTGACCAAAGGACGACAGCGCTTGCACATCGTCTCATAGCTCCTATGCTGCATAGGACGGCGCCAGCCAGCGCCCTCTATTGTGGAGGTGGAGCATGACCAACATGAAAAACGAAGTGGTCGATGCATTCAAGGCCACGCTGCGGGGACCGGTGCTGCAGCCGGGCGACCCCGGCTACGACGATGCGCGGTCGATCTGGAACGCCATGATCGACCGCCGTCCCGCCCTGATCGTGCGCTGCGCCGGCACTGCCGACGTGGTTGCGGCAGTGAACTTCGCGCGCGAGAACGGCCTGCCGCTGGCCGTCAAAGGCGGCGGCCACAACATCGCCGGCAGGGCGCTGTGCGAGGATGGCATGGTGATCGACCTGTCCCCGATGCGCGACGTGCACGTCGACCCGCGCGCGCGCCTGGCCTGGGTCAGCGGCGGCGCGCTGCTGTCCGACATCGACCATGAAACCCAGTCCTGCGGCCTTGCCGTCCCGCTCGGCATCAACTCGACCACCGGCGCCGCCGGCCTGACCCTGGGCGGCGGCTTCGGCTGGCTGAGCCGCATGCACGGGCTGGCGGTCGACAACCTGGTCGGCGCCGAGGTCGTCACCGCCGACGGCAAGCGGCATTGGGCCAGCGCCCAGGACGAGCCCGACCTGTTCTGGGCCATTCGCGGCGGCGGCGGCAATTTTGGCGTGGTCACGCTGTTCCAGTTCGCCCTGCACCCGGTCGGACCCGAGGTCACGGCCGGGCTGGTCGTGTTCCCGGCCGCGCAGGCGCAGGAGGTGATGCGCCATTACCGCGATTTCGTCGACGTGCTGCCGGATGAGGCCAGCGTGTGGGCCGTGCTGCGCCAGGCGCCGCCGCTGCCCTTCCTGGCGGCCGACGTGCACGGCACCAATATCGTGGCGCTGGCGGTCTTCTCGCCGCTGGCGCCCGATGCGATCGCACCCATGCTCGAGCAGATCCGCGGCTTCGGCCAGGTGCTGGGCGAGCATGTCGGCGCCGTTCCTTACGAAGCCTGGCAGAAGGCTTTCGATCCGCTGCTGGCGCCAGGTGCGCGCAACTACTGGAAATCGCACAACTTCACGAAGCTGAGCGACGAGGCCATCGACGTGGTGCTGCGCTATGCGAGTGCGGTGCCGACGCCGCACTGCGAGATCTTCCTCGGCCTGATCGGCGGCAAGGCGAACTCGCTGCCCCCGGACGCCACCGCCTACCCGCACCGCAACGTGCAGTTCGCGATGAATGTGCACGGGCGCTGGATCGACCCGTCCGACGATGACAAGGTCGTGAGCTGGGCGCGGGAATTCTTCACCGCCGCCGCGCCGCACGCCGCCGGCAGCGTCTACATCAACTTCCTGACCCANGACGAGACCGCGCGCATCCGCGAAGCCTACGGTCCCAACTATCCGCGCCTGCAGGCGATCAAGCAGCGCTACGACCCCGACAACCTGTTCCGCTTCAACCACAACATCCGTCCTGACGCATGACGCGTCGGATCGATGTCCGGGAGCCGCCGCCGTGACGGCTCCCGGTCCGGCGAGGCCATCGGCTGGTGTTACACTAACCCGATGGCTTCCACCGTCGACCTCCACCTGCGCAGCTACGGCGAACTGACCGCGCCCGACCGCCACGACTATGGCCAGCTGGTACTGCCTTTGAGCGGCGCGCTGCTGCTCGAGGTCGAAGGGCGGCAGGGCATGCTCGACCCACTGCGCGCCGGCTTCGTTGCGCCGGGCGCCTGGCATGCCCAGGTCGGCGACGCCAGCAATCGTTCCATCATCGTCGACATCGCCGCCGGCAGCCTGGCGCCGGACACGACCGGGCGCCTGTACGAGCGTCCGTTCGCGCCGCTCGGCCCGGCTGCGCGCAAGCTGATCGAATTCATGGCCTTGATGGCGCAGGCCGGCGCGGGCTCGCCATCGGTGGCGCCCTCGGTGGTGCAGGGCTGGGTGCCGCTGCTGGTCGATACCCTGACGCTGGATGCGCCGCGCCCGGCATCGCGCCTGGCCGCGCTGCAGGCCCGTATCGAGGCCGAGCCCGGGCTGGCGTGGTCCACCGAATCGATGGCGCGCGCCGCCGGTCTCAGTGTCAGCCGCCTGCATAGCCTGTTCCGCGAAGAGCACGAGACGACGCCGCACGCCTGGCTGCTGGCGCACCGCCTGGAGCGTGTGCGCGAATGGCTGGCAGGCAGCGACGCGCCCATCGCCGAGATCGCGCTGCGCGCCGGCTTTTCGGAGCAGAGCGCACTGACGCGGGCGCTGCGCAAGGCGACTGGGATGACGCCGGCCGCTTACCGGCGCCAACACAAGCCGCAGTAAATGGCGCGGCTGGAGAAACGGTCAATTCGCTGCAAGTAAAGGTCAAGACAAGTCCGGGCCGGCCGCCGCATCATGCCGGCTCGGAGGATATTTATGCTTACACGACATCACTGGCTCGGCATCGGCGCGAGCATTCTGGCCGGGGCCTTCTGGGGCCTGGTCTTCCTGACCCCCGAGCTGACGCGCGGCTTCTCACCGCTGCAGCTCTCTGCCGGCCGCTACCTGGCCTACGGTCTGGTGGCGGCTGCGCTGCTGGCGCCGTCCTGGCGGCGCGTGCGGCCCATGCTGGGCTGGCGCGACTGGCGCACGCTGGGCTGGCTCAGCTTTGCCGGCAACATCATCTATTACGTGTTCCTGGCCAATGCCGTGCAACTGGGCGGGGTGGCGATGACCTCGCTGATCATCGGCCTGTTGCCGGTCACGGTGACGCTGGCGGGACGGCGCGATGCCGATGCCGCGCCGCTGCTGCGCCTGTTGCCTTCGCTGGCGCTCGGCATCGCCGGGCTGGTCTGCATCAGCTGGCAGTCGCTGGCGAATCCGCAGCACGGTTCGGCGCAGGGGGCTTTCATCGGCCTGCTGTGTGCGGCCGGGGCGCTGGTCTCGTGGACCCTGTACGCGGTCGGCAACAGCCGTGCGCTGGCGCGCTTGAAAGGTGTTTCCGCGCACGACTGGAGTTTGCTGGTCGGCGTCGTTACCGGCGCGCAGGCGCTGCTGCTGGCGGTGCCGGCCTTCATACTGAGCCCTGGCGTTCATTCGTCTTCGTCCTGGCTCTGGTTTGCAGGCGTGGTGACGACCGTGGCGATCCTGTGCTCGGTGGTCGGCAACGCGCTGTGGAACCATGCCAGCCGTCTGCTGCCGCTGACCATGACGGGCCAGATGATTGTGTTCGAGACCCTGTTCGCGCTGCTCTACGGCTTCATCTGGGAACAGCGCCTGCCGACCGGGCTGGAATGGCTGGCGATGGCGCTGCTGATCGCAGGTGTCCTGAGCTGCGCTTCGGCGCACCGCGAGCGGGCATCCGAGCCGGTGGCCGTGCCGAGCTGACTTCTACAGCTGGCGCAGCACCCACAGCCACGCCGGCATGGTCGCCGCACACAGCAGGCTGGAAAGCAGAATCGCCGAGTTGACCAGCTGCACGCCACCGCCGGCCGGCTTGACCACGAAGGCAGCGTTGATGCCGACCGGGCAGGACGCGAGCACGATCAACACCATCGCCGCCGCTATCGGCAGCTGGAACACGAACACCGACAGCAGCGCCACGCCCAGCGGCAGCACCAGCAGCTTGGCCAGCACGATGGCAGCGGTGGCGGTCCAGCGGCCGGGCCTCAGTGAAGCCACCGAGGCCACCGAGGCGCCCAGCGACAGCAGCGCGCAGGGCAGGGCCGCGCTGCCGAGCATGTCGAACACGCGCAGCAGCGGCTGCGGCAAGCCTACGTGCGCAAAGTTCAGCGCCAGGCCCAGCAGCAGGGCGGCGACGATGGGATTCTTCAGCGTATTCAGCACGGAACCGAGCCAGCCGGCGCCCGCCGCATCGTCGCTCAGGTGGTAGAGCGTGAAGCAGCACAGGCTATGGAAGGCGATGACCGGGTAGGCGAACTGCAGGCTGCCCTGGCCCAGCACCTGCACCAGCACCGGCACGCCGACGAACACCGTGTTCGAATAGGTGGCGGCCAGCGCGGCCGCAGCACCGGCGCCGCTGCCGCGCGCGAGCAGGCGGGCGGCTACGAACAGGAGGCCCAGCGGCAGATAGAAGGCGCACAGCACCTTCCACGACATCGCCGGCGGGATGCCGGTGCGCCAGGCGCTGACGAACAACAGCGACGGCACCAGGAATTTCGCGGTCAGCTCGGTGACGCCCGCGTGCCAGCCCGGCTTCAGCCACGGCAGCCTGACGAGCAGGGCGCCGAGGCCGGCGAGCAGGAAGATGGGCAGCAGCAGCGTAAAGCTCATGCCTGCCACTGCATGGTCTGCACCTGGATATGCGGATGGCTGGCGAGCGGCTCCCACTCGTCGATGAAGG
>JGI24770J26754_10000064_pt1 | contig 62640 bp, 60 predicted proteins | sample LakOneMetagenome_FD_26754 | JGI IMG/M metagenome (IMG submission 26754) | reverse complement strand
GCCGGACCCCAAGCCCTTCTACGAGGCGGTGAACCGCCTCGACCTCGACAGCCCGCGCGCCCTGATGGTGGGCGACAGCGAAACCGACATCCTCACCGCCCGCAACGCCGGCGTGCCGGTGATCGGCGTGCCCTTCGGCTACACGCCCCGCCCGGTGGAGGACTTCGGCCCGGACCGGATGATCACCCATTTCGACGAGGCCTATGACGCGATCCAGGAGCTTTTCGCCCTGGCCTGAACCCCGCCTTGACTTGAGAGCAGCCTTCCGCCTATACGCAGCCCACCCCAAAGGCACGGGCGATTAGCTCAGTTGGTAGAGCACTGTGTTCACATCGCAGGGGTCACTGGTTCGAGTCCAGTATCGCCCACCATCCACCTCAATCTGCTGGTTCAGACGCTCGGCTTCGGCCGGGCCGCGCTCTTGCGTCAGAGGCGCAGGCCTTCGCCACCTGCGTCGATGGTGATGATCCGCGACAGTTCGGGGGCCGAGGGCGCGAGGGCGCCGGGGTTGCGGACGCCGGGGATGACGGCGACGTCGTAGAGTTCGGTGACGCCGTCCTCGAAGCGCAGCCATTCGACGATGTCGCCCGAGCGCAGGTCGATGACCTGGACGCCGCACCACGGGTCGGCATCGCGTTTCTTCAACTCGTCATCGAGGGCGAGGCCGGTGAAAGTGCCGTCGCGCGGCATCGACCGTGGCGCGCGCCTCGGGATTGTCGCGCAGCAGGCGCTCCACAGCGTCGCGCTCGCCCGCCTCCAGCTCGCCATCCACATAGGCGCTCAGGGCCCATGTCTCGATTGATCTGAATTCGCTCATTTCACTCGCCGGAGCATTGTGTGCCCACGGTCCTCCAGAATTTGCCGAAGCGCGCTCCTGGCCCGTGCCAGCCGCGACATGATGGTGCCCACCGGCACGCCCACGATCTCCGCCGCGTCGCGGTAACTCATCTCCTCAAGCCCCACCAGCACGATCACCTCGCGATGCTGGGCGGGCAGCCGGTCCAGCGCCTCCGCCACCAGCGAGGCCGAAAGCCGATGCTCCTGCTCGGGCGCCACCGCCCCCTCGCCATCGGCCAGATCGTCCACCGTCTTGACCACCATCGAGCGGCTGTCATGGCGGATCCCGCTGATGAAGAGATTGCGCAGCACCGCATAGAGCCAGGCCCGGAGCGGCCGTGCCGGGTCATAGAGATGGCCCTTCACGATGGCGCGCTCAATGCAGTCCTGCACCAGATCGTCGGCCAGCGCCGCATCGCCCGCAAGGGCGCGCGCAAAGCGGCGCAGGTGGGGCAGTTCGGCGGCAAGCTGGGTGCGGAAATCCATGGAGTCTCAAGGCCTTTCCAGCGTTACGCCGGCACCCCGCCGCCTATTCCCTCAGCGGCCGGGCTGCCATTTGTCGCGCAGCGTCACCAGTTCCTCAGCCGCCGTCGGGTGCACCGCCATGGTGGCGTCAAAATCGGCCTTGGTGGCGCCAAGCCTTAGCGAAATGCCCAGAAGCTGCGCCATTTCACCGGCATCGTCGCCGCAGATATGGCAGCCCAGCACGCGGTCCGTCTCGCCATCCACGACCAGCTTCATCAGCGTGCGCTCGTCGCGGCCCGACATGGTGTTGCGCATCGGGCGGAAGCTCGTCTTGTAGATATCAACCGCCCTCACCTGCCGCCGCGCCTCGGCCTCGGTCAGCCCCACCGTGCCGATCTCGGGCTGGGAGAAGACGGCTGTGGGGATCAGGCTGTGGTCCACCTTGGTTGGCTTGCCGCCAAACACCGTATCGGCAAAGGCATGGCCCTCGCGGATTGCCACCGGCGTCAGGTTGGCGCGGTTGGTCACATCGCCCACGGCATAAATATTGTCGACGGAGGAACAGGAATAATCATCCACCTTCACCGCCTGGTGCGGCGTCAGCTCCACGCCCGCCGCCTCAAGGCCAAGCCCTGCCACATTGGGAATACGCCCGGTCGCGAACATGATCTGACCCGCGCCAAAGGCGGCACCGCCTTCAAGTGTCACCCGCACCCCGTCGCCCGAGCGGTCGATGCGCGTCACATCCGTCTCCGTGCGAAGCTCGACGCCCTTTTTGATCATCTCGGCTGCAAGGTGATTGCGCAGATCATCATCGAAGCCGCGCAGGATCTGTTCGCCGCGATAGAGCAGCACTGTCTCGACGCCGAGGCCCGAGAAAATTCCGGCAAATTCCACCGCGATATAGCCGCCGCCCACGATCACGATGCGCGAGGGCAATTTCTCAAGATGAAACGCCTCGTTGGAGGTGATCGCCAGCTCATGCCCCGGCAGATGGCGCGGCACGAAGGGCGTGGCCCCGGTGGCGATCAGAATATACTTCGCCGTCACCGTGCGGCCCGAGGCCAGGCGCACGGTGTGGCGGTCCTCAAGCACCGCGCGCTCGAGGATCAGTTCGGCGCCCGCCCCTTCGAGATTGCGGATATAGGCTTTGTTGAGCCGGTCGATCTCGCGGTCCTTGTTCTCGATCAGCGTCGCCCAGTCGAAGGACACCCTCTCCGACGTCCAGCCAAAGCCCACCGCATCCTCGAAATCCTCGGCGAATTTCGACGCGTAGACGAGCAATTTTTTCGGCACGCAGCCCCTGATCACGCAAGTGCCGCCGACGCGGTATTCCTCCGCAACCGCGACTTTCGCGCCATATTTCGCCGCGATCCGGCCAGCCCGCACGCCGCCAGAACCTGCACCGATAACGAAGAGATCGTAGTCGAAGTCTGTCATGCCTTGCGGAACGTCTTCACGCCGTCCTTGGTCGCCATCAGGATGATGCCGCAGATGCCAATGAACAGCCCATGATCGACAACGCCGGGAATGCTCTTCAGCAGCGGATCGAGCCGCGAGGCATCGGGAATGGAGCCGATCGACACATCGATGATGGCATTGCCGCTGTCGGTGCGGAACGGCTTGCCGTCCTTCATGCGCAGCTTCAGCTTGCCGGTGAGGTTGCAGATCTTGAGCGCGCGTTCGATTTTCCACGCCGTCGCCGCAACACCGAAGGGAATGACCTCCACCGGCAGCGGAAACTTGCCCAGCGTCTCAACCCGCTTCGATTCATCAGCAATCACGATCATGTAGCGCGCCGAGGTGGCGACGATCTTCTCCAGCAGCAGCGCGCCGCCGCCGCCCTTGATCAGCTGAAACTTGCCGTCAAATTCATCCGCCCCATCCACCGCGAGATCGAGGAAGGGATGCTTCTCGAGATCGGTGATGACGATGCCGCTTTCAACCGCCAGCCTGTGCGTCTGGCCGGAGGTCGGAACGCAGAGCACATCAAGCCCCGCCCTCACCTTCGCGCCCAGCGCGGTCACGAAATGGGCCGAGGTGGAGCCGGTTCCCAGCCCCACCTTCATGCCCGGCTTCACATAGTCGAGTGCGGCAAGTGCTGCCGCCTTCTTGAGGTCCTCTGATGTCACTTCGCCAGCCCGCCCATGAGCATGTATTTCATTTCCACATATTCCTCGATGCCGTGGCGCGAGCCCTCGCGGCCAAGGCCACTCTCCTTCACGCCGCCGAAGGGCGCTTCCGCCGTGGAAATGATGCCCTCATTGATGCCGACCATGCCATATTCGAGGCCTTCCGCCACGCGCCAGACGCGGCCGATGTCACGCGAATAGAAATAGCAGGCGAGGCCGAACTCGGTGGCATTGGCCATTTCGATGGCCTGTTCCTCGGTCTTGAACTTGAAGAGCGGCGCAACCGGCCCGAATGTCTCCTCGCGCGCCACGGCCATATCCACCGTCACGTCACGGAGCAGCGTCGGCTCGAAGAAATTGCCGCCCATGGCCTTGCCGCCCAGAACGACGTGGGCGCCCTTCTTCACCGCGTCATCAATATGCTCCTGCACCTTGGCGACGGCCGCCTTGTTGATGAGCGGGCCGGTGGTGACACCGTTCTGCGCGCCGTCACCCACATTCAGCTTCCTGACCGCCTCGGCGAGCTTTGTAGCGAAGGCATCATAAACACCCTCCTGCACGAGGATGCGGTTGGCGCACACGCAGGTCTGGCCGTTGTTGCGGTATTTGGACGCCATGGCGCCCTGCACGGCCGCATCGAGATCGGCATCGTCGAACACGATGAAGGGCGCATTGCCGCCAAGCTCGAGCCCCACTTTCTTGATGGTCGGCGCGCATTGCGCCATCAGCACGCGGCCAACCTCGGTCGATCCCGTGAAGGTCAGCGCACGGACAATCGGGTTGGATGTCATCTCAGCGCCGATCTCGCGCGATACGCCGGTGATGACGGAGAAAACACCTGCCGGAATGCCGGCGCGTTCAGCCAGCTCACCCAGCGCCAGGGCGGAGAACGGCGTTTCGTTCGCGGGCTTCACGACAAAGGTGCAGCCTGCGGCCAGTGCGGGGGCTGCCTTGCGGGTGATCATGGCGTTGGGGAAATTCCACGGCGTGATCGCCGCCACAACGCCCACCGGCTGCTTGATGACCACCATGCGCGCCGCAGGCCAGGGCGAAGGAATGGTTTCGCCGTAGATGCGCTTCCCCTCCTCGGCGAAGAATTCCACGAAGGACGCGCCATAGCCGATTTCGCCCCGCGATTCGGCCAAGGGCTTGCCCTGTTCCGCCGTCATGATCTGCGCCAGGTCTTCCTGGTTCTCCATCATCAGGTTGAACCATTTGCGCAGGATGCCGGCGCGCTCCTTGGCCGATTTCCTGGCCCATTCCTTCTGGGCGCGCTGTGCTGCTTCAATGGCCTGTTTCGTCTCATCCGCGCCCAGTTTCGGCACCGTGCCGATCACGCTTTCGTCAACGGGATTCGTCACGTCGATGGCGGCGGAGCCTCCCACCCACTTGCCGTCGATATAGCATTTGTCCTTGAGCAGCGACTTGTCCTTGAGTATGTCGCGCAGCAGCTGGGTTTTACGAATATCCATGTCGGTCTCCTGTCCGGTCGGGCGCGCTCTTAGCATGAGGAAGCCCCGGGAACAAACCGGCCAGATGTGCGGGGAATACATGACAGATCGCGTGGTGATTTTCGATCTCGACGGGACGCTCGTCGACACGGCGCCAGACCTGATGCGTGCCACCAATCATGTGCTGGCGAGCCATGGCCGCAGGCCAATTTCGCTGGATGAGGTGCGGGTGTTCGTGGGCCATGGCGCGCGCGCCCTGATCAAGCGCGGTTTTGCCGCAACCGGCGGGTTGCCGGAGAATTTCGACATCGAGCCCTCCTATCGTGAGTTCGTGTCGTTCTATTCCGCCAATATCTGTGAGGGCAGCACGGTGTTTCCGGGGCTGCTGCCGCTGCTTGATCGCCTCAAATCAGAGGGCGTCCGGTTCGGCGTGTGCACGAACAAGCTGGAAGGCCTGTCCGTCCAGCTCCTCGCCGCGCTCGACATGACCCACTATTTCGGCTCCGTCATCGGCCCCGATACGCTCGGCATCTCCAAGCCCGATCCCCGTCCCTTCCGGGAGGCGGTGGCGCGGCTCGGCTTCGCCAGCCCCGCGGCCATCATGGTGGGCGACAGCGAGACCGATATCCTCACTGCGCGCGCGGCCGGCGTGCCGGTTCTGGGCGTGCCCTTCGGCTACACGCCCCAGCCCGTCGCCACCTATAATCCCGACCGGGTGATCGCGCATTATGACGAAGGCTACGATGCCCTGATGGGCCTGTTCGCCAAGGCGTGATTTTGGCCGTTTCCCGTCCTTGACTTCAATCCCCCGCCCCGCCTATACCCCGCTCACCCTCAAGAGGGCGATTAGCTCAGTTGGTAGAGCACTGTGTTCACATCGCAGGGGTCACTGGTTCGAGTCCAGTATCGCCCACCATCCAGTCGAGCCACATATCGCAGTCTCCGCGCTCTCGCGGAATAGTCACGACATTGCCGAGGCTTGGCGGACAACTTGCATCGTTAGTTTGGGCCAGAGACGCGATATTCGGGCCGCTCTCGCTCAAAACTGCCTACCTGTCTCAGTTAGCCATTTCCCGTGCCCTCTCCGCCGATGGCGGCGGATGGTGGAGCTGACCAATAGCTTGGTCGAACGGAGGTTCAGATCGGCAGGAATCCGAGCGAGAGCCGCTGTTCAGCCCAAATTGCCGGAATCGGCTTGAGGCGGATGAGCTTGCGAACCGTGAGTTCGACGGGCTGCTTCCCCGCAACAATGGCCTCCACTACATCTGGGGCGAGGAATGCAAGCGGCAGGACGCGGCTGATCTCACCATCATCGACACCAAGATGGCGCGCGAGGCTCGCAATCGTTGGATGATCGACGGTATTCAATAGATGCAGCCAGCGTCGGGCACGGGCGACTGCGGCGAGAAGGCCCGCATCAACTTTCGGCGGTTGCTCTGTAACACTGCCAACGATCAGGCGGGCCTCCACACCTCGGCGTCGAACGTCGAACGGGAGGGTGAGCACCGGGTCGCTCGATGATTCAGATGGTCGTCCCTTTCCCTCGCCGGCGTTTGATTCGATGCCGAGCACCTCACGCAAGGCCCCTGACGCGAATGTGATCCTCATCTCACCGTTCGCGATGTCGATGCGCGCAACCAGATTCAAGAGCGTCGCGCGGCGATCCGGTGATGATCCGACCAGAACTCTTGCCAGCATTATTGCACTGCTTTCGACTGTTCTCAGCAATTCGATCCCGGCGCCCTGAACATTCATGAACTGAAGGAGTCGGTTCTGGTCTTCCAGCAGGCCGCGGAGCGATGAGAGGACCGCCGCTTCCAACTCATGGGCCGGGAGCCGCCAGCCTGAGGGATCTTTCTTCCGCTCCTGCATCAATCGCTGGGAGATGTAATAGCGATATCTCCTGCCATCCTTGATTGCTTGGGTTGGCGTGAGGCGATCGCCCGTCTCGTCGAAGAGGAGCCCCGCGAGCAGGCTGCCGGACGCTTGGTTTACGGCTGATGTTCTCTGGCATGCCTGCCTTTTCAGCTTCTGTTGCACCTTGTCCCAGAGTTCTCGATCGATGATTGCCTGGTGCTGGCCTGGCGCGACCTGATCCTTGTGCCGGATATCGCCGGCATAGACCGGGTTGGAGAGCAGCAAGTAAAGATGGCCGCGCGAGAAGGTTCGCGGGGAGTCGTTGGGTTCCATCACGTTGGCGATCGCGGACTTCGCTCGCTCGTCGAGTTCCTCCTTCAGTTTCCGGACTGATGCCAGCTCCAGATAGCGACTATAGATCGCTCGGACCATTTCTGCCGCTTCGGGTGCAATCACCAGCTTCTTGTCTCGATTCTCATAGCCAAGTGGCACAGCACCTCCCATCCACATGCCCTTTTTCTTGGATGCGGCAATCTTGTCTCGGATCCGCTCGACTGTGACTTCCCGCTCGAACTGTGCAAATGATAACAATACGTTGAGAGTCAGTCTTCCCATAGAGGTTGTAGTATTGAACTGCTGGGTGACCGAAACGAACGACACGTTGCGGGCATCGAACACCTCCACGATCTTTGCAAAGTCGCTGAGCGACCGTGTGAGCCGGTCAATCTTGTAGACCACCACAACATCGACATTTCCCTGCCTGATATCGGCGAGAAGCTCCTGCAGTGCTGGCCGCTCCATGGTGCCGCCGGAGATGCCGCCATCGTCGTAGTGCTTCGGGAGTGCTTTCCAGCCAAGGCTAGCCTGCGAGGCAACATAAGCAACGCAAGCTTCATGCTGGGCATCCAGCGAGTTGAACTCCTGGTCGAGCCCCTCCTCCGTCGACTTCCTTGTATATATGGCGCAGCGAAGTCTTGTTGGCGGAGATGGTCTGCTCATAGCCCGAAGAACCTGGGGCCTGACCACTGGGCGCCGGTGATCTCCCGAGCAATCACCGACAGCGACCGGTGCGTCTTGCCGTTCCACACAAACCCATCCGCTGCCACCTCGACGTGATGAGTTCGACCATTCCACTCTCGCACCAGCCGGGTGCCCGGCTTCAGCGAACGCCGTGCGTCGGCAGGTCCCGGCACCCGGCCCAGGCGCGGCACATCAGAGTTGTCACTACCTGACTTTCCCTCGCGGGCCAGGGCTCGGCGTGTCGCCGCGTTCAATCCACCGAGCGCCTTTTCCTGAATGGCATAGGCCGCAGCCAGCTCAAGCAACTGCCGGCCGCAGCCCCGTGGCGGGGGGCGCCTGAACCGTCGTTCCCAGAGCTCGGCCAACCTCTCCCGCGGCAGATCCGAAAGAGCCGCCACCTCCGCAGCAGCCCACTCGGCCAATTGCTCGTTTGCCACCAGTTTAGACCCCCGGCTCCGCTGCTATCCGGTAGCGTCGCGTCCCCTCCCCGTCGCGCTCACTCACTACCGTCAGTCCCTTCCGCTTCTTGACTGCCCCCGACAAAAATCCCCTGACACTGTGGGCTTGCCATTTCGTGGCTTTCATCAACTCGTCCAGAGTCGAACCACTCGACTGCTTAAGCATCGACAAAACACGGTCAGACTTGGATTGGCCCGCGATCTTCTTCTTTCCCTCCTTGCGGGCTGTGACGTTCTTGGTCCCCTCAACATGCCTAGGATTTGTGACTATTGCGACCCGCGCTGACTGGGGTTTTTGCTTGAGAGACTTCTTGGACATCGTGGTGCTCCATAGTTTGCACCGGCTCATTCCGGCGCTTGCACCACCCCAAGGCCCGCAAACCTGCAGGCCGTCTTGCGACAGAAGACACATCCGCCTCAAACGACAGCAAAGCTCTGATTAAACTCAAAGTCCAGTCGGATAACCGCGACGTGTCACTTTAGGATGCGGCTTCCACCGCAAGCGAGCAGCTCGCCTATCCAGAGTCCCGCGACAGCCAGCGCCCTACAACAGGATCGAATGCCCGGTACAGGGTGAGATAGAGACCACTGTCGGCATTGTGGAACATCCGGGCGTAATTAAAGTCGGTGAGGGGCGCAGTGGCCTGGAGCGCATTGCCATAGGCATCGTAGCTATAGCTTGGAGCGCTCGTCGTGCTGGCAAAGACCCGCTCGACCGAGCCGATCTGGTCAGGACCATAGTAGAGGGACTGCGCCGGACTGCCGGGCAAATACCCGTCCTCGGCAAAGTAGCTGCGGGTTACCGCGTTGCCCGCATCGCGCGCTTGGGCGCGGCAGGCTACAGGCGTAACTGCGGGATGCTTTTGCGTTCTCCGCGATGTGCGCTTCGTACCCCTCCGGATCAGACACAACAGCGAATATTATCCAATAGCCCGTAGCCTTCACTCACTCGCTAGAAGCGTTCACGCTGCGCCCCCGTGAGCCGCGCCCATGACCTTCTGGACATAGAGCTCTGTGTGCTTTTCATCGTCGTCATAATCGTCAAGCTAGCACCACCAAAGTGCGGGGCAAGCGGCCGCTTTGAGCGGTGCCTCAGAGTTTTATAAACCAACCAGTGTTCGTGTCGAAAAGGATCATGAAGTCCGCGACCGCGTCACCATCGACATCGCCAGTGATGGCATAATGGTCTCCCTCGACCGCAACGCGCAGCTCACCCGCAACATGGCTAAACGGGTCGTCTGAAATATAGGTGAATTGGTCGTTGCCAGCGTGGCCCGTGTTGGCGTCGATGCGCTTGAGATCGATGGTATCGTGTGGACCGTCTCCGAACGAATATTCGACATCGGTGATGAAGTCCGCGGTCTCGGCCGTCTTGCCGGTGTCCTTGATGCTTCGGAAGACGAATGTGTCGGCACCATCCCCGCCGGTCAAGACGTCGCGCCCTCTCCCGCCATCTATGGTATCGTCGCCGGTCCCGCCAAAGAGCTTGTCCGATCCTGCTTCGCCATGCACCTGGTCCGCACCGGTTCCACCCTCGATCCGGTCATTGTTGTTTCCTCCCCAGCCGACGTCGTTGCCGCCACCCAGCACCAGCGTATCTTTGCCGCCACCGCCAAACAGAGTATCAGCGCCGCCAGCACCATCGAAATGGTTGTTCCCGGCGTTGCCGTAAATCGTATTCTTGAGGCCATTGCCGGTAACATTGATGTCTGAATCTCCGGCCAGAGTGATTTTGGCGATCCCGGTGTCGAGTGTGAGGGAGATATTGGAAACCGTGGCGGGCGCATTGATCGTGAGATTGTTCACCGCGACCAGAACGGCTTCATTGCCTGCGTAGTTCGCACCAACAAGGATCGTGTCGCCCGAGCCGGAACCAGCCACGGCCAAAGATATGGTTGCGAAGTCGGCTGGCACTTTGCGAGTCGGCATTTCTGTCCTCCGTGGCGCAATTCATGGAAAAAATAAGCATCACCTTGTTGAGCCAGCAACGCCTACAAAAGGAGGAGCGCCCTCAGCCCGCTAACCAACGGAAACCCCGCAACCCGAGCCATCCGGCGGGTTAAGATGGGCGGCCGATCTCGTCACCTGGTAGGTTGTATTGGGGGCAAGCTTCATGATCAAAATCAATGGTTAAACATCAACATCGTGGGGACAGCAAGTGTGCCGGGTGAAGTCCGATCTCTCTCAACGAATACAACCTTGCTATTGAGAGGCTTTTGCCCGCGGAATTCCTGAGCGTTGAATTCCAGCACCTCGTGCATCGACTTGTTCCTGGCGAAGAGCGAGCGCTGACGAGCGGCGCTGTTGCCGCGCGCGCAGATCGCCCGCAGCGCCGCCATATAGGGCGCGTAGCCAAGGGGAGTGCCATAGGGTTCGATCTTGTCGATCCATGACAGGATATCCTCGCGGATCGGCCGGTTGCCGCCGTCGAGGTCGGTCACCAGCTCCGCATCGAGCCCATGGCGGATGACCCGCCACTTGTTTTCGCGCATCAGCCAGTGATTGGGCTGCGGCACCTGCCGCAGCCACTCGCCATGATCGCGGAACCAGTGAGCAAGACCGTGGATGAACGCGACAATCGCCGCAGTTTCCAAAAGCGTCGCCGGGCTGTCGCAAACACGAAGCTCAAGCGTTCCGAAATTCGGGCTCGGCCTCAGATCCCACCACAAGTCTTTCAGGCTGGTGATGGCCTTGGCTTTCTTCAGCGTGTCGCAAAGCGTGGTGAATTCGCTCCAGCTCTGCACAAAGTATGGAAGGCCTGCAGTCGGGAGCGCCTCATAGATGGCGGGCCTGCAGGTCGCTAACCCCGTATCATGGCCGTGCCAGAAGGGCGCACTCGCCGAGAGCGCAAGCAGATGCGGCAGAAGTCGCATGAAAAAATTGTTGAAGCGGATGCATTCATCGCCGCTCGCCATGCCGATGTGAACATGAAGTCCATAGACCTTCCAGCGCCTGGTCAGCCATTGATTGCGGTCGATCAGCTTATTGTAGCGCTCGGCCGGATAAAGCTCGGCATCGGAGTAGCCTGAGGTCGGATGAGAGCCGGTGCTTGAGAATGTGACGCCGAGCTTTTCACCCGCCGCCATCATCTGGTCGAGCGTCGCCGCGAGATCGGCTTCAATCTCGACTGCGCTCTTGCAGATGCCGGTATTGAGCTCGATCATGTCGAGATAGAGTTCAGGCTTCACCTTCTTCTCAAGCTTCAATGCTTTCAGCAAATCCTCCGCCTTTGGCGTCAAGGCCAGCGTCTTGGCGTCGATAATCTGCAGCTCAAGTTCGGCGCCGAGCGTCAGAACGCCATTGCCTCGGAACTCGGTTCCAGCTTCATCCTTGGGCGAGCCCGGTCGGAACTTGCCTAGAACTTGTTCAAAAATTTTAGGAAATTTCGGCCCCTTTGCGATCTGAAGCATGATATCCCCCTCTGAGATTGGGTTTGAATCACCGTCTTCTGGCGCCGTGAGAGGACTCATCGTCCCACTGATTCGATTTGCCGCGATACTTAAATTTTCCCGGCCAACGAGGCGATAAGCAATAGGTAGCATCACCTATAGCATCTTCTGAACGATCTCTTTGGGTGGGACGAACCGGATCTCGGATGGTTTGTCGTTGATGAAGTACAGATTATTTAAGTTTTCCGTTTCCACCGTCCGAAATGCAGAACGGTTCGGGAAATTGTTGCAGCATTCCGCATCCCTTCCACGAATAGATGCTGGTCGATTACACGGAACATACGTATTGGCCAGTCGTTTGGAGCTCCGAGGGAACCAATTAAGGTTTCGCTAGTTGCTGTGTGTTGCGAGACCTCTGTCGGCCAAAGGAGGAGGGTCGATTTCCGGTATACGCCAATGATTTTATTTTCAAAGTTCGCCAGCGCACCCCCCAAGACGTTCTTGGAATGCGCCAATCGACAAAGGTTCTGAACATGCAAAGAACTGAACTAGAGTAGAACTTACCATGGACGAGTGCAAAATCATCCAACAGGCCATTGTTCAAGCCGGTACCCTACCCGGTGCGCTTTCACAGTTGAGAGCATCGGGGTTGTCGGCCGCTACAATTGATATATTGCAGACCGTGGCCGACGCCCAGCGCCAATTAAATTTGAAATCCGCCGCGGTCAAGAACAAGCTCACGTCGAAACAGATTAAGATCATCGACTCGATGCTCGAAGAAGGCATTCACTCGATCGGCTTCATCGCCATGAAGGCGCAAGTCCCAAAAACCGCTGTATTTACCAGACTAAAGTTGATGACGTGACTTCAGCTTTCAGTTTTTGTAAATAAACACTCCCCGACCATAACGTGGTAAGCTCTCGTAATTCACGCTGGCCAATGCTTTCCGAGTTGCGGGCCGAAAGGGTCTTCTGCTCCTCAAGATGGCGCCGATCGGTCGGTAGTGACGCCCATTGATTGCCTTCAGTTGCAGAACGTACATTGAGAGTGCCACTCCTGGCTGACCCTCCGCTCAAGCGAGCAAATGATGGCTGGCCAATCTAACGCTTTCGATGAGTGCCTATTACTCGTTCGGTTGACCCGAAAGAATGGTGTTCTCGTTTTCTGCGCCGCGGTGTCATGTTTCATCAGCTAGTCGCTGTTCCCATCGCCGTCAAATCGCACAAGTCCCACTGGCGGATAACGGCAATCCACACAAACCTCACCACATGGGGGCGGAGGCGAGAAGTCCTTTCGCTGTTATGGGCGTATAGAGCTATTCTCCTCGCTAATCGATCTGCGGGCGTGCTCTACACGCGCCTTAAGCTGACGCAACTTGGCGGCTCTTCCATTATCCCCATTTGGTGCGAACACCTTGCCACCGGCTTTAAACAACTCAATATCCTCTTGCAGAAAAGTGCGTTCGATGGCGGCCCATATCTCCAGTGTTTTCGACATCCTGACCTCCATATGCTATCCGCCAAGCCTATAGGTGTTCCAAGGCAGTTTCGGTAGGCTGGCCAGGGCGACGGAATTCGAAACGCGACACAACCTACGTGAAGGAACTGCCGCAACGGTCACGACTTGCCGAAATAGAGGATATCTACTTCTTGAATTTCCGCGACTTAACCGGTGTGAGCATGCTGTTTTTGGAAATAGTTCTCGTCGTAACCCTCATCATGCTGAACGGCCTGCTGGCCATGTCTGAGCTCGCAGTCGCATCATCCCGCGCTGCAAAATTGCGCTCCTTGGCAAGTCAGAGGGTGACGGGTGCCCATCAAGCTCTGGCGCTCTCCTCCGATCCCGGCAGGTTTCTATCAACGGTACAGATCGGCATTACGCTAATAGGGATACTCGCGGGTGCCTTTTCGGGGGCAACCCTCGGTCAGCGCCTATCCGTCTGGCTGGTCTCGTTTGGCTTATCTGAACGTATGGCAGAAGCTATCGGCTTTGGCCTAGTCATTGGATTGATCACCTATTGCTCAGTGATCGTCGGGGAGCTTGTTCCGAAACAAATTGCCTTGCGCAATCCGGAGAGGATTGCCTGCCTCGTGGCACCTGCCATGATGATCCTGGCGCGGGTGTCGACTCCCGTCGTCTGGCTGCTCGACCGCTCTGGCCGATTGGTTCTCGCACTCGTTGGCCATTCCCAAAGTAAACAAGAGACCGTCACCGATGCCGAAATCCATGCGTTGATTGAGGAGGCCGAGACGGCGGGCGTCCTGGAGCCACAGGAACGCAATATGATTAGTGGTGTGATGCGACTCGGAGACCGGCTTGTCCGGACCGTCATGACACCAACGCGCCGACGTTCAGATGATCAACGTGAAGGACACTCCCGCAAAGATCGGCAAGCAGATAGCGAACAGTGGGCATGCACGTTTCATCGCCTACGAGGGGACACCCGAGAATATCATTGGAGTGTTACAGGCCAAAGATGTCGCCGTAGCTATGCTGCGGCGGCGTTCACCGAACCTCAAACAACTCATGGTAGAGGCTCCTATCATCCCTGACACGCTTGACGCGCTCGATGTCATTGCTCGGCTCAAGGAGTCGGCAGTGGATTTTGGCCTTGTCTACGACGAGTATGGTCAATTCGAAGGTATTGTGACCACGGCCGACATCCTTGAAGCAATTGTGGGCGAATTTCGCCGGAGTAGTACTGAATCGGAGCCGGATATTGTCGAACGCTCGGATGGCTCACTCCTCGTTTCAGGGAGCACCCCAATCGAGGTGCTTTCTGGCCGACTCGGCATAGTTCTGGCGCCGACGAATGATTTTCGAACTGTCGCTGGCTTTGTCCTGGACCGCTTTGGCCGGTTCCCCGCAATAGGGGAGTCAGTGTTTGATGGTGGATTTCGCTTCGAGGTTGTCGATCTTGATGGGCGCCGGATCGACAAAGTCTTGGTCGATCATGTCGCACCCCGAACGCGACGGGCAGCGAAATGATTGCGTCCTACCAAAGGAAACAAGGGGCTGCGGTCCGCAAGGACTTCCCGCTTCTTGAATTGACTGAAACTTTCGAGTTAAAGTCCAGGGAATAACTTGCGCGGATGCTTTCTGCATCTGGGTTTGCTCGGCTGACCGGCAGGAATTGATTTCGGACTAGATGATGACAAGCAGAGCGCCACTCGCCTTCGTCAATCTTACGCCCGGCGATCCAGCTCCGTGGTTTCATCAGCGTTCAACTGGCAATCCGCGCTATGCCTTCGACATGGCTGCCGGGCGTTATGTGGTCCTGTGTTTCTTTGGATCGACCTCGAGCCCGCAAGCCAAGTCCGCGTTGGATGCACTCAATGCGCATCGAAATCGGTTTGACGATGCTAGGGCCTGCTTTTTTGGCATCACAGTCGATCGAGGAGATGAGCAGAAGCTTAAAGACAGGCTTCCCGGAATCCGCTTTTTTCTTGATTTCGACGGCAGTGTCAGCCGTCTGTACGGCGCCATTGCGAAGGAAACTGATAACACAAGTTCGGTCTCGGTTCGGCAGTTTTGGATGGTTCTGGACCCGACCTTGAGGGTCATGGCCACATTTCCCCTGGACGTGGACGGCGACATTGCATTGTTCAACTATCTCAGCAAATTGCCGCCGCCTGATCGCTTTGCCGGTTTTGAAATCGTGGCGCCCGTTATCGTTCTGCCCAATGTCTTCGAGCCGGAATTTTGCAAGAACTTGATTGGCATCTTCAAGGAACAGGGTGGTGCCGAGTCGGGCTTCATGCGCGAAGTGAACGGCAAGACGGTCGAACTCTTCGACTACAACCACAAGCGCCGCCGCGATGTGACGATCGAGGACCCCGATCTCATCAAGCAGCTGCAGGGCTATATTCTCCGGCGGGTCAATCCCGAGCTCCAGAAGGTTCATTGCTACAGGGCGACGCGCATGGAGCGTTACCTCGTCTCCTGCTATTCGGCTGAAGACGGCGGACATTTCCGCCCCCATCGCGACAACACGACGAAGGGCACGGCTCACCGCCGCTTCGCGGTGTCAATCAATCTCAACGGCGAATTCGAGGGTGGCGAGCTGAGTTTCCCCGAATATGGTCCCCGCACCTTCAAGGCTCCGCCCGGCGGTGCCGTGGTTTTCGCAGGTGCCATGATGCACGCCGTATCGCCCGTCACAAAGGGCGAACGCTATGCCTTCCTGCCTTTCCTCTATGACGAGGAGGCCGCGAAAATCCGCGAAGCGAATGCCTCCTTCCTCGAAGGCGAGGCGGCGAATTATAAAGCTGAAGGGGCTCAAGCTTCTTAAACGCGACTCTATGGACGACGGCTTCCGGACCTATATGCCCTAACGACAAAATCTGTTGCGGTTTCGATTAGTCCGATAACTTAACGTAAAACATTGGGATAAAAAAGCCACCGTCATTTGAGAGGACTCAATGAAAGTGCCTAGTCACGCTAGACTCAGAATCCTTCAGGAACTCCTTGATGCATTCAATGCTCACGACCTCGAGCGAATAATGGAATTCTTCATCGAGGATTGCGTTCTCGAAATGCCTAAAGGGCCGGACCCATGGGGCAGTCGCTTCGTTGGCCGCAAGGCCGTCAAGGACGGACTTGCCTCCCGATTCGCAGGTATCCCTGATGTTCACTATGATGATGCTACACACCTGATCGCCGGAGACGTGGGAGTATCACGATGGGTGCTGACGGGAACGGGAATAGATGGAAACTCTGTCAAGGTTCATGGTTGCGATTTCTATACGTTTCAGGGCGAGAAAATCGCAAAAAAAGACTCATACTGGAAGATTACGGACATGAGAGTTCTCCCACCTATTCAGTCATTGAATAGTGCTGATTAGTGCATTGCGACGAAATACTTAACTGTACCCACCGGTATCCGTATCTACTCCGAGTTCGGGCGATGTCGATCGGATGCGGCGGATTCACTGCTACCGACCGAGCGGCAGCTGCGAATTTTCTGACGACATTCACTCAGTTTCCTTTGACGAAACGAATGCTTGGAAGCGAGAGCAGGTATCTAAATTCACAGATACTCAATTCGCACGGTCGCGCGATTGCGATTTGGCCGAATTGTGCGGCAGTTCGATCCTATTTAACATCCCAAACACCACCATGGGCAGTACTACCCATTTTCAATCATCTAAGCATGACGCAAACATAGTGACGTCAGGGATGGCCTCCCCGCGGCTGACTCCTGACTGGCGACATAGAAATCGCGTGCCGTTTCCCCTCTCAACACCGGCACGCGATTTCGATTACGTGTGGATTAACTTCAAACCGATTGGTGACGTTGGAAAGTGGCCGGCCAGGAAGGTGGGTCGTGTTAGTGAACTCTTCTGGCTATGCCACTCTCAAGGCACTACTTTTTTCGGACCCTCACGACAAATTCAGTCGTGCAGTGTCCGATATTGGAGGCGCGAATTATGCTAGTCGAGATATCGTTGACATTGCCAAGAGGTCGGCACCTTCTAGCGCCAAGGGGTCCGCTAAGCTGCGGAGACCCGCCTTAACGCTTGTCAGCTAACTTCCAGGTCTATCGTTAGATCTTCAGCCGGATGCTCGTCGATGACTCGGCCTAGGAATGGGGCTTGGTTGTCGCCACCGTGATGGGGATGGCTGATATCCCTACTATGACATTGCGGCGCCCTCGCTTTTACTCGCCGCTAAGTTTGCGTCCGACCATTGGGGGACCTTAGAACTAAACTAGTGTGCACAATGAACGCATGCAGTTGCCGCCGATGTTTCCGGTGAACGGCCGCTTCTTGCCCGAAACGACGGTCAAGTGGTTTATCTGCAGGCAGGTTTTTAGTGGACCGTATTAGAAATTGCCAACCTATCACGGCCTACTTCTCGCGGAGCGTGCGACCCTCCCCATTCTAATCCATCAAAAAGACGAGAAACACCGCGTCTCTGTTTTGACGCCGTGCCGCGATCAACACACCGGACATGGCGCCGCCATCACCTAGATCGAATACCAGGAGATCTTGGACATCAGCATTGTCGAACGCGAGCGCGAGCGATTCCTGAGCCTCTTTAGAGTCGGAAATCGAGTTAAGGAGCATGTCACCGCTCGCACGGGCCGCCGGATCGGATAATTGCCTAAGTTCGTCCGCTATATTTCCGGCACCGCTACGTTCATAGAGCAGTCGCCACCGCCCCATCCATGCCTGTTCGCCCCATTTATCCCAGAGGGCACCGACGAAAAAACGATAAGATGCTTTGGCCAGACGCTCAAGTGCGCGTCGGTCTTCGACCGGCGATGTGAATAGAACAGTGCTGCCGTAACCACTCTGGCTAGGTGGGCCATAGTAAGTCTCCAATGCTATAACGTAGGGTGGCCGTTTCGCTTCCGGCGATCCCCAATCCTCAGCTTTTACAGTGATAGAGAACGCCGTGAGCACAACAGAGGCAGACCCGGACTGAAGAATTCCACGGCGGTTTAACATTTGATTCAACCACACATCGTGATCACAATATTTCCCAGATCCTGGTCATCGCCTTGCCAATAGCTGGCAAACCAAAAGAATGATTGCCACATTGATAGCAGGAGCGACTGCTCCTGCCACCGGCCACAAGCCCTCTGGCAAAACACTGCCTATCCAACGCGCCCAGGGTTGCCCCAAGATGATCAAGAATACGCCCGATAGCGGATCCTTTTCTACGCCGAACCAGCCACGAGTGCCGACAAGCCAGAGGAAGATAGCGGCTGCGTAGAGTGTGCAGAAGGTGTAGAGGAAAATCTTACACATTCAAACCAGTTCACTCTCCTTAGGTTGTTTCGACTTTTAAGAGGTGCTGCGTCGCACCGTTCACTTTGGCCAACAGATTGCCTTCAACAAGCCCTCGGTGGACAGTTTTGAGCCTTGGTTTTTGCGCATCTGTCACCTTCAGCGAGCAACTGCATTTGATACTGGTAGTGTTTTGCACATGGCCGCTGAAGCTTGAGAATTGTTACTAATAGAGTCCGTCGATCACCACAAAGTCACGGGATGTACGGTTGGCGGGCGTAGACTTTTGGTTGGTCGTTACGACGGTCATACCATGTTGCACGCGTTTGCGGGCTTCCTCCCGCACAGCGGGTTCTGCTTTGATGCGTTGCAATTCACGAGAGAGATTGGCCCGATCGGTCTTCCCGTATCCCATCGATGACCATTCCAAATCGCCTAACGACGGATCCACGGCCGTCAGCTTGTGGACACTCTCTGGAAGCGGCCGTTTCGGGTCTTCAATCTCCACCTTTCCAGTTGCGACAATCTTGTCGTCTTCCCAGACCGTCATTTTTTGGCTCGCTCCACTGACTACCACGCTTGTGGTTTTCGGATGGTCGACATGCCCGGCACTATACTGCGAACGGAGGATGGCTGCATCGACGCCCATAAATTCCCGCCGTGCGTAGTCACCCAGCACCATGCCTGGATGAACGACGGAAGCTGGCTGCGAATTATTGTCGGCAATGACCACCGTCAATCCCAGCTTGGTGATCCCGAAGAGCATCTCTGAAAACTGCAAGGGTAGACGAACGCAACCGTGCGAGGCTGGATAGCCGGGGAGTTGGCCGGCATGAAGCGCTACACCGGACCAGGTTAGACGGTTCATGTTCGGCATTGGCGCATTGTTATAGGTGGACGAGTGATGATGCTTGTCTTTCTGGAGAATCTGAAACACCCCTGTAGGTGTGCTATGGCCCGGCTTGCCAGTTGAACAGGTCGAGGCCGCCACTCGAACTCCATTTCTGTAGACGTGGACCAACTGGTCGGGAATGGAAACAATGATCAGCATCGGCCCAGGATCGGGAGAGCGTTCCGGAAACCAGTTAAACTCGCCATTCTGGAGTTGCTCCGCGTATTTGTTTACAAGCTGCGCCCTGACAGGTGCGATGCAGCGCGCCCCTCCCAGAATGGCGAATGATCCACCTGCGAACTTGTAGAATTGGCGGCGATTCATAGCTGGATCTCCTATGGGTGCGTTTTTGACTTCGTTTGGCGTTTCGAGGGGTTGGGCGTTCCAGGACCCTTTCGCGGAACAGGATCGGCTGAAGCCTTGTCTCTAAACCAGTCGGCGAGCTTCTTTAAGTCGGGTTCCGCTGTACGGCTCTCCTTGATGCAGAGGCGATAGGTTCGCTTTGACGGCAGCAACAAATCCTTGAACGGAACGAGCGTTCCCAAGCGAATATCGCTCGCTGCAAGAAAGTCCGGCACCAGCGCGACGCCATGGCCATTCTTGGCCATCTGCAACGCCAGCATGTAGTGGGAGCAACGCAAGAAAGTACCGTCCTGCAATTCAGCGAGCTTCAACCCTGCCTTCTTACAGAAATTGATCCAATCCTCACCAATGCGACCCGATTCGGTTTCTCTTGTGATGAGGCGATGTTTCGCTTGCCTGGCCCCGGCGCTTCCGGCGAATGGAGCCACCACCGCGATCAGGAACTCTTCTTTCAAGGGGAAGGTCTGGTATCCAGGCTTAATGGAATCCGCGACGATGTATGCATCGGCAACCTCACCCGTTTGCATCGGGTTCTCCGCATAGAGGCGAAGCTCCAAATCGATATCGGGATACATACTGTAGAAATCGGCCAGCCGCTCAATCAGCCAGCCCGGCCCGAAGGCGCTGCAAACGGCCAGCTTTAGGGATTGCCCACCATTGCCACCCAGTTCCGCGACGAGTGCCTCAAGACCGGCAAATGCTGGCGTAAGCCTTTTGCTGAGCTTCAGGCCGGTTTCGGTCAAAGCGATCCCACGTCCCGATTTTGTCACGAGCTGCTGGCCGATCGCTTCTGAAAAACGCTTGATCTGATGGCTTACGGCGCTTTGGGTGACGCCGAGATCGGCAGCTGCCGCCTTAAGCGAGCCATGCCTGGCGACGGCCTCAAAATACTGAAGGCTTCGCAGCAGATTGGGGTCTTTTTTCTTCTCCATCGCTTCAGTCAAAACTGCCGATTCTCCGCGAGATTGGGCTCAATTCTACAAAGTGCATTGTTATTCTGACGAGTACCAGCCTCGGGTTTGGTGTTTTCACGGAAAAGCCTGTCCGTGTGGGTGATTTCACTTCGGGCCACGACCCAGCGCCAGCCCTTCAAATGAAACCTATTGCAAACTCATGACATTTAGTCAATGATAGCAAACGTCGGCAAAGACGACGAATAGAGGTGCAGATCACCCCGTGGAGTGACCTTCATGAAGAAACTCAGTCCAATATTCGCTTCCATATTGTTTCTGGCCGCTATTCAAGCGGGCTCTGCAGGCGCCCATCCGCCTGCGGAGTTGCAGAATTTCGTTGGCGCCAAGGGTGGCCAAGCAGAAATGGGTTTGCAAAACCTTGGATACGTGTCGAAGCGCGTCAAGGGTCTTACTTCCTTTTGGTGGAAAGCCGGCAGTTCGACCTGTGTAAAGATCGTAACATCCAACGGTCGATACAAATCCATTGATATTGTTGGCGCCGCCAAATGCGGTATGAGCGCTTCCGCCGGTACCGGCCCAGGTGCCGGCTGTCCATCCGATGTTTCCGAGGCAAACCGGTACCTCTATCCTGACTGCGACAAACCTAGCGCCGGCAGTTCGGGCGATGTGCCAAACGCGGCGCTTGCTGCCTGCAGGGCGAGTGCTGATTCCTTTCAGGGTGTCACAGCGGGCACGAGTTCGGTAGAAGGCGCGGCCAAGGCCGGATCGGCCTGGGTTCTCAAGATGTCGAGCGGCGGAACCTACAAATCGACATGCAAGGTGACACCGAGCGGCCAGGTTCTCAGCATGTCTCCGGGCAACTAGGGATTGGCGATACCAGCCCCTGCCGACAAATATAGACCATCATAAATGCGACAATGGAGGTCACCAAATGGCAGACAACAAAAAGAAAACAGGCAAGGCTGATCGCAGAACCGTTGCCAAGGGCGAAAGCTACGAAGTGTCATATTTTGCCCGCAAGCACGGGATAACCAGAGAACAGGCCCTCAAGCTTATCGACAAAATTGGCAACAACCGCGAAAAACTGAACAAGGCCGCAGAGAAACTGAAAAGATAGACTGTCGGTTGACTGGCGCGAGCGCTTGAAGATGGCGTGACGGTCGTGACTACCCCACGCATCCGCGTCCAGAAACACCGCAGTTCCGGAAATTTCGTCGTCATTGACGGACTCTACTGGCGCCTTCCAGCAAGGGAGATTGAAATGGGAAGACATAGACTGGCAGCAGCCACGGCCCTGCTCCTGCTTGTGGCCTCCATCCCGGAGGGGACCTTCGCGGCCAACCAGACCGAGACCGTCCGGTTCAAGAGCGGGCAGATTGCCGCCACTCTCAAGGGCTCGGTCAAGGGCTATGATACACACAGCTATCTGCTTGGCGCCCGCTCCGGGCAGGTAATTTCTGTGCTGTTCAAGGCCGACAACAATTCCTGCTACTTCAACTTTATCGAGCCGGGCGCAAACTCCGCGATCCATATGGGCGAGGTTGCCGGCAACGAATATTCTGACACTCTAAAGAAGAACGGCAACTATCGCGCCGAAGTCTACCTGATGAGAAACGAGGCGCGGCGGGGCAAAACCTGCCATTACTCGATCACATTCGAAATTTCAGGGGCCGCTGCCAGCGCCTCAAGCGCTGGGTCGGCATCAACCGACGCGAAAGTTCCAGGCACGGATTTCAATGCGACCGGCGAAATTCCTTGCGCACGCTATGCCGGCCAGCCGATGGGTTCCTGCAAATTCGGCGTCAAGCGCGAAGGTGGCGGCCAGGGCTCAGTCACCGTTTTCTGGCTGGATGGCGGCAACCGGGTGATCTTCTTCCAGAATGGTAAGCCGTCATCCTACGATGCGTCCCAGGCTGATGGCGGCGCGGAGATGAAGGTGGCACAAAATGCCGATCTCTTCGTGGTCACCATTGGCGACCAGCGATTTGAGATTCCGGATGCGGTGATCAATGGTGGTTAACCGGATGGGTTCTCAAAAGAATGCGGGAGTTGCAGTCGGCCATTGCTTGCTGGCTTTTATCGCAGCGCTCATCGCGCTTGCGAGGCCCGCACTCGCCACAACCGGTCCGGGATGCCTTGTCGTGGTCAATGTCGAGGCAGGCGATGTCCTGAACCTGCGCGCGAAACCTTCAGCCAATTCAAACATCTTGAGCACCCTCGTTCCCCATCGACATGGCGTCATTCACCTGGACGCGAAATGCACGCCGCAGAATCTCCCATGGTCCAGCAGGTGGTGTCCCGTGACGGTATATGACGGTAGCAAAATATCGAAAGGTTGGGTGAAGGCCCGATTTGTTCGCGACAGCGAATGCCCGTGAATAGAGTCTGGGCAATGGTGCCTGCCCCAAACGTCGTTGCGACTTGAAAGTCTGGAGAAAGGAAGCCAACATGCATCATACAAAACTTGCCCTCGCCGTTTCGGGATTGATCCTCGGCGTATTCTCATCGAACTGCCAGGCAGCCGATCAGTCGCAAATGATGTCGATGTGCAATACCTACGCCGCCAAGCGGCTGCATGTTTCGACAAGCGATATTGCAACCGTGACTTACGAGGGGCAGCGTACCGACGGAACCCACGCCGTTAACGGCAGCACAACCTCGGGCGAGACCTTCCAGTGTTCATTCAACAAGGCTGGAACCCACGTCGTTCACTGGTCCCACTCAAAGCCCAAAGGCTGCCCCGCAGACGTTTCCCAGGCCGACCGCTACAAGTATCCAGATTGCAAATGATCTGAGACCGCGAATCTGCGTTTGAGAATTGCGGCGGGGACTGCCAATCAAGCCCCCGACGCACCCAGCGCCGCTGCCAATTACAGAATCTGCTCGCCCTATATTTCTCCTGAGAAGCCAGTCTCAAACCCAAAGTATTGAATGAACTGGCTTGCATCTACGGCACGGGTTTGGCCATTTGCCCGTTTACTCGTTTCGATTTTTTCGATCGGGCGACCAAACTCCGAACGAACATTCTTGACTCCGAATCTGACGATACCGGAATATCAAGCGTTCTTCTGAGACCCCATGTGAAACCACAATGAACTTTCTCGACCAACTCGCGTTTGGACCCGAGCGACATCCCAGGGCCTGGTTGAAAAGCGGCATCTTCGCCATTGTTGTCCTGACATTGGCAGGAATTCTGCTCTATCTACTTATTTTCAACGACTACTCTTTCATGCGGGCGACGATCTACACGGGCACGCAACAAGGTCGGTACTTCGCGGTTGGAAGTAGGCTTGAAGACCTAGCCCGGGCTAAAGGCGGCAGATTGAATGCGGTCGAAACTGTTGGCGCAATGGACAATATCACCCGCCTGACCGCGACGAACGGTAGTTGCGTACCGAGCTTCGCACTAGTTCAGGATGGACTGCCAGTATCCGCCCAGGCCGGCATCGTGACCCTCGGGCGCCTTCCGCAGCCTGAGTCTCTCCTTCTGTTGACCAGGCGCGGCCGGACAATTCAAAGCTTCAACGATCTTCGAAGAGCATCGGTCGGCATTGGCCCTCTTGGCTCGGGCACCGAGTACCTCATGCGCCAGCTTCTTGAGCAACAAGATCTGAAAGCGCTCGAACTTCGGGCAGAGAATTTCAACTACGAAAGTCAAGCAGAACTGTTGGCGAGTGGAGAACTCGATTTTGCCGCCATGGTCATGAATGAGAATGCCGATCTCGTTCGCACTCTAGTCAACAAATACAGCCTGGACGTAGTGTCGCCGATTGATATTGAAGGTCTTGTGGCGCGGGAACGCTGGCTACGACTTGGGAAAATACCAGTTGGATTCTATGATGTTACCCAGCCGAGTCCAGCCGCCGACAGAGTGGTTGCCCAGGTTGACACTCTGGTGATGGCCAACAGCTGTGTGCATCGTGCGGAGCGCATTGCGCTCCTGGTGCTGCTAAGCGAAGAGTTTCCAAGCTTCATTCGCAGCAACCCTCCACCTGCGGCAAAATCACAAGATGAAGCTCCCCTAGCCGAAGAGGCGAGGGCTTTTTTTGCTGCAGGCGGTCCGGAACTCGCCGATCGGTATTTCCCCTCGCTCGTGAACCTTATGTCTCCCGCATATTGGATTTATCTCTTCATGGCGACTACCATTGTCATCAAAACGACAGACACCTACAGTCGCTTCAGGCTTTGGCGAATTGACGCGAACCGCGAGAGGCTGGAGTCGCAACTAAAGGTGTTTGAACACCGCTATGGCAGCGGCGCAAGCGAGGAGAGCCAGTCGGTAGATAAGGTCAGGATCGACGCCGGCGAACGCAGGAATCTCGAAAACCTTTTTGACGAGTTCGAACGGCTGCAAAGTCGCTGCCGTGCCCAGCTGCGCTCACTTGTGACACCGATGGGAAGCGAAATGTACTATCGATATCAAGAGATACTGATTGAAGCAGCGAAATCGCGCTTGACGAAGCTACTCCAGTTGACCTGAAGAACAATATGGCGGGAGAGATTTCATGATCGGCAGTAGCAAAAAGCCCAACGTCATTCTCATTCTCGTGGATGACATGGGATTTGCCGATCTTGGATTTATGGGATCGGAAATCCGCACGCCCAATATCGATGCCTTGGCAGAAAAAGGCGTGCTGTTCTCTTCAATGTACAATTGCGCCCGCTGCTGCCCCACGCGCGCCTCGCTCTTGACCGGTCTTTATCCGCATAATGCGGGTATTGGCCACATGGGAGCTAATCTGGGCACAGCCGCTTATCAAGGATATCTCCGTAACGACGCGGCAACGATTGCAGAACTTATGCGGGCGGGGGGCTATCGAACCCTCATGTCGGGCAAGTGGCACGTCGGTGGGGATTTCTGGGCCCGTCTGGTCGATACATGGCGGGTGGGTGATGTCGATCACCCCACTCCCCGGCAGCGCGGTTTCGATCGGTTCTACGGAATCATAGACGGTGTCACGAATTTCTTTTCGCCGCATTTCATGATGGAAGATGACAGGAGGATCGAAGTCCCGCCCAGCGGCTTCTACTTCACCGATGCCATTACTGCAAAAGCAATTGGCATGATTGAAGAAAGCGTTGGCGGAGAGAAGCCCTTTTTCCTCTATCTGGCTCACGCCGCACCACATTGGCCGTTACATGCGCATGAAAATGACATCGCCCGGTATGAAGGGGTCTACAACAAGGGTTGGGACGAGATCAGGACCGCACGCCATGAAGAGATGCTTTCGTGCGGCGTGCTGCAGCACCGCTGGAACATCTCCGCCAGGGATGATGGCGCGCCCCCCTGGGAGGTCCTGAAGGTCAAAGACTGGGAGGCCAGCCGCATGTCTGTTTATGCCGCCATGGTGGACAGTATGGACCAGTCAATCGGCAGGGTGATGGCGGCATTACGACGCTTAAAGATTGTGGAAGACACAATGGTTCTGTTTCTGTCGGATAATGGCGGATGCGCCGAATTCATGGCGGAGGATGGCTGGGCAAAATTCATGCCCGACATAACCAATGATGGCCGCAAAATTGAAATGGGTAACCGCCCGCACTTGCGGCCCGGCGGGCCGCTGACGTACATGAGTTACGATCTCCCGTGGGCAAATGTGTCCAATGCGCCATTCCGGCTTTTCAAGCATTGGGTGCATGAAGGCGGAATTTCGACGCCTATGATCGCCCATTGGCCACGCCGGATAAAGTCAAAATCCGTCGTCCACACGCCGTGCCATGTGATCGATCTCCTCCCAACCATTCTTGACGCGGCCGAGATCAAGTATCCAGCCGAATTCGGCGGCGCAGCCATACAAGACGTTGACGGAGAAAGTTTGATTCCGTTGTTTGCCGGAAAAGACTGGCAAAGGGAACGGCCGCTTTATTGGGAGCACGAGGGCAACGCGGCTGTCCGCATCGGACAGTTCAAGCTGGTCCGAAAGTTCAATCAGCCGTGGGAACTCTATGACATGGAAGCCGATCGCACCGAACTCAATAACCTTATGGGCCACAACGACCCGCTCACCCAAAATTTGCTGCGGGAATATGGCCAGTGGGAACGACAAGTTGGCGTCATGGATTGGAATGTTGCATTGCCGAAGCTCCTCAAGATATGGCAGATGAACGACGCCCACGGCTGATCGAACGCTCCCAGGAATTTTCAGTTGACGATGCGGACTTCAGCACTGACGACATCTTTCATCGTCATCTTGGCCTTATGCGGCTCGGTCCGCGCGTTGGCCAATTCGGCTCCGGTGCCGCCACCAATCGAACAGGGGACAACTGACTGCGCGAGCTCAACATACGCGAGCGATCAACTTGTGTGTTCCGACGAAGCGCTCCGTGCTCTCGACCGCAAGTTAAGGGACTTGTTGCCTTTGCCCGCTATTCCACCGGGGGTCGTTATTGAGGGTCAGAGCGATTGGTTCAGACGGAGCAGATTGTGCGCATTGCGCGCCAATCATTATGACTGTCTGCGTGCGGCCTATCGGGAGAGGCTTTCGGTAGTCAAAGCTTTAAGGCACATAGCTAATGGGCTACCCAAATGGCGCGATGCAAATTGCGATGGAGGCACAATGCGATTGGCGGAACTTGGGCACAACGTAGTCGCCGTAGAGCAAAACCATCAGATTTGGATCGTTCTCACGGCAACCGAGCTTGTCATTTGGAAGCCATTTGCCTGGGCTCGGACGAACGGGGGCCGCTTGGAAATTCACGAGGCTGGCGACATTGTACTGCATTGCAATTTTTAGAGTTACTTGAAGTGCACATGGATGAAGTGGATTGATCGACCCCTGCTCTATTGGAGCACTTTTTCCATTTCGATACCCCTCATCGCTCAAGTTCGTTGAGTGCGTCGTCCAGAGGAGGACCGGAAACCTGAAACCGTAGTGCGGACTCTGCATGTCCACTTCCCAGTCGACGTTCGCGAAGCTTTCTCGGTCTCACCAGAACTAACTAGCCCTGCATTATACCTCGGCGAGCCCGTCATCTGACTGTCATAAATCTCGTCGATATCTCTCGACATATGGATACTTCAGTCGCCGTTGATGCACTCTCAGCACTCGCCCAACCCACCCGGCTGGATGTCTTTCGTCTGCTCATGCGCCAGGAGTCCGACGGGCTTCCGGCCGGCGAGATCGCAAGGCGTCTGGACGTGCCCCACAATACGATGTCCACCCACCTCGGCATTCTCGAACGGTCGGGGCTTGTCTTATCGGAACGTCACAGCCGCAGCATGATCTACAGAGTTGAACTTACGGCGATCCACGATCTCGTGATGTTCCTGTTGCGCGACTGCTGCGGAGGTAAGCCGGAGCTCTGCGCGCCATTGATTGAAGCATTGACCACTTGTTGTCCGTCTCCAGGAGCTAGCTGTGTCTGATCAGTCCCACAACGTGCTTTTCCTATGCACCGGCAATTCGGCGCGGTCGATCATCGCTGAGGCCATTCTGAAACGGGAGGGGCTCGGCAAGTTTAACGCATATAGTGCGGGAAGCTATCCCAAGGGCCAGGTGCATCCCTACGCGATCGATCTGCTACGAAACCTGAACTACCCCACCGACGGTTTTCGCTCAAAGAGTTGGGACGAATTCGCGGGTCTAGGTGCGCCAACCATGGATTTCGTTTTCACCGTCTGCGACGACGCAGCGAAAGAAGTCTGCCCCGTGTGGCCCGGGCAACCAATGACTGCGCATTGGGGCATTCCCGATCCCGCCGCCGTCGAGGGCGCCGAAGCCGTCCGCCGCGCCGCTTTCGTCGATACCTATCGAATGCTCAATAACCGAATCTCGATCTTCGTCAGTCTCCCGTTCTCCAAACTCACCAGGCTGAGTCTCCAGAAGAAGCTGTCCGAAATCGGCAGGGGCTGAGTCTTGGAGAAGGGAGACAATGCGCGAGCGCTTGCGGCGGAGGCACTTGGCACTGGTTTGCTGCTAGCAACCGTCGTGGGCTCCGGCATTATGGCCGAGAAGTTGGCCGGCGGGAATGTGGCAATTGCCCTCCTCGGCAACACCATCCCGACCGGTGCTATCCTGGTTGTTCTGATCTCGATCTTCGGTCCTATCTCCGGCGCGCATTTTAACCCAGCGGTCTCGCTTGCCATGTGCATGACCAGAGCGATGCCGTGGGCGAGGCTTTCTCCCTTTGTCGCCTGCCAGATCGCCGGCGGCGTCCTCGGCGTTCTCCTTGCCCACGCTATGTTCGATCTGCCGCTGTTTCAGGTCTCGGCGAAGGTGCGAATGGGGAGCGGACAATGGATCGCCGAGTTCGTCGCAACCTTCGGCCTCCTCATCACCATCTTCGGCGGATTACGCTTCAACCGGCAGGCGATCCCCATACTCGTGGGGTTCTATATCACGGCCGCCTACTGGTTCACCGCCTCGACGTCCTTCGCCAATCCGGCGGTGACAATCGCCCGGGCGCTTTCAGACACGTTCGCGGGGATAGCACCAGCTGGTGTCCCAGGCTTCATTGTCGCACAGCTCGCTGGCGCGGTCTTCGCGACGGTCTTGGCGCGCTGGCTATGGCCAGAAGCCCGCGCGTAATTCTCTGACTAGCAAAAAAAGCGGCCCACCAGGCTCGCTGTGTCAGTCTATCGACCTTGCGCTACCGGCCCACCCCGATGGGCGAGGATCGCAGCATCCAGAAATGCAACAGCCGTAACGCTGGCGCTTAACACCAGAACCATTTCGAGACCAGTGTAACCACCCAACCATTGCTACACATCCCCATGAAGCCTTAGTTTTTTGTGGTGCCGCGGTCGGAGGGTGAGCCATCTCCAAAAACCGAATAGACTTGCCTTTGAAAAACGACGGGTGTCCAATTTACTGGCTCCGGAGATCAATTGTTCTGGCAGGGACAGCTAAGGAAAATAGCCGCAGATGAGTTGGATTATGGACACGCTAGGAACGATCCCCGATGGTGTCATACTTGTGTGCGGTTCACTATTCCTCGCGCTTATCGCCCTGGTCGTAGCTGCGACGGCACATCATTTACTGTTCATTCCTGGAGAACAGGCGTTAGAGTCTCACGCCAAGCTCGCTGAACTAGTCCATACTAGCCTGGTTGCGTTTACGGTATTTGTTCTCGCAATCGTTCTGAACGACGTGCGGTCCAATCTTGGACGGGCCGATGACGCAAATCTCCGCGAGGCCGCCACCATCACTCGCCTCGATCGCGAATTGGCTTTGGCAGGCGGCCCTGTCGCAGTGGCTGCGAGAAAGACGCTGCGCGACTATGTGAATGCAGTTACCTCAGTGGAATGGCCGCAACTTGGGACAAGTGCGCCGACACTGTCTTCGCAGGCGGAGCAATTTTTGGTGACGCTGACCGGCGAGACGAGAGCCATTGCGGCAGCCCAACCGGACTCGGCAACTGCATTGCGTGCGCTCGTCGATAAGTTAGCCGAGTACCGGGATGGTCGGCTCGAAAGCGCTACGAAGTCTGTTCCACGCGTGTTTTGGTGGGGTGTCGCAGCCTTTTTGTTCGGTGCAATGATCATGAACGGCCGGCATTCGTTCGATCGCGCGAGCGCTATGCTTATCACCTTACATATGGGGGCGCTCGGCCTCGTGATCGCGATGATATTGGTTATGGACGAACCATTCCGCGGTCAGACAAGTATTTCTCCAATTCCAATCTCGTCGGCTCTAAAAACCTTTCCACCTTGACTGTTCGTCTAGGCCTCTGAGAATAACGGTATGAAAATCGGCCGCCTGTCGGGCTCGGGAATGGTTGCCGTTTGCCAATGCTGACGCAGGCTAACGGCCCTTGGCTGCCATTTGTCGGCCGCGAGGCGACCTACTCACATTAATCGGCAATCGAAGTTTAGAAAGTGCCGAATGTGGAATCTTTGAGGCCCGCGCTTCATGCCTCGCCGTCGCCGACGAAATGAGATTTCGTTGAGCCGCTTACATTTTTATGAAACAAACTTCATAGTAGCTTATGCAAGTATAATCTGCCCTGGCATCAATAGAGCAATGTCGCGGCACGATTCGGTTGAATACAAATCAGATTTACAGATACGAAGTATCGCACCCGGATGAAGTCGCAGCGCGATTTCGCGCACTCTGTCAGCGGCAAGGTTTTCTGCGTCAATTTCCAAGCTTGCTCCCGCAACGGCGAGGACGCATAGGTCTTCCCATGTTTTGTTTTCTATCATCGCGTCGGCCTCATGTGAGTGGAAATTCCCTAGTTCCCCAACATTGCCATCTTGTTGCGCTAGTCACCATTCCGTCGCAAGCACGCGGCTAACACAAGTCCCCCGCAGCCAATGGCCACCAAAACGACAACAAGAAAAATTGCGATCGAGGCTTCCACGAATTTAACCCTTCACTCCAACTACGCAAGTCTTCGCATACGCCAGACCGGCACTCGACAACATGAAAAGCAGGTCCCGACTAGATACGAACGCTGTCTGCAGTGTTCTCGGTTCGAATCCTATGATGGGTCGAGGTCGGCATCTTATGTCGACGGCTGTATTGTGTTCAAGGCAAACGTCACTCCGGAATTCGTATAAAAATCCCTAGCATGACCTCAACCGGGCCCCACCGCGGCATTGCAGAGGAGTGGTTTGGCGCTTGCATATGGTCAACCTTAAAGGCCCTTGATCCGTTACCCAACGAGATGCAGGCGTCGCTAGCGGTGAACCACTTTTTATTGAGTTTTCTCGGAAATGCAGTCCCTATACGTGGACAGCAGTTCCATGATTGCCTAGAATGGTGGCAACGACGAAACAGGCTGTAGATTGGGAAACGATTGTAATTATGACATCTATCAAACAACTTTTCTTCGCATGTGTAATCGCGTGGTCCGCCACTTTTCCGTCCGTGCGGACGGCCACAGCTTCGGACATGATTGGCAATTGCCAGCTTACAGGAAAAAGGGGATCCGCTGAAATTGTAAAGCCGGTTGTGCCCGGTCAACTCACAGTGCAGGTTTCACTGCCTGCACCGGTCTGGTGGAATGGCGGAACGCCCGACTCAATCAAGGACGGTATGGAATATTGCATGGCTGCCGAAATCGCGTGGCGTGCTGGCTACGAAAAACTCAAAGTCGTCAACGTTGACTGGCCTTACCTGATATTCGGCAAGACCACTGACTACGATTTAGCGCTCTCCGAAGCTTCAATCACAGATCAACGAAAGGAATTCGTTGATTTTTCAGTGCCTTATTTCAAGTCGGATATGGGAGTTCTCACCAATGTCGCCACTCCCGTTGATGAAAAGACGATCAAGACGGCTTCAGTTGGGGTTCAGCAGGGCACGACGGGTGCAGCATTCGCAATCGACGTACTCGGCCTTTCCAACCTGAATATCTATGCGGATAAGAGCGAATTGCTGAATGCTCTTCACAATGGCGAAATCCAGGCAGCAATAACAGACACCCTGATTGCGCTTTCCCTTGAAGTCGCTGACGGCGGCAAGACCAAAGTTGTTGGCCAATACAAAAGTGGCGATACTTACGGCGCAATCTATCCAAAGGGGAATTCCAACAATACTGCTTTCGACAAAATCCTCCAATCGATGCTCGATGATGGTACGATAAAAAAGCTGAGCGACAAGTATCTCTCTAGTGCCTGGGGCAAAGATCCGGCTACTGTCCCCTATTTCAAACCATAGGTACGGGCATTTTTGATCGTCACGGGCATGGATCTTATTAGACTTTGATCTCTTTGAGTTGTTATAATTGATTTGTGTGTACCGATTAGCGCACATTTATAACGCGGCGCACGTCCCTAAGATTGCCGGCGGCGGGTCGCCAAAAACGACATGACATCTTCATCTGTTATCTCGCAGAGGTATCGCTCCGCCCAGTCGCGACTGTCGGAATCGCTACTCACTCTCGCCAGGATTTCTATTGCCTGATCCCGATACGGTCGCGACGTTCGCGAGTCTTCGCGCATTTGTGCATTGATCTCATTCTCGCGCACGATCCTGTTCCTCATATTCACCGACGTGAACTGGAAGGCAGTGGCATTGTACCAGTGGGCGTAACCCGGCAAACCTCACCACACATTGACTAGCCTTAATTTGGAGGGGCAGTATCACCTGCGCAATAGGTGATACTACCTATTGTCCGTCGGCGAGCGGTCGCAGCGGCCTCATAGGAGCCATTGACCAAGAAAGCATATCACCACCGCCACAATGAGCATGGCTGTCACCACCACCTTGCTTAGCAAGTCCACGAAGTCGGTTTCGTCATCCCCCCGCTGGTCTTCAGGCGCATAAAGGATAGTTGCACTGCACTACAATCATCGCCATGAGTACCTCTACCTAGATTCCCTTTTCCTCCGCCTTTGGGTGTCTCTGGTAGATATTAGCTGGTACATCAAGGTACGGTGCGGACAACGATAACGCGATACCTTGGGTTGAATGGCATACACAACTTGGACGCATGATCGCTGGAAAATCGGATTTGAACGAACTGTTGCCGCAAATGATGCCCGATCGGCGTCGTGCGATTTCCCTTCTTGGACTGGCACTTGCCTATCTCGTCGTCTTTCGGATTTCCAATATTTTTCAGTCGACAGATTTGAGAGCGACGCCTTGGACGCCCGAAGCCGGATTCGCAATATTGTCGGGTTTTCTATGTGGCTGGATCGCCATTCCAGTCATGTTCGTAGCCAATTTCACCGGAAATTTCTTGTGGGGAGGCGTGCTGCCAACGGGCTGGAAGGCTGTCGCGGCACTGTTCTATGCGGTGATCCTTGCTGGGGGCGGAAATTATTTTAGAGGCCTGCTATCCACGTTGCGAAGCCCGACAACTAACAAAGTTGTCTTATTCCTGTTTTTCGTCCTTCTCGTCTCGGCTCTGGCCGCGATGGCTCGCTTTCTGTTCGCCGCAATCTCTCTCAGGCTTTCACCCATTTATCTCATGTCTTATGCGGTTACGCTCTCGGTTGGCAATTTGATCGGTGCGGCAACAATTGTCCCTTTCAGCGTCTCCTTCCCGACCCCAGCCAGCCTTTGGCGTCGGGTGTTGACCTGGGATTTTGTCGACTGGATCCTTATAGGAACAATCGTGCCATTGTCATTACTGACGTTTGGCTATGCGGGCGAAGGGGCGTTCAAGTATTTTTATCTCATATTCCTTCCCGTCATAGCCATTGCGGTTCGAAGAGGCTTTCCGGACGCTACCATTGCAGTTCTGTTGAGTGATGTATCCATGGTTGCGGTTCTGTTCTGGCAACAGTTCGAAACTTCTACAGTGACGGACCTCCAAATTCTGATGATCTCACTCTCAGCCACGGCGCTTATCCTAGGTGCCTCGGTGTCAGAGCGGCTGAGAATTTCTGCAGAATTGGAGGAAAGTCACGAGCGCTATCAGTCGAGCCAAGTCGCTCTCCTCCGTGCCACCCGCATTTCACTTGCAGGTGAGATGGCTGCGGCCCTGTCTCACGAGCTGAATCAGCCCCTCTCTTCTGTTCGCAGTTTTGTCCGCGCTGTTCGGCGGAAGCTTGATAAATCGGACATTGATGTTCCGGCCGTCAAGGCGGAGATCGATGCAGCTGTTGAACAAATAGATGCTGCCGCTGAGTTGATAAAGGGAACTCGCAGATTCTTGGAGCGGGGCGACATGCGAATGACTCGCCTTGATCTCGCAAACCTACTTGGAACCTGCCTGGAATTGGTCGCGCCTGAGTTGCGAATGCACCAGATCACTCTGGCAACTCAGGTACCTAGTGGACTGCCGCCAATTGTGGGGAATTTGCTGCAGCTGCAGCAGGTCGTTTTAAATCTCATTCGAAATGCGAAGGAGGCCCTCGTTGAATGTAAACCTCCGGTGAGTGCGATCAACATTGCCGTGTCCAGCTATACCCGGCCGGGGTTTGTAGAGGTATCGATCGAAGATAGTGGACCTGGCGTTGCCCCAGCGATTCGACCCCACCTTTTTACTCCGCTGCAATCCTCAAAAAGTGAGGGACTGGGTCTTGGCCTGTCGCTGTGCAGTAGCATCATCGTCGCCCACGGTGGCGAGATTTGGTATGATGGCAAATTGGGCGAAGGTGCTCGCTTTGTGTTTACTATTCCTGTCGTCGGTCAAGGGAGGATGGAGTAGTGACAGCGATAATAGCGATTGTTGACGACGACGAGGCGATCAGAATATCGCTCTCTTCCGTGCTACGGACATATGGCTACCAAACGGTGGTGTTCGGAGACGCTACAAGTGCGCTGGACGGACTGAGAAGGGATAAGCCCGACTGTATCGTTTTGGATGTGCGCATGCCTGGTATGGATGGCCTTACGGCCCAGAGGGTGATCGCAGAGGACCCCACCCTTCCTCCGGTCATCGTAATCACCGGCCACGCTGATATTCCCATGGCGGTGCGCGCCATGAAAAACGGAGCATTTGATTTCATTGAGAAGCCAATAGACGATGAGCTGCTCGCAAAATCAATAGCCGCTGCCGTTGCATCACATAGCAACATGTCGACTTCTGAGCCTCAACATTCGGTTCTAATGGCTCGGTTTGAGCAGTTAACAAACCGGGAGAAGACGGTCGCCAGTCTCGTTTCCGATGGCTATTCGACCGCTGCTATTGCTGCAACACTGGAGATCAGCGGGCGTACTGTCGACCACCATCGGGCAAATGTATTGGCAAAGATGCAGGCGACGTCCCTTCCCCAGCTTCTTCGGTTTCTCCTGGCATTGTCCCGCCGCCCCAAATGAAAGATCGCGCGCCAGCGCAGGGGACGGGGGACAAGCGCGCGATCTTTCGTTGCTTCCAGCCCTGTCGGGGGCGTTTCCACGTTTTTTGAAAGCGGGCCAGGAAGGTCACGGCCATTATTGTCAATCACTGGATGAGTGCCAATAGGTAGCGCTACCCATGACGAATCCGTAGATCACCTGATAGTCTAGCAATATGTCATACGCGATACAGAAGCCGCATCCGGCACCAGAAATCCCTCACATCCGCGAGGTCGGGGATGGCGAAGATGTCAGAACATTCGAAGTCTTTGGCAATTCTATGTTGCCGGTCTACCGCCACGGCGATCGGTTGGTTGTTTCAGCAACCGCACCTATTAAAACCGGCGATCGGATATTGATTTTAACCAGCGCTGGAACAATTGTCGGCGGTACTTTGGTCCATCGTTCCGATCTCGAACTTGTAATGGTAGCGTTCGGTGTGCGGCGAGTGGGACTTGTGGTCGCATCCGGTGACATACATTTCGTAGGGAGAATCATTTGGGCAAGTCAGTGATTGGTATCGCCGATCCCCCCATCGAGCTTAAAGGTCTTGGTAGGCGTTAATGTTTACGTGGGGGACTCTGGAAGTGCCGGGGCGACACGATAAAAGTCACACAGGAGCACTTTTCGCTTCCAGATCTGAATTCACTGGTGGCGCGTCTCATTTTCCCAAGTACACTTCGAGTGGTCGACTGTGAATAGCTCGGTGACGTGCGTAAAGCGCCGATCTTCCGGCCGCTGTTGTGGCTGTAAATTCGGCACATTAAATCCCGACATTTCAAAACGGCCTTCCTAGTTGAATCGCTGTTCAAGCGTTACATAAAGTAGGTGCTGGGGAAACAATATGACTGCGGCCGGCGTGGCAGTGCTTGACCTCACAAACAGTTGGGTGGGATTTGGTTCGCTAGGTATTTTCGCAATTGCCTACGCCCTCGTTGTCCTTGAGGAAACTACTCATTTGCGGAAATCGCAGCCTGTCGTGCTGGCCGCAGGTCTCATTTGGCTATTAATCGGCATTGCCTATGAAAAAGCCGAATTGGGCGATGTCCTTCATGAGCGTGCGATTGAAACCATAGGCGAATTCGGTCAGCTATTCCTCTTTCTCCTTGTAGCCATCACTTATGTGAACACATTAGAGGAAAGACGTGTTTTCGATGTGTTGCGGAGCAAGCTTGTAGCGCTGGGCGCATCCTATCGCACGCTATTTTGGCTCACGGGCGGGCTCGCGTTTCTTTTGTCTTCCGTCCTCGACAATCTCACGGCGGCCCTTGTTATGGGCGCTGTATTGACAGCGATCGGAAGCCATTCGAAACGCTTTCTCGCTTTGGGGTGCATTAACATCGTCGTCGCCGCCAATGCTGGCGGGGCTTTTTCCCCTTTTGGCGACATTACAACTCTCATGGTTTGGCAGAATGGAAAACTGGAGTTCCTCGACTTCTTCGTACTCTTGTTCCCCTCACTCGTGAACTGGTTGGTGCCGGCGCTACCTATGCAATTTAAGTTGCCGACGGGAAAACCAGAACGACACGTTGATAATATAGGTTTGAAGTCAGGAACCGGTGTAGTCGTTGCTCTTTTTGCGATTACCATCACGACAGCGATCTGCTTCAGGACATTTTTGCATTTGCCGCCAGCCCTCGGCATGATGTTGGGGCTTGGCTGCCTGCAGCTCTGGTCATACGTTCTGAATAGTAGAAGCCACAAGCGGAATGACCCCGACATTGTGCTTGATTCCTTCGCGCAGATACAGCGCGTCGAATGGGACACACTGCTGTTCTTCTTCGGAATAATGTTTGCCGTCGGTGGTCTTGGCTTATTGGGATATCTTGGGCTTGTTTCACGGCACTTATATGATGGTATAGGACCGACCTCCGCAAATATTTTCATAGGCGCGCTTTCGGCGATTTTTGACAACATACCCCTCATGTTCGCCGTCCTGACCACCGACCCTGAAATGTCACGCGGCCAATGGCTGCTCGTAACTCTCACCTGCGGTGTTGGGGGGTCGTTGTTATCTATCGGTTCTGCGGCCGGCGTGGCCCTCATGGGCCAAGCAAGAGGGACCTATACCTTTACGTCCCATCTTAGATGGATTTGGGCCATTGCACTAGGCTACATCGCCAGCATTGCCGCGCATTGGTGGATCAATGGGCCGTTGTGATAGGGTCGCCCCAGCCCGTACGCTCCTAAGTCGGGCCACTGGTTGGCACCGCGAGTGATCCAATTCTGGTCGGCTCAAGCCATTGATCGGTATGCGTCAAATCGACCCAATTCGGGAACAGTTTCTGTCTATTCCTCTTTTAGATCGCGCTCTTTTTGACAAACGGAGCGCGGCCCCAGAAGCCATATACAAAGACGGGAGCGTGTCGCACAGTGGAATGACCCAATCACTCTATCCTCTGACCTTCGATCCGATATATCAGTACCGCCTATGGGGCGGTAGACGATTAGTAAACTGGCTCAAGACTCCTCTACCAGCGGACGGGCCGATCGGCGAAGCATGGTTGCTAAGTGATCGCAGCGATCACCCGAGTCGCGTTGCGGATGGACCATTCAAGGGATGGACTGTCGCCCAGTTGATGACGCGCTCACGAATAGACATTCTTGGCAAACTTGAAAATCGATTCGAGCGATTTCCGTTGCTTCTCAAATTTCTTGATGTCCACCAGATGCTCTCTGTGCAAGTTCATCCACCAGATGAGAGGATCGATCTTATCCCACCGGGCAATACAGGAAAAACGGAAGCGTGGGTAGTTCTTGAGGCCGAGCCGGGAAGCCGCATCTATGCTGGATTGAAGCCGGGCACAACAGCAGCGCATTTGAGAGCACTCACGGGAAGAACAGTCGACGACCATCTCGCGAGCTTCACTCCTACCCCAAGGAATTCTATCCTTATCAACGCCGGTGTGGTGCACGCCCTTGGCAATGGCGCCGTTGTTTTCGAAGTCCAGGAGAACAGCGACGTCACATTTCGCCTTTATGATTGGGATCACATTGATCCGAAGACTGGTCATACCCGCCCACTTCAAATTGAACAGGCGCTGGCCTGCATTGATTTCAAACAAGGTGAGATCAAACCGGTTGCCACTATTACGGACATGCCCCATCCGGTTGCGCGCCAGCGACTGATTGATTGTGCTCATTTCCAATTATGGCGCGTACAGGCGAGTGCGCCATTTTCCGTCGGCGCAATCGACGAACCGCGGGTGTTGGTGTGCTTGGAGGGCGCGGGTGGTATCGAGTCAAACGGCGCCGAATTTCCTCTCGAGAAGGGTTGCGTTGTGCTCCTTCCGGCCGTGCTGGGATTATGTACCTTTCGCCCTCACACGCCAACCATCCTACTCGAAATCGGTGTCGCACGTTCCTCATGAAAAAGCTGATCGTTTTTGATCTCGACGGCACATTGGCCGAAAGCAAGGCGCCACTGGACAAGGAAATGGCAACGCTGCTTGGCGTTTTGCTCGAGGTCGTCAAAGTTGCAGTCATTTCTGGGGGTGCATGGGAGCAGTTTGAAAAGCAGGTCCTTCCTCACCTTCCCAATGACCAAAGATTGAAGAATCTGTTTTTGCTGCCCACTTGTGGAACGAAGTTCTTTCGGCGGAATGGTTGTTGGAAGGAACTATATTCAGAGGATTTCACCAGCGACCAAAAAGCCAAAATTATTGGCGCTCTCAAAGAGGCGATGGATTCCTCCGGTATTGAATTTGGCAAGCATTGGGGTGAAGTGATAGAGGACCGCGGCAGCCAAATCACTTTTTCGGCGTTGGGTCAGCAAGCGCCGCTTGATGAAAAGAAGAGATGGGACCCAAGATTTGGGAAACGTAAGAAAATCAAGTCTATCCTCGATCCGTTACTTCCCGAATTCACTGTCAATCTGGGCGGGTCGACCTCGATCGATGTCACTCGCCCCGGCATTGACAAGGCCTATGGTATTCGAAAGTTGCGTGACATTCTCGACATAGGCATCCCTGAGATGATCTTTGTTGGTGATGCTCTATTCCCGGGCGGGAATGACTATCCAGCCAAACAGGCCGGAGTGACATCTATCGAAGTGCGGGATCCTCACGAAGCGAAGCGAGTTATTGAAGCCTTTATCGCGTGCTTAATTGGTCGAAATAGTTCATGAAAGACTTGGCTCTAGCTAGACTCGGCATGATCATGGAGCCACAGGCTGGTGAGTCGAATGAAGTAGAGGGGGTGCTAAATCCCGCTGCCGCTCGGGCAAAAGATGGGCAGCTCTACCTCTTTCCGCGCTTGGTCGCCCGAGGCAATTATTCTCGCATCGGAATCGCCCGCGTAAAATTCGATCGCAACGGCGATCCGAAAGAGGTTGAACGCATGGGCGTCGTTCTCGAGCCCGAGGCCGATTACGAGATATCTGAGACTGGCGGCGGATGCGAGGACCCGCGCATTTCGTTCGTCGAGCCACTGAATCACTATGTCATGTCATATACGGCTCTTTCGCGTCGCGGCCCTCGTATTGCTTTCGCCATATCTGATGATCTGTTGCACTGGCGTCGGATCGGGCTTGCTACCTTTCACCCTTTTCATGGCGTCGGATTTGACGGCATTGATAATAAAGACGCCAGTACTTTTCCATCGCTTATCCCCGGCCCGTTAGATCAACAGGTCATTGGGCTTATCCATAGACCTCTGTTTCCCGGCACACGTCCCGAAGAAAAAGCCACCCATAAACACAGATCAAATCTGATTGACGCCCACCGGGAAAGCATCTGGATCTCCTACTGTCACGTGGATGCAAAAAATGACTCGAATCGCCTTTCCGAGTTTGTCGCGCATCATCCGTTGGCAAGACCCTTAGCGCCATGGGAACGCCTGAAGATCGGCGGGGGCACACCACCTGTCAAGTGTCGCCATGGCTGGTTGCTTGTCTATCACGGCGTCCACGACAGCTCCCCAACCGGTATGGCTCGGCCTAAGCTTTTCTACGAGGCTGGAGTGATGGTTCTCGCGGGATCACGCCCCACCAGGATCGTTTATCGCTCGCAGCAGGCCGCATTAGTTCCCAGGGGTTCCCTCGAACGCATCGGCACGGTGGATGATGTTGTATTTCCGACCGGCATCGATCGTCGGAATGATATTGGCGCCCCTGATCGTTACGATATCTACTACGGAATGGCGGACAATCGGATTGGCGTTGCACGATTGGACATACCAGCCAAGCTGCCCCGTAACGCCAGCTATGGCTAACAATGTGGCTGACAATCGTAGCCCGCCCGTCGGAGTTTATGGCACAATAGCGTCCATGCCATTAGAGGTGGTGCCTTTTTGTTCAAGCGATGCGTTTGGTGTCACCAGCTTGTTCAGCATGCAACTAGACACGCAACGAAGGCATTATAGATCGTGCACGCCGCCGTGAAGTTGGACGATTGCGCCGCACCCGAATGTGAAAGGAGTTGTATTGTGCGGATTGCCGGCCTGGAGGATTGATCGGCGCACCTGAAAAAGGAGCCGATCCATGGCCAAAGTCCATACGCAAAGCATCAACGTTCACACGCTTTTCGTGCGCATCTTCCACGCTGCGCCGTACTCCCCTGCCAAGGTGAAATTCTGACCCCTTCAGTATGACTTCAACGGGAATTGCGTAGGTCTGCTCACATATCCCCAGATCTCGTACGAGAAACCTCTACAAAACCCTGCCCCGTCGCTTCCAGCACGCCCTCGATGCCGTAAGTCTTCTGGAATCTTCGGAGGATGGTGTCGACATAATGGGCGTCGATCTCGATGCCATAGCCGCGTCGGCCTGTCTTCTGTGCCGCGATCAACGTCGCGCCGCTACCCGCGAAGGCATCGAGTACGATGCCATTTCGACGGGAGCTGTCTAGGATCGCATCCGCGACCAGGGGGACGGGCTTAGTAGTCGGATGCATCAAGAGGTCAGCGTCCCGCTCTCTGCCAAAACTGTTGACGCCTGCATAGGTCCACAGATTGCTGCGATGCCGACCAAAGCGCCCAAGTTCCACGTTGTTGATATGAGGTGCGGTACCGTTCTTGAATAGGAAGATGAGTTCGTGCTGCGAGCGATAAAGACTTCCCATGCCGGCGTTGGTCTTAGCCCAGACACAAAGATTCTTGAGTTCGGAATAGGCCGCGCCTGCCTGCAATATCTCCTGCATATGGCGCCAGTCCATGCAGATGTAGTGGAGGGATCCGTTGTCGCTAAAGTCTACGAGGTGCCGAACTGCTGAGGCCAAAAAATGGATAAACTGGGCCGGGTGCATTTCGCCCGATGCCATTGCAAATTCGCTGTGCTTCGTCTTGCCTAGACCCGAGACATGACCGACGATGGGAACATTGTAGGGCGGGTCGGTGAAGACACACTGCGCTTTGTCGCCCCGCAGGAGCCGCTCGTAACTTTCCGGTTGGGTAGAATCTGCGCACAATATGAAATTCTCACTGATCCTCCAGAGGTCGCCTGGCAGTGTGACGGCTGGACGATCCATTTCAACGAGTGGCACGTCGTCGACATCGTCCTCATTTTCATTCAACTCACTAAAGAGAACGTCGATTTCAGGCAGTTCGAAACCGGTCAAAGTCAAGTCGAACTCGATCGCGATTTCTTTCAGCTCTACGGCAAGCAGTTTCCGATCCCAACCGGATTTCTCGGCCAGCTTGTTGTCGGTCATTACATAGGCACGGATTTGTGTAGGTGTAAGATGGTCGACGCGGACCGTCGGGATATCGCTCAGCCCCAATTCTAAAGCCGCCTGCGTCATGCCATGACCAGCAATGATCCCCAAATTACCATCGATCAGGACCGGCCGTATAAATCCGAATTCCCCTATACTCGCTTTGATTTGCTCAATCTGTTTAGCGGAATGAATCCTGGGATTCCTAGAGCGAGGATTCAGCGATGTGGGAGCATGGTAGATAACTTGCAGATTTGTCATACTTCATCCGTACAATTGTTTGACTTATCCGATGCTTCCTCGCGCAGGTCCCACTTGGCGATGGCACTCGTATGCAAGGAAGACAGATAGACATGCTCGACTCATACCGACCTGTGCACGACTGCCCCGGTCTTCCTGTTAACAACCTCTATGATCCATGGCGGGACTTCACCGCGACCCCGCTCATGCATCTTCAGACGCCCGAGGAGGTCGATAGCGCCCGTGTCTCCATTTGCCGCCAGATTTACGAACTGCCGCGAAATAGCCTCGGCCATGGTCACAAGCTGCTTCTTGCCATCAATCGTGATGCGAACGCGCTTTTCCAGCATACCGTCGATCAAGTCGGCAAACTTTTGCCCTGGCTTGCGTTTCGGACGGCCCCTACGGTTGCCAGACATCCCTTTCTTGAACTGGTGGGATTCGGGTGGACGACGGTAGCCGACTCCCGCTTCATGATCATGAGCCATTGTCACTCTCATATATTTCCGCGGTCAGTCTTTTGATCGTCTCTGCGTAAGTTTCATTTTTCGGCCGGATGCCGGCGGCCAACGCTTCCATCTCGGAGATTTGAATTATCCGAGGCTCGAAATCGCCGTTTTCGACAACAAACTCCCGAAGGTCGAGGAGTTTACGAAGCGCTCGTTTGTTTCCCTTCGCTGCTTTCTCACCTAGCCGTTGCACAATCACCTCCATCATCGACAGGGTGACAGTCTTGCCGTCGATCGGGACGTCAACTGTTTCGGCCAAAATCCCGGCTATTAGCTTCGTGAACGTGTGCTTCCTGGCTTGCGGCCTTTTCCCAGCAGGGTTCCCAGAGACGCCTTGCTGAAATCGCGTTTCTCTGGGCGGCCGACCATACCCGACTTCGTAGTCAGGAGCTGCCTTTTGTCCATTATGCATTTATACCTGTCTCCCGACTTCAATACTATCCCGGCCATTTCCCAGTCCAGGGCTGGGCGTGGCACTACTCGATGCGCCACTTTGATAGGCAAACTCAGACATGCTTTGGATGGGGGACTTAAGGATTGTGAGCCGCGTTGTTCGGCCCAAATCCCACTCCAACACCTATGCGCTAGGCCAATTTTTTCAGGATTGCCTTGACGGTCTCATGCGAGATCGCCGTGGAAGCCGTGTTGTTAAATGCAACATTGGCGGTGGTCGCAATTGTTCTCGCCAATGGGCTGCCAAAAATTCTTTCGACCTGCAGTCCAAGAGTGACAATGAAGGCTCTGAGACGGGGGTCAAATCGCTGGCGCTCGACCACGAGGCGGGAAACTTCGGGCTTGGCGACAAAGCTGCGAACAGCTTCGGCGCGCTCATTCAAGCCACGCTCACGAAACGCCTTCTCCCACCTATCCGCATCCTTCTGAGTAATGGACCGGTCTCTCGCGCTATACAGTGCAACCGCGAGGCTGAAGAACAGCGCCATTGCGAGGCCATGGCGCATGCTATCGGGGACTGGTGGTGAGGGATGGTGATAATCGATAAGTTCCGCGTGCCTGGACAAAATGTTAAACTGCCGCGCCAATGAATCCTCTCCAAGGCTTTGGTTCTCTACAGCGAGCGCACTCCAGGTTTCCGCCATAGCGCCCCAAGACTCGACCTCCCTCGGCAACTGACTTTGGTGAAAGGTCTCGCCGGTCGGGCGATAGTTTTCACGACGGTTTCGGTTAAGTTCGGTCCAAACCCTTTTCATTTGCGCATTGCTTAATAGTCTCTGCGTCACCTCAATCACTTCCGACGGGGGGTCATCCGAGACGATGATGCGAGCGACGGCAGCAACCTTAGCTGGAACCCAATCTGGAGTTTCTAAAACGTGGGTGCGAGACATCCGACTTGCTCCACAGTCCCGGACCGGTGGGACTTGCTGTCCATTTTGTAGGCTCAGTCGCCTAGGAATGGAATTCGTCCATTGATCCCGACCAATGCTGGCCTCATGCGATTTGTGCCACAAATTCCGATGCCGGGATGGTCCCGGTGTGTGGCGAACGAAGCCTCCAATTTCCCTGCTCGGCGCAAAGCAATCCCTGCAAGCCGATCGGGAATTCCCTGCTATTTTTCTTAGGGAATTCTCCGTCTAACCCACTGATTTACGGACGGCATTTCGACCCCAAACATGGGGGAAACGGTCTCAAATTCTCGAAATTCCCTGCAAATTCGCTGTTACCAGGGATTTTCAGCAACTGAGACGGGTTCGCACTGGACTGCGTCCACCACCATCCAGTCCAGCAATACATCGCGGTCTCAGCCTGCTCCCGAAATAGCCGCGACATTTCCGAGGTTTGGGCGCCTTCTTGAATCGGAATGGTGGGCAAGAGACGCGATATACGGGCCATTGAGGAGGCAAAATAGCGAGTCGTCTCAGTTGGCAGTGTTCCGTGCCCTCTCCGCAGATGTGAATGGATGGCGGGGATAGCCAAAAGGTTGGTCGAGCGGAGTTTCAGATCGCCGGGAACCCGAGCGCCAGTCGCTGGTCGACCCAGAGTGCCGGCAACGGCTTGAGGCGAATGAGCTTGCGCACTGTGAGTTCGACAGGCTGACGCCCCTCGAAAATCTTCTCGACGATGTCGGGAGCGAGAAAGGCGAGCGGCAGGATGCGGCTGATCTCACCATCATCGACACCGACGTGGCGCGCGAGACTGGCGATTGTCGAATGACCTTCCGCGTTCAGTTGATGCAGCCAGCGCCGCGCACGGCCGATCACATCGATAAGGCCTGAATCCACCCTTGCCGGCTGTTGTGGCATACTATCCAAGATTAGACGGCTTTCCACACCTCGGCGGCGGATGTCGAATGGCAAGGTGAGGACTGGGCCCCCAGATGATTCAGATGATTGGTCTTCCCCCTCCCCAGCCATGACTTCGATACCGAGTTCCCGGTGCAGACCACCGGGGGCAAATGTGATCGTCATCTCACCCATCGCAATTTCGATCTGGGCAATCAGGTTGAGGAGCGCGGCACGAGCTTTAGATGACGATCCTGCCAGTATTCGCGCCAGCAGCACTGCATTGCGTTCCGTCGCCCTCATCACCTCGACGCTGGCAAGCCGCAAGTTCAGGAAGCGATGCAGCCGATTCTGATCTTCCAGTATGCCGCGCAGCGATGAGAGGACTGCCTCGTCCAGTTCATGTGCCGGGATCCGCCAGCCAGACGGATCCTTCTTTCGCTCCTGCATCAACCTCTGGGAGATGTAGTAGCGGTACCTCCTGCCATCCTTGATCGCCTGGGTGGGAGTGAGCCGGTCTCCCGTTTCGTCGAAGAGGATTCCTGCGAGCAAACTGTTGGACGCGTGGTTCATTGCGGAGGCTCTCGGGCGCGCCTGCCCCTTCAACTTCTGCTGCACGGCCCGCCAGAGCTCGCTGTCGATAATCGCCGCGTGCTGGCCGGGGACGATCTGGTCCTTGTGCCGGATGTCGCCGGCATAGACCGGATTGGAGAGCAGCCAGTAGAGATGGCCTCGCGAGAAGGTTCGCGGGTAATTGCTGGTTTCCGTACCTGAGTCCACATCGGACCTCGCCTGCTCGTCGAGTTCTTCTTTCAGCTTCCTGACCGATCCCAGTTCGAGGTAGCGGCGGTAGATCGCCCGGATCGTCTGTGCCGCATCGGGTACGATCACTAGCTTCTTGTCGCGGGATTGATATCCGAGCGGCAGGGCGCCGCCCATCCACATCCCCTTCTTCTTGGATGCAGCGATTTTGTCGCGGATCCGCTCGGCGGTCACCTCGCGCTCGAACTGCGCGAATGACAACAGCACATTAAGCGTCAAACGTCCCATCGACGTCGTAGTGTTGAATTGCTGAGTGACCGAGACGAAGGACACATTCCGGGCATCAAACACCTCGACAATCTTGGCGAAGTCCGTGAGCGAGCGGGTGAGCCGGTCGATCTTGTACACCACCACCACATCAACTTGCCCGTGTCGAATATCAACCAGCAGTTCCTGCAGGGCCGGGCGCTCCATGGTGCCGCCGGATATGCCGCCATCATCGTATCGCTTTGGGAGTGCTTTCCACCCAACTCCTGCCTGCGAGGCGATGTAAGCGGCGCATGCCTCATGCTGGGCATCCAGCGAGTTGAACTCCTGTTCGAGCCCCTCCTCCGTCGACTTCCGAGTATAAATGGCGCAGCGAAGCTTGGCTGCCGGTGAAGTTCTGCTCATAGTCCGAAGAACCTTGGTCCAGACCACTGTGCACCGGTGATTTCCCGCGCAATCGCCGAAAGCGACCGGTGCGTCTTGCCATTCCAGTCAAAGCCATCGGCAACCACGTCAACGTGATGTGTCCTCCCATTCCACTCCCGCACCAGCCGGGTACCCGGTTTCAACGAACGCCCTGCATCAGCCGGTCGTGAATTTCGGCCACAGCGCGGCTGATGAGTGACTGCGCTATCTGGATCCGGTTCTTTATCAAGCGCCCGGCGGGTGGCCGCCTTCAACCCGCCGAAGGCTTTCTCCTGGATGGAATAGGCCGCAGCCAGTTCCAGCAGTTGCCGGCCGCACCCTCTGGGCGGAGCAGTTTCGAACCGCTGCTCCCAGAGTTCCACCAACGCTTCCCGAGAATGATCCGAGAGAGCCGCCACCTCCGCGGCCACCCTCTCGGTTGAACTTGCCTTGGCCATGGGCTCAAATTTCCCGCCGCTCTTCGATCCGGTACCGCCGCGCGCCCTCCCCGTCACACTCGCTTAGCACCGCCAGTCCCTTCCGTTTCCTGACAGCGCCAGACAGAAACCCCCGGACACTATGTGCCTGCCATTTGGTGGCCTTCATCAACTCGTCCAGGGTCGCGCCACCTGTCTGCTTCAACAGGGCCAGCACGCGGTCAGACTTGGATTGGGGGGTGATCTTCTTCGCTCCAGTGCCGGTCGCTGCAGCCTTCCTGGGCTTCAGCGCGCGCGCAGGCTTTGTGACGATCGCTGCGCTGGTGGCTTCGGGTTTCTGACCTATAGGTTTCTTCGACATTGTGGTGCTCCATCAATTGGACCGGGTCATTCCGGCGCTTGCACCACCCCAAGGCCCGCACATCCTGCAGGCCGGCTTTACTCCCTAGCGGGCACGAGCGAGACCCGGGCTACCAGCGACAGCAAGGCTCAGGTTGCAGACGAAGTCCAGTTGAATTCAGGTAAAATTGCCCTTCAGGCTCATAACCTGGAAGTCGGCGGTTTAGACCCGGCCCCGCGATCAAAATCTCATATGTATATCAATGAATTAGCTCGTCATCGGCGGACATTTTCATGTCTCGAGAAAGGTTCTGATCCGCTTCCAGCTATTTCAATGCATTTTCAATGAGTTACAAGGTCGTTCCGATTCGTTGCCAAATTTCTTGTGCCGTTTCACAGCAGATGAATGACACATCAGACGCTCCCGAAGATATTGTTTGTACTGCAAAAGTTCTACAGTCGAAACTGAATCGCTTTTGGTGGACTCTGTCGAGTGTTGAACCCGTGCAATCTGACTTTGGATGTCTATGATGACGTGAGGGGACGACCCGGCAGCTCGACTGACGAAACAATCACGTTGAAGGTGTAACGCAAGTATGAATGCGGTCGAAATTGAGGAAGCAATTTCTAGGTTGGCTGAGGCACCGTTCGACCGCGCCGAGTTTCCCTACGCGTTTTTGGAGGCCTTCGGGAACAAGGACACCACACTGAAGCGCTTGCGCAAAGGCGAGACAAACAAGTCGGACCTGGGCGGCGTTCTGCAACGCGATCACATCCACATCGCCACCTGCGAGCCAGGCGAGGTCACTCGGACGTTGGCCAAGCTGAAGTCCAGTCCTGCTACAGGGCGGGCAAAGGCACGTTTTGTGCTGGCGACGGATGGCGATCTGTTCGAGGCCGAAGATCTCACGACCGACGACGCGCCGGTCGCCTGCACTTTCGCGGATTTTCCCAACCACTTCGGCTTCTTCCTGCCGCTGGCCGGTATCACCACGGTCAAGCAAGTCCGCGAAAGCTCGTTTGACATCCGAGCGACGAGCCGTCTGAACCGGCTGTATGTCGAATTGCTGAAAGACAACCCCGAATGGGGCACGGTGCGGCGCCGACATGACATGAACCATTTCATGGCTCGGCTGATCTTCTGCTTCTTTGCAGAGGATACCGAGATTTTCGACAGTGGCGCGGCATTCACCTCGGCGATCGAGACGATGAGCGCCAAGGATTCGTCGAACACCCATGAAGTGATCGGCGAACTGTTCCGCGCCATGAACACAAAAGTGGAAGCGCATGCCACCGCCGGGATTCCGCGCTGGGCGAGCCGTTTCCCCTATGTGAATGGCGGGCTGTTTTCCGGCAGCACGGATGTCCCGCGCTTCAGCCGCATCGCCCGCTCCTACCTACTGCATATCGGCAGTCTCGACTGGAAGAAGATCAACCCGGACATTTTCGGGTCGATGATCCAGGCCGTGGCCGATGATGATGAGCGCGGCGCGCTCGGCATGCACTACACCAGCGTGCCAAACATCCTGAAGGTGCTGAACCCGCTTTTCCTCGACAACTTGCGCGAGAAGCTGGAAGAGGCTGGCGACAACGGGCGCATGTTGCTCAACTTGCGCAAGCGGATGTCGAAGATTCGGGTGTTCGATCCCGCTTGCGGCTCGGGGAATTTCCTCGTCATCGCCTACAAGGAAATGCGGGTCATCGAGGCAGAGATCAACAAGCGTCGAGACGAAGCCGACCGGCGCACGGAAATTCCGCTCACGAATTTTCGCGGCATCGAGCTGCGCGACTTTCCAGCCGAGATCGCCCGCCTGGCGCTCATCATCGCCGAATATCAGTGCGACGTGGCCTATCGCGGCCAGAAGGAAGCGCTTCGCGACTTCCTGCCGCTCGACGCGCAGAACTGGATCACCTGCGGCAATGCCCTGCGGCTTGATTGGCTCAGCATCTGCCCCCCGACTGGAACGGGTGTAAAGCACCACGCCGACGATCTGTTTCATACACCGCTGAATCAGGCGCAGATCGACTTCGAGAACGAGGGCGGCGAAACATACATCTGTGGGAATCCACCGTATCGTGGAAACCAATGGCAAACAGATGAACAGAAAGCCGACCTCAAGGCGATTTTCGAGGGGCGCACGAAAAACTGGAAGTCCCTCGATTATGTCGCTGGATGGTTCATGAAGGCTGCGGATTATGGGACGGTGACCCCTACCGTTGCGGCATTGGTGTCCACCAATTCGATTTGTCAGGGGCGGTCAGTCGAAACTCTGTGGTCGCTGATCCTCAAGACTGGGCATGAAATTGCCTTCGCGCAGACCTCGTTCAAATGGGCGAACCTTGCCAGCCACAATGCAGGCGTCACCGTTATTATAGCGGGCATCTCCAATCATGCGGGTCGCACACGGCTCTTGTTCTCCGAGACTGGCGACAATGGCACGACGGTCAAAGAAGTTGAAAATATCAATGCATATTTGGTCCCTGGACCGAACATTGCGATTGCGCCGTTACCGACCCCGCTCGACGGACGCGCCATCATGCAGTTCGGTAATCACACCTATTATGGTGTGGATTTGTTGTTGAGTCGCTCGGAAGCCGAAGAGATTGTTCAACGCTGGCCAAGGTCGGGGCAACTGTTTCGCAACTTTCTCGGCGCGCGAGAAATTACGTCTGGCTTGCCTCGTAAGTGTTTATGGATGAGCGACGCCGACTTACAGACAGCCGCTGAGATTCCGCCAATTCAGAAACGCTTAGATAAGGTCGTAGAGGCGCGAAGGAAACTTTCACACGATAAATCCGCCCAAATACTTGCGGAAAAGCCTCACATGTTTCGCGAGCAGTTTTGCGGGCTGCACCATACCATTGTTGTTCCAGCAATTAGCTCAGAAAACCGGCCATTCTTGCCCGTCACGATGGTCCCCGGAGACGATATTATAGGGCACAAATCTTACGCCCTTTATGATGCTCCACTGTGGAACATGGCGCTGATCGCCTCACGCCTCCACTGGGTATGGATTGGTACTGTATGTGGGAGGATGCGTACCGATTTTTCGTATTCTAACACGCTTGGCTGGAACACCTTTCCTGTCCCGACGCTGACTGAAAAAAACAAGGCCGACTTGACCCGCTGCGCTGACGACATCCTGTTGGTGCGCGAGGCGCATTTCCCCGCGACCATCGCCGACCTGTACGATCCCGATGCAATGCCCGCCGATCTGCGCGAGACCCACGAGCGCAACGACGAGGTGCTGGAGCGCATTTATATCGGCCGCCGGTTCAAGAACGACACCGAACGGCTCGAAAAGCTGTTCGAGCTATACAGCAAGATGAGCGCTGGAACCGGCCCCGGCAAGAAGCGAAAGGTGGGCGCGGCATGAGCAGCCTCACCGATATTGAGAAGCGATATTTTGAGAAGCTCCTCGGGATGCAGAGTGGCTATCTGCTGGATTATTCCGACGCCACCTTCGGCGAGTTTTTCAACCGTCACAAGGTCAACATCCACGGGCAGAAATATCAGACTTACGGCACGTCCAAGGCCAAGAAGATGCGGGCGTTCTGGGAGCAAGAGCCCGATGCTTTGGTTGGAAAGGTGCTGGAAGAATTGCTGGACGCCTATGAGGCCGATTGCAATCTGAACAGCCGCAAAGCCGATACGGCTGTTCTCGAAAAATCTCGCGGCATCGTCGCGCGACTCTCGGGCAAACCCGCGCCTTCGAAGGCGGCGCAGACTGTCGACGATTTTTTGCACAACGAGTTTTCGATTCCCAACATCCAGAAGCTGCCAATCGAAGCGATGGCCGTGCCGATCATCGAAAGCCGGTTGAGCGAAGCGCGTGCAGCGATGGGCGCGGGCGCATATCTTTCCACCATCTTTTTGTGTGGCAGCGTGCTTGAAGCTGTCCTGCTCGGGGCTGCGCAGAAGGAACCTGCGCGTTTTAATCAGGCTTCAGCCAGTCCGAAGGCGGCCGACGGTTGCGTTAAGCGGTTTCACGAGTGGAGCCTAGCCCAGTTCATTGACGTCGCCTGCGAAGCCGGACTGCTGAAGCCGGACGTGAAGAAATTCAGCCACGGCCTGCGCGATTTCCGCAACTACATCCATCCATACGAACAAATGGTCTCCGGTTTCACGCCGGATCAACATACGGCGAAGGTCTGCTTCCAGGTGCTCAAGGCGGCGCTTGCGAGCGTGGCGGGGGAAAGAAAATGACTCAAGAAACCAAGTCCGCCCCCTCCGTCTCGGTTCGCTATGCCACCAACGGCAGTTCGACAAAGGCCAACGAGTTCGGCATGCGGCCGATGCAGGAGCGCGCCTTCGAGAAACGGGGCGAACAATATCTGTTGATCAAGTCGCCGCCAGCCTCGGGCAAAAGCCGCGCGCTGATGTTCATCGCGCTCGACAAGCTCACCAACCAGGGCGTGAAGCAGGCCATTATCGTCGTGCCGGAAAAATCCATCGGCTCCAGCTTTCATGACGAGCCGCTGAGCAAGCATGGATTCTGGGCCGACTGGCACGTCGAGCCGAAGTGGAACCTTTGCGACGCGCCTGGCAACGACAACGGCGGCAAGGTCAATGCGCTCGGCGCTTTCCTCGAAAGCGGCGACAAGGTGCTGGTCTGCACCCACGCCACCTTCCGCTTCGCCGTGGACAAGTTCGGTATCGAGGCCTTCGACGACCGGCTGATCGCGGTGGACGAGTTCCATCATGTCTCAGCCAATCCCGACAACAAGCTCGGGCTGCATCTGGGCGAGTTCATTGCGCGCGACCGCGTCCATGTCGTCGCAATGACCGGATCCTATTTTCGCGGCGACGCCGAGGCCGTGCTGGCGCCGCAGGACGAAGGCAAGTTCGAGAGCGTTACCTACACCTATTACGAACAGCTCAACGGCTACCAGTATCTGAAGCAGCTCGACATCGGCTATTTCTTCTATTCGGACTCCTATGCCGATGACATCCTGAAGGTGCTTAATCCGGCTGAGAAGACGATCATCCACATCCCGAACGTCAATTCGCGCGAAAGCACGAAGGACAAGATCAAGGAAGTCGAGCACATCATCGAGGAACTGGGTGCGTGGCAAGGAACTGAGCCCGCCACCGGCTTCCAGTTGGTGAAGACGGCGGAAGGCAGGATTCTGCGCATCGCCGATCTGGTCGATGACGATCCCGCCAAACGCGACCGCGTGTCAGCCGCGCTGAAAGACCCTGCGCAGAAGAATAATCGCGATCATGTCGACATCATCATTGCACTCGGCATGGCGAAAGAAGGCTTCGACTGGATCTGGTGCGAGCACGCGCTCACGGTCGGCTATCGCTCCAGCCTAACCGAGATCGTGCAGATCATTGGCCGCGCCACCCGTGATGCACCGGGCAAGACCCGCGCCCGCTTCTCGAACCTGATCGCCGAACCCGCCGCAGCCGACGACATCGTGACCGAGGCTGTCAACGACACGTTGAAGGCCATCGCCGCCAGCCTGCTGATGGAGCAGGTATTGGCGCCTCGCTTCGAATTCAAACCGAAGAATCCGCAGAGCAGCCCTACGCCAGGCTTCGATTATGGCGAGGACGGCTACGATCCGAACAAGTGCAATGTCGGCTTCAACGAGGAATCCGGCAAGTTCCAGATCGAGATCAAGGGACTGGCCACGCCGAAGAGCGCGGAAGCGACGCGCATCTGTCAGGAAGACTTGAACGAGGTGATCGCAGCCTTCGTGCAGGACAAGACGACGATCGAGCGCGGCCTGTTCGACGAGGAGCTGGTGCCCGAGGAACTGACTCAGGTGCGCATGGGCAAGATCGTCAAGGACAAGTTCCCGCATCTCGACGCTGAGGATCAGGAAGCAGTGCGTCAGCACGCGGTCGCGGCGCTCAACCTGACCCAGAAAGCGAAGGAGGTCGCGGCAGGAAGTTCGCTCGGCGAGGAAAAGAGCAACACCGCCTTCGTCGATGGTGTGCGCAAGTACGCGATGAATGTGAAGGAGTTGGACATCGACCTGATCGACCGGGTTAATCCGTTCGGCGAGGCCTATGCCATTCTCGCCAAGACGATGAGCGAGGAAAGCCTGAAGCAGGTCGCCGCCGCCATCGCCGCCAAGCGCACCAGCCTGACCCCCGAAGAGGCCAAGGTGATCGCTAAGCGCGCCGTCGAGTTCAAGCGTGAGCGCGGGCGGCTGCCCTCGATCAGTTCGGCCGACGCTTGGGAAAAGCACCTTGCCGAAGGCGCCGCCGCATTCGTTCGCTTCAAGGATGAGGGCCGCTATGAGTGACTTCGACCTTGATGAACTGCGCGATGAATTGGCGGACTTCGCACAGCCGGAAAAGAAGGGTGGCCGCTCGCCGCGCGAGGAACGCATCATCGCGGGGTTCGAGGAAATTCAGCGTTTCGTCGATAAGAACGGCCATCCGCCCCGGCACGGCGAAAACGGCGACATATTCGAGCGGCTTTATGCTGTCCGGCTCGACCGGCTGCGCGCGCTGGAAGAATGCAGGACGCTTCTCACGCCGTTGGACACCCAAGGGCTTCTGACAGGCGCGCCCGATGTCAGTGTCGTTGCAGCGGATTCGATGGATGACGATGCCCTCATGGCCGAACTGGAGGGTGCGGCAGGCGCATCCGACATCACGACGCTGCGCCATGTGCGGACCAGCGCCGAGAAGCGCGAAGCCGAGGAAATCGCCAGCCGGGAGAAATGCCCGGATTTCGAGACGTTCAAACCGCTGTTTCAGCAGGTGCAGGCCGATCTGGAGAGCGGCGTGCGCACGACACGGCGGTTCGTCAAGGATGCGGGTTTCCTGAAAGCCGATATTCAGGCCGGTCAGTTTTTCATCCTTGGCGGCCAAACCGCTTACGTCGCCGAGGTTGGCGAACCTATGAAAGCTCCGAACGGCGAAACCGATGCCCGGCTCCGGGTGATCTACTCCAATGGCACCGAGAGCGATCTGTTGCTGCGTTCGCTTCAGCGCGCCCTCTACAAGGATGAGGCTGGCCGGCGGATCACGGAGCCGAGTGCCGGCCCATTGTTCGAGGATCAGACCGGCGACGGCGATCAGGCCAGCGGGACGATCTATGTGTTGCGGAGCAAATCCGACAACCCGATCGTGGCGGCGAACCGGGAAATCCTGCACAAGATCGGAGTGACGGGCGGCAGCGTCGAGCGACGCATCGCGAATGCCAGAATAGACCCCACCTATCTGATGGCCGATGTCGAGATCGTCGCCACTTACGAACTCTACAACGTCAACCGCGCCAAGCTGGAAACGCTGATCCACACGGTCTTCGGAGCTGCCCGTCTCGATGTCGAAATCAAGGATCGCTTCGGCCAGCCAATCGTGCCGAAGGAGTGGTTCCTGGTCCCATTGTTCGCCGTGGACGAAGCGGTTAGCCGCATCAAGGACGGCACCATCACAGGGTATATCTACGATCCGAAGATCGCCAAGCTGGTTCTTGCCTCTGCGGCAAGCCGATGAAGGGGCCACAATTCGTCATTCCAAGTTCGCAACATGAACTACGTTATTGCCGCGGTGGAGCACGGCAGTTTCCGACGCACTGCGGCGTTCTTGGGCGTGCAAGAATTGGCCGTCGGCCGCCGTGTTCGTGATCTGGAAGATCGACTAGGTGCTCCTTGTTCACGCGATCGGCGGGTGGCGTGCAACTCACTCAAGGCGGCAATTCGTGCAGCGCGCTCGCAAGGCGCTTTCTCAGATCGAAATGGCGCGGGCTGAAGTGATCGCAATCGGGCGCGGGGAACCTCACGACTATGGTAGCCGATTGCCGACCACTCGCCTCCTGCCGCCTCGATGGCAAAGCCGCGCCAAAGGTTCAGCGCATGCGAATGGTCCTTCCCGGACGGATCGAAAATGAAGCCTTCCCGGTAGGTGCGGCGATCCTTGGACTGCAGCCACCGCTTGGCATCAGTGCTTTTGTGGTAGAGGAGCATGAAATCGGCTTCGGACAGCAAATTCCATGTTTCCCGCCCGAATAGGATGTCGAAGTGGCGGATGCCGACGCGAACCCTACCGCCCTCGCGAATTATGGCGTGGTCGCCATTGAAATCGCCACCTCCCGGCTGGTGAGGCGACGGCTAGCCCTCGGGATCGGGGGATGAAAGCCATGACTTAAAGGCGGCGATCACGTCGTCCTCAAAGCCAAACACCTCCTTCAGCCGCTTCCATCCCGAAATCGTCTCGATAGGGTGCCGGTAGGTGTCATCGACATAGCGCTGCCGGTCTTTGAGCTCCCGGCCATCCTGGATATGAGGTGACATCACGATCTGACATTCGGTGTGGCTCAAGTCGCCATATTTGCGGAGCACCCCGGCGACGGCACCAGCGTGCCTGTTAGCCAAAGCGATACACGCGCAGCAACAATACCGTGGACTTCACAACGGTCGTCGAACACATCCTTGTCTACGCCAAATCGGAAGCGTTCGGGGTCAACCTCTTGCCGCGGTCCGTTTAGGTGGACGCACGGTATTCGAATCCTGATAATGACCCACGCGGCGTATGGATGGGCGCTTCGTTTCAGGGATGATCCTATGTTAGTAAATGCGTGATACCTCTGGAATCGGGCGATGACGACAAGGCTGATACATACCTCAGACTGGCAGATCGGGAAGGTTTTCCGCTTTGTCGACAACGCCACGATGGGCCTTCTCCAGGAAGCCCGCCTGCGCGCCGTCACGCGCATCGGCGAGCTTGCCCGCGAGCATGGCGCCGGGCACGTGCTGGTCGCCGGTGATGTCTACGACATGGAAGCGCTTTCGCCGCGCTCGTTCAATCAGCCTCTTGAGCGCATGCGGAGTTTCGGCGCTATCCACTGGCACCTGCTGCCCGGCAATCACGATCCGCACCGTCCCAACGGGCTGTGGGACCAGCTTACCCGTAAGGGCGTACCCACCAACATCCACATTCATCTCGCGCCTGAGCCCGCGGTCTACGAACAAGATTCGCTTGCACTGCTGCCGGCGCCGCTTTTTCACCGGCACGCGCTTGGCGACCCGACGGCGTATATGGACGACGCGGAGCTTCCAAACGGTCTCGTGCGCGTCGGTCTTGCCCACGGCACTATCACCGGTTTCGGCTCCGATGACCGGGATGTCCCGAATTTCATCGCGCCGGACCGTCCGGCAAAGGCGGGCCTGTCCTATCTCGCCCTCGGCGACTGGCACGGGCAGAAGAAGATCAACGAGCGCTGCTGGTACAGTGGCACGCCCGAAACCGATGCCTTCGATGTGATCGACGGCGGGCAGGCGCTGCTGGTCGAAATCGACAGAGCTGGCGTGGCGCCATCCATCACGCCGCTTTCCACAGGCCATTACACCTGGCTTACGTTTTCCGAGCAGCTAGGCGGCCGCGCCGACATCGACTTTCTCGCCGAAAAGCTTCGCGGCGTAGCGGATGAACTCAGCCGCACACTGATCCATCTTAGTGCCGAGGGCGCGCTGTCACTCGAAGACCGGCAGTATTTTGAGGACCAGATAGTCAATGGCGTATCGGCCGCGCTTTGCTTCATGCGTGTTGATGACCGGCGCCTGTTCCCGCGCCCGACGCAAGAAGATCTGGACCGGATCGACCGCGGCGGTTTTGTCCGCACGGCAGCGGAAGCGCTCAAGCGCAAGGCCGAGGAAGGCAGCGAGCAGGATCGCGCGATTGCCGCCGAAGCCCTGCAACGGCTTTTCGTCGAGCATATGAAGCTACAGGCAGGGCAGCGATGAAGCTACGCTCGCTGGCCCTCAACCAATTCAAGAAATTCACGAGCCCCGTCCGGCTTGACGGCATCGATGGCGGGCTGAATGTCGTCGTCGGTCCCAACGAAATGGGCAAATCGACCCTGCTCGACGCGCTGCGTGCGGCGCTATTTGAAAAACACAGCTCGAAAGCCCAGCCGATCGCCGCCTTGCAGAACGACCGCAACCAGGCGGGACCGGTTGTCAAGCTGGCCTTCGAGATGGACGACGGCCCGTACACGATCACCAAGCGCTTCATCAAGAAGCCCTATGCGCGGCTGTCCTGTCCCGACGGGCGCACGCTCGAAGGCGATGCGGCTGAAGATACGCTCCGCACCCTTCTCGGCTTTGATGACCCGGGAAAAACCGGGGCGAAGCCAGAAACGATTGGCATGTGGAACGTGCTCTGGGTCCAGCAGGGACATTCGTTCGGCGCGCTCGATCTGCCGGACACGGCGCGGTCGAGCCTTCACAGCGCGCTCGAATCCGAAGTGGGCGAAGTTCTCGGCGGGCGCCGCGGACGCGCGCTGCCGCAGGCCATCGAAAAGCAGCTCGGCGAACTCGTGACGAGCAACGGCAGGCTGCGCGGCGACTACAAGGACGTGACCGATCGCCGCGAGACTTTGCAGGCCGATCTCGAAAGCCTGCGCACGCGCCGCGGGGAGCTTTCGCAGACGCTTAATGATCTCGAAGACGTGCAAGAAACGCTCGCGCGCCTGTCATCCACCGAACGAGACAAGGAAGATCAGGCCGAGCTTGACGGCGCGCGCACGCGGCAAAGCCAGCTTGCGGCGCTGGAAGCCCGCATTGAAGCAGCGGCGACAGAGCTGCAACTAAAGCAGCGCAATCTTCAGCAGGCCGAACAGGCGCAGACTGCTCGGAATAAGCTCAGGGAGGACATCGCGGCGGACGAGCGGGCGGCGACGGCGGCCCGTAGCCGCCTGGATGAGGCCAGCGCGCAGGAAAAGGACGCGCGCGAGCGGTACGATGCCTTGCAAGAGGCCGTACGCGCCGCCGAAGCAGCGGTCACAAAAGCCGACGCGGAAGAGACGTTGAAACGCCGTATCCTCTCGGCGGTCGAGCGCGATGCACGAATTCGCGCCTTGCAGGACCAACTCGCAAAGGCGCAGAAAGCTGAAAAACGCCACCACGAAGCCCAGCAGGGCGCCGCCGCGATTCTCATGACGGACAAGGCGATTGAACGGATACGCGCAGCCTCCAAGGCTGTGGAAACGGTAGGCGGGCGGCTCAGCGCAGCGGCCACCACCATCACCTTCGATATGAACCCGGACTCGCTCGCGGATATCGAAGTCGATGGCCGGCCGCTCACGGTCGAGCGCCCGGCAGTGCAGGCGGTTGAGCCGGCCACAATTGCGATTCCCGGACGCGGCCGGATCATTGTTGATCCCGCCATCAAAGACCGCGACAAGCTCATCGCGCAGCAGCGCGACGCGAACGCGAAACTTAAGGCCGCACTGGATGCCGTCGGCGCTGCCGGCATTGAAGACGCCGATAGCCAGTACGCGAAAAGGCAGGCACTGTTGCAGGACGCCGCGCTCGCGCGCAAGGAAGCGATCCTGCACGCCCCGGCGACCGACGATTATGAAGCCGGCGCGCAGCCGCTCGCCGATTACATCGAAGGTTTGCGCAAGGTCCTCTCCCGCGATAAGGACGAACGCGGCCTGAAGGACCTGCCATCAAGGCAGGACGCGGAGGCCGCCTTAGCGACGGCCGAAACGCAGGCCGGACAGGCAAGGCACGATCTCGATACGGCGCGCGCACAGCTTGCGGGTCCGGGCGATACGCTTGAGCGCCTTAAGACAGAACTCACAACCGTCAGAACCCGACATGATGATGCCGCGGCGCAGCTCAGGAAGCGGCAGGAAGAATGCCGGAAGGCTGAAGAGGCAGCTCCCGAGCACAAACTTCTGACCGATATAGAAGCGGCCCGCACGGCAGTATCGGAGCAGGACCAGGCCGTTTCCACTCTCGAAGGGCAGCGCACCGATGAAACGCTCCTTCAGCTCGGCGCCCGCATTGAGCGGCTGGACAAGGCGATCCGCGAGCGACGGGAAAAGCGCGGAAATTTCAAGGTGAAGATCGCGGGCCTCAAATCGCGGATCGAGGCGCTTGAGGGCGCCGGGCTTGATGAGGCGATCGAGCAAAAGGACCGTGAGTGCGAACTTTGCGCCGAAGAATGCAGCCGCTTCGAGCGCGAGGCCGCGGTCCTCTCGCTATTGCTATCGACGCTTCGCGATGCCGAACACGACGCGAAAGAGCGCTATCTGTCGCCGGTGTTAAAGCGCGTCCGGCCGTATTTGCAGCTCCTGTTTCCCGGCGCCGACATCGCTATTGATGAAAACCTGCACATCACCGGCGTCGTCAGGGAAACCGGATATGAGGAAGCGTTCCACCACCTCAGCATGGGGACCCAGGAACAGATCGCCGTGCTGGTGCGGCTCGCCTTCGCCGAAATGCTGGTGGAGCAAGGGCACCCGGCGACTGTCGTTCTTGATGATGCGCTCGTGTTTTCGGATGACCGGCGCATGAGCCGGATGTTCGACATTCTCAACATGGCGGCGCGCAACGTTCAGGTCATTGTCCTGACCTGCCGCGAGCAGCTTTTCGAGGGACTGGGCGGGCGGCAGTTGGCTTTGGAAGCCGGCAACAGCGAGGAGCTGATTTCGGCATGAATTTTCCGAGTGGGCGAGCGCCAACTAAGGAGAGAGGGCAAGGTCCCGGATTGTCGGGATCGAGAACATAGAGATTGAGGGGGGTCGAACCGTGCATGTTTCAGAAATTCATGCCTCTGGATTCCGGTGCTTCGGCCCGGATAGCCCCCTTGCACTCAAATTGCGCCGCGGTCTGAATATACTGGTTGGGCCGAACGACTCCGGGAAAACCGCCGTCATTGACGCGCCGCGCTTCGTTCTCTGGACTCGCGGCGACGATTTTGTGCGGCTTGAGCCCGGCGATTTCCATGTCAGGCCGGATGGCACCAAGGTCAATGAACTTCTTATCCGGTGCACGTTTGACGGGCTAACGCCGGATGAGGAAGCCCGCTTTCTCGAATGGTGCAGTAACGAGTCCGGCGTATTGCGGCTTCACGTTTGTCTGCGGGCCAGTCTGCGAAAGACCGCCGGCGGCGGCGAGTCCGTCATCACGCAATATCGCTCAGGGCAAGATGCCGACGGCCTGCCGCTTGAAGGCGATCTGCGCGAATACCTGAAATCCACTTACCTCAGACCTTTGCGCGATGCCGAGCGGGAATTGCGCTCGGGGCGGCGTTCGCGCCTTTCTCGGATTCTGGGCGCGTTGCCCGCCATGGCGACTCAGGCGGCGCCGGCGCCGCCGGGACAACCCGCCACCCTGCGCGACACCATGAACCAGGCCGACACGGATGTTGAAGCGAACCCCGCCGTCCGGGCCGTCCAGCGCAATGTCAACACCGCATATCTCGACGACCTTTCTTTTACGGACGATCCCCTCGCGGCCACCCTGGGGCTCGGCGCCCAGGGCTCGTTCGACCAGCTTCTCGAAAGGCTTGAGCTGTATCTCAATCCGCCGCCGGGACGGGTGGTGCGCCTTGCCCGCGGTCTTGGATACAACAACCTGCTCTTCATGGCAGCGGAGCTTTTGTTGCTCCAGTCCCATCCCGACCAGGTTCCGTTTTTGCTGCTGGAGGAGCCGGAAGCCCACCTTCACCCGCAACACCAGACGCTCTTCATGCAAGTGCTTGAGCGGCGGGCCGCCCCAGTGCCGCAAGGCGAGACCGGCCACCAGGTGCAAATCCTGCTCAGCACACACAGCCCCCAGCTCGCTGCCGGTGCCGACCTCGATGCGATGGTAATGGTCCTTGGGCACAAAGTATTCCCGCTCGCAAAGGGCCTGACCAGGCTTGAGGCCGACGACTACGCCTTTCTCCGTCGGTTTCTTGACGCAACGAAAGCCAATCTCTTCTTCGCGCGGGGGCTCGTCATCGTCGAAGGCGATGCCGAAAATATCCTGCTGCCCGCTATCGCCGCAAAGATCGGGCGCCCGTTCGGTAAGCACGGCGTTTCCATCGTCAATGTCGGCCATCGCGGGCTGTTCCGCTACAGCCGCATATTCCAGCGTGCCGATGAAAACGCTGTCCCCGTGCCGGTGGCGCTTATTCCCGACCGGGATATTCCGCCGGATGCCGCGGCCGTCCTTATCGGCGGGGATCGCGCGACCGAAGGCGCCTGGGAAGCCGACGCCCTTGCGGCACATATGGAAAGCCTGAGCAAGCACGAGGGCGGGACCGTGCGCGCGTTTCCTTCCGAACTGTGGACACTCGAATTCGACCTGGCCCGGCAGCGCGCTCTCGCAGCCCTGGTTCACCAGGCGGTCCAGACCGCCAAAGGCAGGGCCGGCAAGACCCGCGCGCAAATCATCGAAGAAGCAACGGGCGAGGTACGGGCATGGCAGGCCGACGAGGCCAGGACTGCCGATGACATCCCCGTGCTGATATTCACACCGCTCCACAAAAAACAGGTTTCAAAGGCGGCTGTCGCCGAGCAGCTTGCCGCCCTGATCGAGGAATTGCCGGACGACGCAAATACGTTCAGAGCGAAGCTGCCTGCCTATCTCGTCGCCGCAATCGAATACGTCACACCGACCGCGGAGGCCACTCCGCCATGATCGCGCTTCCGCCCCTGACGCCGGAGCTTCTGCACCAGCTCGGCAGAGAGCTGGGCGGTTGCGATTTTACCGGTGCGAACCAGCGGGCTTTTCTTTCTTCAACCGAATCCTGCGACGTGCAGGCCGCGCCGGGCCACGGCAAGACGACGTTGCTGGTCGCCAAGCTTGCATTGCTCTCCCGGTGCTGGACCTCGCGCGCGCAGGGAGTCTGCGTTATTTCCCACACGAATGCCGCCCGCGAGGAAGTGGAAAAGAAACTCGCAACTCACCCTGCCGCATCCGCGTTTCTCGGGTATCCGCACTTTATCGGAACGGTCACGGCCTTTATCGACCGCTACATCGCCCTTCCTTATCTGCGCGGCCTCAGCTGGTCGGTTCACCGCATTGACGACGAAGTGTTCGCCGCTGCCGCCGGCGCAAGATGGCGATCGAAGCAGGCGCTTGTCGGTTATGCGCAAATGAACAACGGCGCCAACCGCCGCGCGATCGAGCAGGAGTTCGTCCCGAAGCTCGCGTTGATCCCGGAATTCGCGTGCGACGCCGATGTGCCTCCCCAGCGCCTTGGCGTGCGGCATCGCCACCGTCAGCCGCGCCCGCCGAGCGCATCCGGTGTCGCTCTCGAAGAGCTAAAGGCCGAGCTTGTCAATGACGGTTACTACCGGTTCTGCGATATGACGGCGCTTGCCATCCAGGCCATCGAAAGGTGCCCGGCCCTTGTAGAGCGCATCCGCATGCGCTTTCCCCTCGTTCTTCTCGACGAGGCCCAGGACACAAACGGCGAGCAGCTTGCGCTGCTCACCCGGCTGTTCGGAGAAGCCGTCGTCTACCAGAGACTGGGCGACCAGAACCAGACGCTCTATGAAGATGAAGACCTGACGCCAGAGGATTACTGGACCGCGGGCGACGGTGTTATTCCCCTCAATGAATCGCGGCGCTTCGGCGCGGATATCGCCCGCTTCGCAAGCAGACTCACGGTGCGGGCGCAGCAGCAGATTACGGGATTGCCCGGCCTACCCGGCCGCCGCACGCTCATTCTGTTCTGCTCTGATACCATCGCGGCAGTGCTGCCCGCATATGTCGGCGAAGTCCGCAGCCATTGGGGTGAGGCCCCTGACGCCGGCCTCGATATTCGCGCCGTCGCTTCGCGTCACAACCCGACGACCGACAATACCGGCGAGTGGCCGAAAACCCTGATCGAGTATTGCCCGGACTACCGGAGCGGGCGCGG